>JGI24694J35173_10004395_pt1 | contig 10056 bp, 7 predicted proteins | sample TergutCo191P1_FD_35173 | JGI IMG/M metagenome (IMG submission 35173) | reverse complement strand
GCCAGCATCCTATGGAAAGACGGCAAGCGCGCCCGCGAAGCCGCCGCCGTGATGAAGCTGCGCCCAACAGACCTAATGGAACTGGGCATCATTGAAGGCATCATTCCAGAAGTTGAAACTGGCTTTGAAAACGACATGGGTCATTCCCTAAACTACCTGGAGGACCTGCTCTTGGCAGAATATGGCAAGTTATCCGCTCTGCCCACAGAAGAATTAACAGAACAGCGTTATAAACGCTTCCGTAAGTTTGGGAGTTACTAATGAGGGCGGCAATTGGGAAGAGATTCTTTTTGCTGTTCACATGGGCGGCTATACTAATAGCCATTGTTGCTTGCGGCACAGAAGAAACAACCTATGAACCCTATGAACCTATTTATGAAGAGGAATACGAACCGCAACACGAATATACAAGGATAGAAGGAGAGCTTAGGCGGATAATGCCCCACGGCTCTCTTACTGTCCAACATTTTCTTGAGGATTTGGACTATATGGTCTATGTTCTTGAAAACAATTTCCCCTTGCTGGGCGTTGCAAATTGGGCGTGGGGTATAGATTATAGATGGATTATAGAAAACACCCGCGCTTCTGTTGCAGCAATGAGAGAACCTTGTGAGGGTACATTTTTGGCGCATATTATTTTCAATTTTAACCCTTTGGTAGGTACTGGTCATTTCAGTGTATTTACGCACCACACTTATGATATTATGCTGGAAAATTCAACTATGTCTTTTATGAATGACTTGCTTTTGCAAAGCCCTTTGGCTCGGCGTTTTTACGAGTCGCCTGAAATTAGACTTGGTTATGCCGAAAGCATAATTGATTGGGGCAGATTTCCGCGCAATCGCTTTTTTGATAGTCCGAGGTCTAACTCTCCACCCTACGTAACCACCGAAATTATACAAGAAGGGCGTATTGCCTATATTTCCACTGGTTGGAGCATGGGAGCATTGCTAGAAGGTCAATTTGAATTATTTAATTTTTACCGTCAGATACGTGATTACGAACATTTAATTATTGATATGAGAGGTAATGGCGGTGGTTATTACGTGGCCTTTTTTGAAGCGGTTATTAGACCTCTTTTAACTGAACCTGTTGAAGCTCCTATGGGGTATGTTTTTTTCTTAGATGGTTACCATGTTCAAAGGGTTGGAACTGCAAGTTGGTTTTTTAACAATTTGGAGGATTTTCGCCCGATTTATGAGGTTTTAGAGGCTCATCACTTGCCTGACTTTAATCTTTCAGACGCTGAAAGGCTTGACTATGGCGCGCTTGCAATTTCTGTATTATCAGGTAATGAAGCCACAATTATACACCCTAGGGTGACTTTTCCACCAACCGCCTTTAATGGCAAAATTTGGCTATTAACTGATGGTCACAACGGCTCTGCTGCCCAATTGGCAGCTTGGTATTCTGCGGAAATAGGCTTTGCAACCCATGTAGGCGAAACAACAGGGGGCAATATGGGAAGCCCCCGCACGATGGCACTAATGCCCAATACAGGGATAGCTTTCTATTTTGATGTTTTATATCTTACAGACAGTCGGGGCAGACCTTTGGAAGCGGGAACTATCCCACACCACTTTAACCGTCCTGCATGGATGCGTTAGCGACAGTGCTTGCAATAATCGAGGAAGGTGATTATTAATGAAACCACTTTTACATCCCGTAGGGGCGTACATTGTGCGCCTGTTATCCGACAGACGTAATTTAAATGAAGAATACGTTTGCCTGGCAGCGGGCGTACAATGTACGCCCCTACGGGATGATGCTGAAATCAAATGGGTGATGAATTAAATATATTTTATCACATTTCAGACCATACTAATTTAAAATTTAGGGAGGAATAGAGATGCTTAGAAAAACCAAAATTGTTGCTACAATTGGGCCTGCTACTTGGGAAGTGGAAACCATTAAGAAGTTGATAACTGCTGGTGTTAATGTGGCGCGGATAAATTTTTCTCATGGGGACCACGACACTCACGCTCGAACTGTAGACAGGATAAAGCAGGCGCGGGAGGCTATGGACGCGCCCTTGGCTATTATGCTTGACACCAAAGGGCCTGAAATTCGCATAAAAACCTTTGCGGAAGGCGAAGTGGAGCTTGTTAAAGGGCAAAAGTTTGTGTTGACGGCAGAAGAGGTGGAAGGCGACGAAAACCGCGTGTCTGTAACATATGCAGGGCTTGCGGGAGATTTGCAGATAGGGTCAAGGGTTTTGATTGATGATGGGCTGTTAGAGCTTCGTGTGACCAATATTGAAGAAAATGGAGATATAGAGTGTATCGCCTTAAATGGTGCGGTTTTGGGCAATAACAAGGGTATAAACCTGCCAGAAGCTAATGTTTCCCTTCCTTCCCTAACTCCTCAGGATATTGAGGACATAAAATTCGGAATAAAGCATGATTTGGATTTTGTTGCGGCTTCTTTTGTGCGCTCTGCTAAAGATGTTCTGGAAATTCGCCAGGTTTTGGAGGATAACGGAGGCAGCCACATTCTTATTATTGCTAAAATTGAAAATCGTGAAGGGGTTAATAACCTTAAATCAATTCTGGAAGTTTCTGACAGCATAATGGTTGCCCGTGGTGACATGGGCGTGGAAATTCCCCCAGAGGAAGTGCCGCTTATCCAAAAGTATATGATTAAGGAAGCTAATAAAGTGGGTAAGCCTGTTATAACTGCCACCCAGATGTTGGAATCTATGGTAACAAATCCCAGGCCAACACGGGCAGAAGCCAATGATGTTGCCAACGCCATTTTTGACGGAACAGATGCCATTATGTTATCTGGGGAAACCGCCAAAGGGGCGTACCCCGTGGAAAGCGTCCAGATGATGGATAGAATCGCCCGCGAAATTGAGGACAGTGTGGATTATGGCAAGTCCTTAAAGCAGTGGAGCGGAGGGCATGTGGTAAATATTACCAACGCCATAACCCACGCCGCAACAAATATCGCCCAAGAGCTTGGGGCGGCATGTGTGGCAACGGTGACAAAATCGGGCTTCACCGCCCGAATGGTGGCAAAGTTTCGCCCTGCCCGCCCAGCTATCGCCGTTGCTACCAGTGAGCATTTGTGGCGGCAAATGTCCCTTTTATGGGGAATTGTTTCGGCTCGTTCCAACATGGCGCACAATGAAAATGAGCTGTTTGAGCTTGCCGCAGGGGAAGCTATGAAAATGGGTCTTGCTAAAAATGGCGACGCCATAGTGATTGTGGCAGGTGTTCCTGTTGGTGTCAGCGGCTCTACTAATCTTATAAAAGTCCACGTTTTAGGAAATGTTTTGACCCGCGGAAGGGGCGTTGGCACGGGGGTTGTTGTGGGCAAATCGGTAATTTTCCGCTCTTCAGAAGGTCATGACAAGAAGTTTGTGGAAGGGGATATTCTCGTAACCACCACCACGGACGACAGCTTGATGGACTATATTAGAAAAGCAGGGGCAGTTGTTGTAGGAAATGAACAGCAAACGGACCACAGCCACGCCCAAATCGCCTGTAAAGCTTTGAAAAAGCCCCTGATTATCACAAACGAAATGGTTACAGATATTATTCACAATAATATCACAATAACTGTTGACGCTGACGCAGGTTTCGTGTATAATGGAGTTGTAAGTAACTAATTCTAGTAAAGGGGGTGCTTGTATGGGCATGACCGATAGGCAGTTTGACGTTCATCAAGAAAATCAATTATCAGAGCTAGTGAGAATACAGAAAGAGTTAGCCGAGGTAGGTGTCACAAACACCACTCTAGACGAAATGATTAAGAAGATAGAAAGACAATTAAAACGACCATAATATTTAAATTCCTGAGTTGTTCGCCAACCCATATTTTGAACCTACATTTGTTTTTCGGGATTCTGGATAAGTTTGAAGGTGTATGACAGGCCCCAAGTAATACCGAGTTCGGCTGAAAAGCCGCTCCCCAGGGGAAGTCAAAAACAGTCAACAGGAAACCCACCTAGCTAAGCTAGGATTCAAAATTGGGAGCGGCATCTTGGGGTTTTTTATTGGAGAGAAAATATGAATTTACAGGAAATTTTTAATAGATTTGAGAAAAAACCCTCCATGAAAGGGGTGACAGTGCCTACCGAGGTTCAAAGGCAGACGTTGCCGCTGATTTTGGAAAGGCGGGATTTGTTCGTCCAATCCCCTACGGGAACGGGGAAAACATTGGCATATCTTTTGCCTGTTTTTGCGGGGCTAAATCAAGAAGTTAAAGGGGCACAAGCGGTTATTGTTGCTCCTACATACGAGCTTGCCAGCCAAATTGCCCATGTGGCGCGGGGGCTTGCAGAGCGTGCTGAGGATGTGGCTCTGCTAATTGGCGGGGCAGACAAGAAGCGGCAAGCCACAACCTTAAAGGCAAAGCCTGCAATAATCGTGGGAAGTTTGGGAAGGATTACGGATTTTGTTGTGGAGAAAAAGCTGTCAATGCACCATGTCCGTACCCTGGTTTTTGACGAAGCCGACCGCCTTTTTGACGAAAAAAACACACTAAACATCCAAGCTCTCATCAGGGCGACTTTGAGAGAAAGGCAAATTTTGCTATTTTCTGCCACAATGCCCAGAAAAATTATTGAATTAGCAACGCCGCTAATGAAAGAGCCCGAGAGCCTTACAATCGACAACAGAATACCTAAAAATATCCGCCATTTTTATGTGATTAGCGAAGGGCGCAAGAAGGCGGAGCGTCTGCGCTCCCTAATCCACAACCAAAAAATTGAGAAGGCGTTGGTTTTCGTCAATCGCCCTTATGACATAGAGAAAACCGCAGAACGGCTTAATTTTCACAACATGCCCTCAAGCCCCCTTCACGGCGGCAATGACAAAATGGCGCGGAAGGCAGCCATGGAAGCTTTGCGCCGCGGCAAAATAAAGGCATTGGTTGCAAGTGACGCAGGCAGCCGCGGGCTTGACGTGGCAGGGCTTACCCATGTTGTTAATCTTGATTTGCCTATGCTCGACAAGGATTATGTTCACCGCGCAGGGCGTTGCGGGCGGGCAGGGGCTGACGGCATTGTAATTTCTGTGGTGACAATTGGCGAAGCAGAAGCCCTGAAAAAAATGGCGGTTAAGCTAAAAATCCCCTTGGAGGAGCTGAAATGATTAAAATTGAAACAAAGCGGCTGATTGTTCGGGATTATCAAGAAAGTGACTTAGAGGTGATGCACCAGCTATGGTCTGACCCTGCCATTATGTATTTTTTAGATGACATTATGTGTCATTCCATTGAAGATACCGCTGAAAATTTAAAAAATGCCATGGCAAATGCTGATGGGCATTATTTTTGTTTTTGCGACAAAGCAACTGGAGCATTTATGGGCAGTGTGGGCTATACCATCACAGATGCCACCCCCCTTGGCAAAATCGTCCACATGGGTTATTTGTTGTTTCCAAAATATGGTGGCAAGGGCTACACCACCGAAGCCGTGGAAGCCGTTATAAAATTTGCTTTTGAACAGGATGACTGCATAAGAATAACCACAGGTTGCCACGCTGAAAACGTGGCAAGTTATAAAGTTATGGAAAAAGTGGGCTTTTACAAAGAAGCCGTGAGAATAAAGGCTGTGTACCACGACGGTGTTATGAAAGACCGTTTGGAATACGCCATAAATAAAGACGCTTACAATGCCAATCAATCCCAATTGTTGGATAATTTGACAGAAAATTCTAGCCTGACAGATGTGCAGAATTACATAGGCAAGGTCTTAGATTTACGCGGGTTCTCTAAGGAAACCATCCAAGAAAGTATGCTGATTTTCCTTGAAGAAGCAGGGGAGCTTGCCAAGGCAATCCGCAAAACCCAAACCAACATGAGCGTAGATGTGGACAAAATGCAAAATTATGACACAGTTGAAAGCGAGGCAGCCGATGTTTTCGTGGTGCTTCTTGCTATTTGCAATAAACTTAATATAAATCTATTTGACGCGCTAAAGGAAAAGGAGAGGCAAAATTGCAAACGCAATTGGAGCTTTGAGCGATGAAAATTATATACAATTGAATGAAGAGCAAGAAAAGGGCATCACACCATAACAAAAAGGCGGTTACTTCACAGGAGGTAGCCCCTTTTTTGTTAAAGAGCCAAATTCCAAAGCCCCCAAAATTCAACCAATGGTTGATTGTATTCAACCTAACGCCCTGTTAAAATGAAATTACCAAATCAAAAAGGAGTAATCAAAATGACACAAACAAAACTTTGGAACAGAGATTTTTCCCTGCTTATAACAGGGCAGGTGGTATCTATCTTCGGCAATATGATACTTAGCTGGGCTTTGCCCTTGTATATACTTTATATTAGCGACAGCTCTGCCCTTTTCGGGCTTGTTCTTGCTGTTCCTAACATCTCCCTTCTAATCATGTCCCCTATTGGCGGCATTATGGCAGACCGCCTTAAAAAACAAAGGATAATGTTTTGGCTTGATGCGGTTACAACGGTGATAATTGTGGCGTATATGGTAATAAGCGGGCTTTTTGAAGCAGTTGTGCCTATTGTTATTGTGAAGCTTCTGGCGTTAAACGCAATCCAAGGCATTTATATGCCGACGGTGCAGGCGGCAATCCCCGCTCTGTCGCCTTCTGATAAGCTGGTTAGCGCTAACGCTGTAACAACAGTGGTCAACTCCCTTTCTAATTTAGTTGCCCCTGCTGCTGCTGGCATTTTGTTCAGCCAATTCGGGCTGTTTCCAATTTTGATAATAGCAGCAGTTTGCTTTGCCATAACAACGGTTATGAACCTGCTAATCCGCATACCATTTGTAAAACAGCCTGCTTGCAAAAGCATACCAGAGCTTATTAAAAGCGATTTGACCCAAGCGGCAAAATTTGCTGTTAAAGAACGCCCAATAATGGCAAAGCTTGCTGTTATCATGTTTTTGCTTAATATGACCATTGCCTCAACCCTAATGGTGGGGATGCCTGTAATCATCACCCAACATCTGGGGATGGAAATGGATATGGTGGGCTTTTCTGCCAGTTTTATGATGATGGGCGGTTTAGCGGGAGGTATTTTGGCAGGGGTTTTGGGCAAGAGGTTAACCATGCCAAAAATGTGGTTTATAGGGCTTTTGGTTGGTCTTGTCATTGCTCCCATTGGTATAGCCTTGTTGCTTGACTTGCCAAACTTTGCTACATTTGTAATTATAACTGCCGCTTCTGCTGTTACTTTGCTAATTGTCCAGATGTTTACAATACCAGTTTTTGCATATATCCAAAAGGAAACCCCAGGGGAGCTTATTGGCAAAGTTATGTCAGTTATTATGATGATGCCATTTCTTGCTAACGCCATCGGGCAGTTGATTTACGGCATTTTCTTTGAGCAATTTGCACCGTGGATTGTGGTTGTTGTGTCCTCTGGGGCTTCTGTAATAATCGCACTCCTTTCCCGAAGGCATCTTAAAGTTTGATTTAACGTGTTGGAATAAATTAGCATGTCCATCATATACTCTACTAATTGCATCTGCAAATTACAAAAGTGGAGGTTATGTATGGACTGGCATAATATGGATTTAGGGCGGTCGCTGTCAAAAATTGGAACAAACACCCACAGAGGGCTAACCAAAGATGAGGCAGAAAGCCGCTTGCAGGAATTTGGGCGCAACGAACTTGCCCACAAACGGGAAGCCCCCTTGATACTGCGTTTTTTTGCCCAATTTAAAGATTTTATGGTTATTGTGCTTTTGTTTGCGGCGGGCTTGTCCTATGTTGCGGGAAGGTTGCATGGGGAAAACCGCACAACAGACGCACTGATAATTTTAGCTATTGTAAGCCTTAATGCCGTCCTTGGTTTGGTGCAGGAAAGCCGCGCGAAAAAGGCGTTAGAAGCTCTGCGGGATATTTCAAGCCCAGAAGCGCGGGTTTTGCGTGACGGACAAGTTATCACCATAAAAGCCTGCGAAATTGTGGCGGGGGATATTGTTTATTTGGAAACAGGGGATATTATTCCTGCCGACTTGCGCCTGATTAACACTGTAAATTTGCAAGTTGAAGAAAGCGCGCTGACGGGGGAAAGCTTGCCTGTTGATAAAGATGCCCATGCTGTGGCTGAGCCTTCTGCGCCTTTAGGGGATAGGCTTAACATGGCGTTTTCAGGCTCTTTCATTACATATGGGCGGGGCATGGGTGTCGCCATTGCAACAGGCATGGACACAGAAATGGGCAAAATCGCCAGCCTTATTATGGAGGAAAAATCCCCAAACACCCCACTGCAGAAGAAATTAACAGAAACTGGCAAGGTGCTAGGTATTGCCGCTTTAATAATTTGCGCCGCTATTTTTGCAATTGGTTTGTGGCGGCAAATTCCGCCGTTAGACATGTTTGTAACATCTGTTTCCCTTGCTGTTGCGGCTATTCCAGAGGGGCTTGTGGCAATTGTCACAATAATGTTAGCCATTGGCGTTACCCGAATGGCACGGCGCAATGCAATAATACGCAAACTGCCTGCTGTGGAAACCCTAGGCTCTGCTACCGTCATTTGTTCTGACAAAACAGGAACGCTAACCCAAAATAAAATGAAAATTGTAGAAATATCAGATGGGCGCAGCATTTTGCGCAAGGACAGCAAAGAAGCCTTGGACATTATCCGCCTTGGAAGCCTGTGTAATGACAGCTTTGTCAGCGGCGGGGAGGTTGTGGGCGACCCTACCGAAGCCGCCTTTGTGTCTGCTTTGCAAGCCTATGAAATCGAAAAATCTGCCTTGGAGGCAGACAGGCAAAGGGTGGCAGAAATCCCCTTTGATAGCAAGCGCAAACTTATGTCCACAATCCACGCAGACAAAGGGGGCTATTTGGTCATAACCAAAGGCGCGCCAGATGTGCTGTTGCCCCTTTGCACACAAAACATGAGTGATTCGCGCCGAAGGGAAATCCTCGCCAATGTGGGCAAAATGGCTGATAAGGCTTTGCGTGTCCTTGCTGTTGCTGTAAAGCCTGCAAGGCAAATCCCCTATGACAATGACGTGGAAAAAGATTTGATTTTCATAGGTTTGGTAGGCATGATGGACCCGCCCCGTCCAGAGGTTCGGGATGCTGTGGCAATTTGCAAACAAGCAGGCATCCGCCCTGTGATGATAACAGGCGACCATGGCGCGACGGCTCTTGCAATCGGCAGAAGCATAGGCATTGGCGGCACAACCGTGGTCACTGGGGAAGATTTAAGCAAAATGGACGCAGAGGACCTTTCCCGAGCCGTTGATGATACCTGTATTTTCGCCCGCGTGTCACCAGAGGACAAGTTGCGGATTGTCCGAGCTTTCCAGAAAAAAGGTCACACAGTTGCCATGACAGGGGATGGGGTAAATGATGCCCCTGCCTTAAAAGCCGCTGATATTGGTTGCGCCATGGGCATAAACGGCACAGCCGTAGCAAAAGCGGCTAGTGATATTGTGCTGACAGATGACAATTTTGCGACAATCGTTTCTGCTGTGAAAGAGGGCAGGGGAATATTAACAAATATCCGCAAAGCTGTCCACTTTCTGCTTTCTTCTAACATTGGCGAAATTATAACCATTTTTGCGGCTATTTTGCTGGGCTGGCCTGTTCCCCTTTTGGCGATTCACCTTCTTTGGGTAAATTTGGTAACGGACAGCCTGCCAGCCATTGCCCTGGGACTTGACCCAGCTGATGAAGGCATTATGAACGGTAGAGGAAAAGGCAAACGAACAGGGCTTTTCGGCAAAAAAACCTGGTTGCGCATCTTCTTAGAAGGGGCAATGATTGGTATGTTATCCCTAATCGCTTTTGCTGTGGGGTACACAATTCTAGGAGGGGAAAACCCCGCGCAAATGGGGCGCACAATGGCGTTTACAACCCTATCCCTTTCCCAACTTGTCCACGCCTTTAACATGCGTAGCGAGCAGTCTATTTTTAAAATCAGACTATTTGAAAACCGCTATTTGGTGGGTGCGCTAATTGTTGGCACTTTGTTACAGGTCAGCGTAATTTCCATTGAGGCCGTTGCTAATATTTTCCATGTAGCCCCAATGGAAAGCGCAGCCTGGATGATAGTGGCGGGGCTGTCGCTTATGCCTATTGTTATTGTGGAAGTTGAAAAGTTTTTATTAAATAT
>JGI24694J35173_10004394_pt1 | contig 10060 bp, 6 predicted proteins | sample TergutCo191P1_FD_35173 | JGI IMG/M metagenome (IMG submission 35173) | reverse complement strand
ATATTTATTGCACAGGCAGCAATTCTAACCTTATGGCCGGAGAGCTGGCTAGCTATCTTAGCGGCAGATATGTGGAGTTTAAAGTACACCCACTTTCGTTTNGCGAATTTTGCCTGTTCCACAATTTGCAGAAAAACAANGACTCCGTATTGAAATACNTTCGCTTTGGCGGAATGCCATTTTTGCGTAATTTGCCGTTGGAAGANGAAATTGCCGGTGAGTATTTGCAAAANATTTACAATACAATTTTATTGCGAGACATAGCNGAACGCTACGACATCAGGAATTTGCATTTATTAAAAACATTATCTCGCTACATAGCCGATAGCACAGGCTCTATTTTTTCTTCTTTGAGCATAAGNAAATACTTGAAATCCACAGGCGTACAAGTTTCGCCAAAAAGCATATTGGATTATGCGCATTATTTGAAGAATGCCTTGCTTGTAAACCAAGTTGAGAAATACGATTTGAAAGGAAAAAAAATATTTTCTTCCGGCGGTAAAATGTATTTTGAAGACTTAGGCTTGAGAAACAACATTGTCGGCGGGTTTAAAATAAATGATATTCAAAAAGTCCTTGAAAATGCCGTATATATGCACTTGGCAAGGCAAAACTATAAAATTTTCATAGGGCAGTTTAATTCGCAGGAAATTGATTTTATCGCAGAAAAAAACGGTAAAAAAATTTATGTTCAAGTTGCTTATAAACTGTCTTCTCAAGAAACAATTGAGCGAGAGTTTGGAAATCTGCTAATGATTAAAGACAATTTTCCAAAAATTCTAGTGAGCATGGACGAGCTTGCGGGAAATGATTATCAAGGGATCAAGCATATTCATATTTTGAATTTTTTATCGCAACAAAACGATGTTGCTTTTGTGTTTTAATGTGATTTTGCCGAGCTTGTGGGAAGAAAAGTTAGGCAGGGTGCCCCGTTAGCGGGGCTGTTTGTCATTTATATAAGTCCGCCGCCGTCAAAATCCAGATTACTGCATTCCGCATCACCTCTGTCATCCGGGTTGGCCGGGCAATCAGTTTTTGCGACAGGGGTAGTTGGGCATTTGGATGGATTGATCATGGAGGTTCTCCTTTTTTGAGGGGTTAAATTGATTTGCATACCTATTTTACTGCAACTCGCATTATTTGGTTGTTGACTTTTACAAAATACATCCCTTTTGTCTGAACTGGAATTCTCAGCATGTCTGAATCTTGATTCACTTGATTTAGGGATTTACTTGATATTAGCTGGCCGGTTAGGTTATATACTTTCACATTTGCGTTTTGCGGCAGGTTTTGCAGCGTTATGCTGTTGCCGGCTGCGTATATGCGAATGTTGCTGTTTGTAATTTGCGATGAAATGACTGGGGCACTAGCATTAACCCTAAGCGTAGCTACGTTGCTTGTTGTGCTTACGGACTTTTGACCGCCATTGACGTTGTCTGCTATGGTATTGGTCACTACAACATAGTAATAGAAAGCTCCCTCGGTTTCTGTGCTTGGCGCATAAGTGCTGCTTGTTGCTCCGGATATAGACGTACCGCCTGCGTTGCTTGCAGTAGTGTTTCTGTACCACTGATATGTGAGCGTTCCGTTGCCAGTTGCCGTTACTGTAGTAGGCGGCGATAAGGAGGGTTTACTACCGAAGGCTCCATTCGTGGAGCCTTCTCTTTTGTAAGTGATTGTAAAACCATCAAATCTATCATTTAAATCTATAGGAAATTGGATGCCTTGTTTTTTCTATATTATTAATGGCGTTAGATATTTTCTTAATATTTGCGTCGTTAAAGTTCGGGGCGGGGAGGTGCGTAATTGGATTTTTCCTAACAACTTCTAACATACCCCCGAACTTTTTTATTTCCATGAGTTCTGCCGTATATATCCTTTTTCCTGCTCAAATGTGCAGTGGAAGTGCTGATTCACTCGGATTTCATGGCTTAGTGGAGAGTTAATCAAAGTTTGCTATAAAAAAGAAGCTTCACGTACAAGCTTGGTTCAATTTTCAAAACGGCTAAATTAAGTTTCTATATTAGAAGTAAGGCTCGGAGTTGAGTGGTTCGTAAGAGGAGTTTTCCTCACGGCTTCTAATATACCTCCGAGCCTTGTTTTTTTCATTAGCTCTATGGTGTATATTCTTTTTCCAGTTTGTTTAGCTTATTACGGGCTTCACCATAACTAAGGCCGTTTCGGTACATTTCAGTCCTTAACATTGAGAGTAATTCATTTTCCATACTACTTAGACGGAACTCAGAGGCAAAAAAATGAAAAAAATGCATAAAAAAATGAAAACGCCGCATTTTCCTGCTCAAATGTGCAGTAGAAGTGCTGATTCATTCAAATTTCATGGCTTAGTGGAGAGAGTTCACTCTCAATTAAGCGGCTAAATCAGCGTTTGCTATAAAAAAAGAAGCTTCACCTACAAGCTCGTGTCATGTAAAAATTTTGTATTTAAAATTTCTACTTTTCGAGTCATAATCATGTTTGAAGACAGAAAACTGGCATTTTTGAGTTATTTTGGGAAGCGGCGAAGGCTTTCTGTTGATAATTTTTTTAAAGAATGGCGAGGGGTGAATGAAAATTCACCCTTTTTTGTTTGTAGAATTCATATAGAAGGAGTACTCATAGATGAGTAAATTCATCAGATTTACAGTATTGACTATTTTATTTGCAATTTTTGTTGCGCCAGTTGCGGTAGAGGCAAAAAGAGTTGAAGCGGAAAAAGCCGAGAGATTGGCAAAGCGTTTTGTTGAAAAAAAACATGGGCCGAGAGCAAAAGCAGATGTGCGCTTGAAGCATACCGCTAAAAAGCACAGACAAAAATCAAATGCACGTATACCGCAAGGCGATGTTCAAGATACGGTGTCTTATTATGTCTTTAATGTAAACGAGAATAGTAATGGTGGTTTTGTAATTATTGCCGGTGATGATGTTGTAAGGCCAGTGCTTGGTTATTCGGATAATGGAAGCTATGATGAGAATAATTTGCCGCCGAATTTTGTGTATTGGATGGATTATTTGGGGCAGCAAATTGCCTCAGTGCAGGAGCAGGGGATTGAGCAGAGTGATGTTATGCGGATGGAATGGGAAAGTTATGTTGATGGGGATATGCCGCTTATGGCGAATGTTGTTGAACCGCTGATACAGACGAAGTGGAATCAAAGTGCTCCTTATAATAATATGGCTCCTATGTGGGATGGTCAGCGTAGTGTTACTGGTTGTGTGGCAACTGCCATGGCGCAGATTATGAAATATCACAATTATCCTGTGCGAGGCTCTGGGCAAAGTAAGGCGTATGCTACTAGGACACTTGGAATAAATGTACCGTCTGTGAACTTTGAGGTTGATTATAGCTGGGATAATATGCTCAATTCATATACTGGCGGTGCTAATGTACAACAACAAAATGCTGTAGCTACTTTGATGTACCATGCTGGAGTTAGTGTGACAATGGATTATAGTCCGAAAGAAAGCGGAGCTTTTTCATCTTATGTTTCAACTGCATTGAGAACATATTTTGGATATGATAGGAGCATTCAGCAGAAATATCGTGCACCGTATAGCGATGTTGCGTGGGAGACAATGCTAAAAGAGCAAATAGACGCTACGCTGCCTATATATTATGACGGATTCAATGATAACATAGGTCACGCTTTTATCTTGGATGGATATGACAATACTGGAAAGTTTCATTTCAATTGGGGTTGGGGTGGCAGTTATGATGGGTATTTTGTGACTACTGCATTGAATCCTGGTACTGGTGGTGCAGGCTCTGGTACAGGAACATATAATGAGAGGCAGACAATCATTGTTAATATAAAACCGGATGAAGGAGGTGTTGTTAGCAACTTTTATAGACAGATAGAGGCTTATGCTTGGGCAACGGAAAATGTAGTTGTTGAGGTTGATCAAAGTTTTACACTTGATTATCTCGTGACTATTCCTACTAATCCCAATGGTGCAACATTAACTATTCGTAGTGCGAATCCAACTGCACCTGTCATTCTGAAGCGTGGCATAAGTGGCAATTTATTCTGGGTGTCATACAATGCAGCACTTATTTTAGAAGATGTAATTATAGATGGTGATAGCGATGGTGGTTTTGAGAATGTCGTTGGTCCATTGATATGGGTTAGCGGCGGTACTTTTATTATGAACCAAGGTGGGATTGTACGTAATAATGCTGCTGGCGGCGTGCTTGTTGCTGATGGATCCTTTACTATGACAGGAGGCATAATCAGCGGCAATACTGCCAGTTCTGGTGGCGGTGTGCATTTTGCTGGTGGTATCTTCACCATGACAGGCGGTACAATCAGCGGCAATACTGCCAGTTCTGGTGGCGGTGTGTATATATATAATGATAGTTTTTTTTCCATGACAGGAGGTTCAATCAGTGGTAATACTGCTAGCTATGGTGTTGGCGTGTATGTAAGCAGTGGTACATTTAATTTAAACGGAGGAGTTGTAGCTGGAACTGGTACAAGTATCAATGCAGTTGTCTATGGCTCATATAATCTTAACTCTGGTGCATTTCCAGCGAATAATAACGGCATTGTGATTGCGTGGAACAAACCGGTAGGTGCAGGTCCATTCGTTTATAATGAATGGACAAATACTAATTTAACCATAAATCCAACTGGAGTGGCTACGGCAGTTTGGGAGGTTAGCAAAGCCGGCAAGTTTGGTATTTCGTATAAAAATGGAGTTAATGAAGGTTTTATTGCAGTTGCAGATGTGACTGTAATTTCACAGGCAGCTCGCGATTTCTACGCAATGATAGAGTCTTATGCTACTGCGGAATCAGATGTAGTGATAGAAGTGTCTCAGGACATAGTCCTTGATAGGCAAGTGAACATTCCAGCTAATCCCAATGGTACGACATTAACAATCCGCAGTTCTAATCCCTCTGCTCCAGTGACACTCAAGCGTGGCGTAAGTAGCCACTACTTATTCATTGTTCCATACAATGCAATGCTTGTTTTAGAATCTATAGTTATTGATGGTGATAGTGATGGAGATTTTGCTGATGGTGGCGGTTCGTTGGTGTCTATCTATGGAGGTTCATTCACTTTGAATGAAGGTGCTATTGTGCGTAATAACGCAGGCAATGGCGTGTATGTTAGTGGCGGTGTCTTTAGTATGACAGGTGGCACAATCAGCGGAAATACTGCTAGCTATGGTGGCGGCGTGTCTGTAAGTAGTGGCACTTTCACCATGAGTGGTGGTTCAATCAGTGGCAATACAGTTCTGAGTGGCGGCGGCGTGTATGTAAGTAGTGGCACCTTCACTATGAGTGGCGGCATAATCAGTGATAATACCGGCAGCGGCGTGTATGTAAGTAGTGGCACATTCACGATAAGTGGCGGTTCAATCAGTGATAATACCGGCAATGGCGTGTATGTTAGTGGTGGTGTCTTTAGTATGACAGGTGGCACAATCAGCGGAAATACTGCTAGCTATGGCGGCGGCGGCGGCGTGTCTGTAAGTAGTGGCACTTTCACCATGAGTGGTGGTTCAATCAGTGGCAATACAGTTATGAGTGGCGGCGGCGTGTATGTAAGTAGTGGCACCTTCACTATGAGTGGCGGTTCAATCAGCGGCAACACATCCAGCTACTACGGCGGCGGTGTGTTTATTAGTAGTGGCACCTTCACTATGAGTGGCGGTTCAATCAGCGGCAACACATCCAGCTACTACGGCGGCGGCGTGTATGTAAGTAGTGGTACTTTCGCTCTTGGTGGCACATCTGTAATCACAGGCAACACCGCCAATGGCATAGCTAATAATGTTTTCCTCTCGGAGAACCAGTATATTACTCTTGACTCTCCATCTGCCGGAATGAATGTAGGCATAACAAAAACCGCCAACAATGGCGTATTTGTCCAAAGTGGCGCAACCTCCGAGCATGCGCAATACTTTCACGATGATGTAGCTGGTAGAGCGATTGTATTCTACGAAGGCGCATTGATGACAGGCTCGCCTTTCTATTATCAGGTAGAGTCTTACGCAACAGCGGAGTCAGATGTAGTGATAGAAGTGTCTCAGGATATATTCCTTGATAGGCAAGTGAATATTCCAGCTAATCCCAATGGAGCGACATTAACTATCCGCAGTTCGAATGTCTCTGCTCCAGTGATCCTCAAGCGTGGTGTAAGCGGCGATTTATTTACCGTGACTGGCACCCTTATTTTGTCAGACATAATTATTGATGGAGACAAAGAAGGCTATTTTGCAGAAGGGGGTGGTTCGCTTGTAGGCGTTAGCGGTTTGCGGAATGGCTCTGCATATATTTACGGTGCGTTCACCATGAATGAAGGTGCTGTTGTGCGTAATAACGCTGGCGGCGGTGTGTCTGTAGGCGGTGGCACTTTCACTATGAGTGGCGGTTCAATCAGCGGCAACACCAGCTACGGTGGCGGCGTGTATGTAAGTAGTGGCACTTTCACCATGGATGGCGGCACAATCAGCGGCAATACTGCCAGTTCTGGTGGCGGTGTGTTTATTAGTAGTGGCACCTTCACTATGAGTGGCGGTTCAATCAGCGGTAATAGCTACTGCGGCGTGTATGTTAATAGTGGTACTTTCACGATGAGTGGTGGTTCAATCAGCGGTAATAGCTACTGCGGCGTGTATGTTGGTTATGGTACTTTCACGATGTTAGGCGGTTCAATTAGCGGCAACTCCGGCGGCGGCGTGTCTGTTGGTTATGATACTTTCACGATGTTAGGCGGTTCAATTAGCGGCAATACCGGCAGCGGCGTGGATGTATGGAGCAATGGCACTTTCACCATGGATGGCGGTTCAATCAGCGGTAATAGCTACTGCGGCGTATCTGTGTGGGATAATGGCACCTCCTTCACCATGACCGGCGGCGTTGTATCTGGAACAGGCACCGCTATCTCAGGCTCATACAACCTAAACAACAGTCCATCCCCAGCTTCCAACAACGGTGTAGTAATTACATGGAACAAATCGACAGATCAATCCATTTACACAGAAGGTACAAATAACGATTTAGATATCTTACCTACAGAAGCAACAGCCATTTGGGTAATCAATGGCACAAAATTCGGCATATCCTACAAAAACGGCACAAACGAAGGCTTTATTGAAGTCGCCGATGTAGCAGTAAAGGGTATTCCAACAATAACTTGGCCAACATCAACCCCCATAACCTACGGTGCAGCACTTTCTACATCAACGCTAAACAATGGTACCGCTACCCGTGGTAATGATAATGTTGAAGGTTTATTCACATGGGCAAACGATACGACCATTCCAACAGTAGAAAACAACGGATACAGCGTAACTTTTACGCCAACCAGTGACAGCTATATAGTGATAACGAAAGAAGATGTAGCAATAACAGTCAATCCGGGAGTTATTATCATAACCCCATCACCAGACCAAAGCAAAATATACGGCGAAAACGACCCGGAACTCACATATACTTACAGTGGCAATATAGACGGAGAAGAACCGAATTTTACCGGCACATTATCTCGGACTGATGGCGCAAATGTAGGCGATTACGAAATTGAGTTGGGTAACTTAACCATTACAGACAACGATAATTTCCTTGCATCAAACTACACTCTTGAGCTATCGCCAACACCTGTTTATTTTGCCATTATAAAAAATCCCGGCACAGAAGTATCACCTCCATCACTCGCCAGCAAAACCCACAACAGCATAACAATAAATGCCGATGCCGTAACTGCTTCCGAAAACGGACAAGTCATTGAATACGCCATAAATACAACCGACAATGTCCCAGAAAACGGCTGGCAAACCGCACTCACATTCAGCGGCCTTAATCCAAACACAGCTTACCATATCTTTGCTCGCTCAAAAGAAAACGATGATTATTATTCTGGTACTGCTTCCTCCCCATTATCCATTGCAACCTTCCAGCAAAACAATTGGAGCGCAGTGGCAAATACCACTTGGTATATTATGGGCCTGAATGAATTTACCATAACAACCCCAGAGCAGTTGGCTGGATTGGCATACGTAGTTAACAGTGGAATAGATGATTTCTCCGGCGTAACAATAAATCTAGGCAATAACATCTCGCTAAACAATACCGAAAGTTGGCAAAACTGGGAAACATCTACATTTGCAGAAATCAAGCTATGGGCACCAATAGGAACATCCACAAGGCCATTTAGGGGAACATTCAACGGCAACGGTTATGTTATAAGCGGAGTTTATATTGACAATACAAATGACAATCAAGGTTTATTCGGCTATGTGAATGGAGCAAGCATAAGTAAACTTGGAGTTGTTGCCTCGTATGTAAAAGGCAAAAATAATGTTGGTGGACTTGTTGGGAGCAATGTAAATACAACGACTACGGATTGTTTCTCACGGGCAAATGCAAATGGAGTTACCTATGTTGGCGGTTTAATTGGCAACAGCAATGGAGGTGCAATTACACGTAGCTATTCGGCTTATGGCGAATTGCTAGGAAACATAAATGGCAGTTCGGTTATAAGCAGTTACTATACTTGGGAAGCAAGTTCCGATGGAGATAACGGCTTTGCCAGAACGGAAACTCAAATGAAAACGCAATCTAATTATACAGGTTGGAATTTTATTACTCCGGTTTGGAAAATAGACAACAGTGGCATTATAAATGAAGGTTACCCATATCTATTAACATATATTGAACTAGCAGAGATTTCTTGCTTGGTAGCAGGTCGAGTGTGGGAAAACAATACTTGCCGAGACAAAACCCCCTCCGAACTGTGTGTAGAATCCGGCGACAACTGGGTAAACGGCGAATGCAAGACAAATACTCAACTTGCACAAGAATCGTGCATAGCAAACGGCAAAGTCTGGGAAAGCAATACTTGCCGCAACAAAACGGATGCCGAACTCTGCACGGAAGAAGGCAACAACTGGGTTGACGGCGAATGCAAAACTTTAATGCAACTTGCGCAAGGATCTTGCATAGCAAACGGCAGAGTATGGGAAAACAACGCTTGTCGTGACAAAACCCCTGCTGAAATTTGCACCGAAGCCGAAAATACCTGGATTGACGGCGAATGCAAAGTAGCTACGGCATTCATCCCCAATCTCATCACAGCCAACCAAGCCACCCAACTCCGCAACGGCCTAAACCTGCAATCCGCTCACATCGCCACAGTTGAAATTTTCAACCTGAAAGGAACCTCAATCAGCAAACAAAATTTCGGTAGCGGCGTATATACCGTATCGTTTGGGCATTTGCCAAAAGGGATGTATATTGTAAAAGTATCATTTGGCCGCGAAAAGCAAATTTTGCGCATTCCGGTGAGGTAAAACATCAATCTCTTGCCGTAGAGACGCAATGCATTGCGTCTCTACAATCAGCCTATCAATCCTGAAAATCCTGGTTCAGACGTTTTTTTCTGTGAATATACACATATTTTATGAAAAAGCTTGACATTTCTGTTTTTATCGCTTTGCCGGAAACATAAGTTGGATTTCTTGCTCCCGAATATTTAACGCCAATTAGAAAACCGTGATTGCCAAATAATTCTTTAAGAACTTCTAAACTTGCTCCAACATCAAAAGCTGCCGATAAACTGTACATATTGAAATTGTAAACGACATAGCAAGCATTGTGCTGGCAAGCAAGAGAAAACATTTAACCTTTTTCATTAGGAGTAATATAGAAATTTCTCGGCACTGCCATCGCTATCCCGTTCGCCTCAAATAAATCCCTGATATTATTGTTCAGCTCGGAGAATATTATCGCCTGCTTCTCCGGCTTGTTCGTGTACACGCAAAGCTCAACTTCAGAGGCATCGTTGCCTAAATTTTTTGATAAAACAAAAGGAACCGGATTTGGCAAAACTTCGGTGGTTTTTTTTGCGGCTTCGGTTAACAGCTCGGTTGCGCGCCTCCACGGAACATCGTAGCCAACGCTTACAGGCATGGAAATTATCACCCCGTCTTTCTCATCACCCTCAGTGCTGTAATTCACAACATTGGCAGAAAGCAAAGTGCTGTTGGGAACAGTGATAATCTCTTTTTTATTCGTTTGTATGCGCACGGCAAAAGGAGTTTTTTCCACAACATC
>JGI24694J35173_10004384_pt1 | contig 10071 bp, 6 predicted proteins | sample TergutCo191P1_FD_35173 | JGI IMG/M metagenome (IMG submission 35173) | reverse complement strand
AAAATCGGCATTTTATATAAAAATACCGATAACGAAGGTTTTATGGAAATTGTAGGCATAACGCTTATAACACGAGACAACATTGATATCGCACTGGCAAAGGCAGCAATTGAAAAAACTAACTTCGGTTCGGTATCGCAGGAAGTGCTGAATGCTCAAGCGGAAGCTAAATTGCATGTAGAAAGCATAATTTCTGCACTTGAACTCAATGATGTTAATGCAGTTATTACTGATGGCATTTTCACAAATGCAAGTGCCGGAACGGTTGGCAATCTAAATGGCACAAATGGAAGCTACACATTCACTGTGAAACTGAACAAGGGAGCAGGAACGGAACAGGTAACGAAAACATTAACTTTGGCGATTACGGCAACGCCGTACGACAACACTCAGGATAACGCAGACATCGCACAGGCAAAAGCAACGATTGAAAACTTAAATTTCGATTCGGCAACAATGAATACTCAAGAAGCCGCAAAATCGTATGTTGAAAGTATCATTGTAGAGCTTGAACTTAATGGCGTTGCTGCAACTGTTGTAGATGGAGTTTTCACTGCGGCAGTTGCCGGAACGGTTAGCAATACCAATGGCACAAATGGCAGCTACACATTCGCTGTAAAACTGAACAAGGGAGCAGGAACGGAGCAAGTCACGAAAACATTAACTTTGACGATTACGGCAACGCCTTATGATAACACCCAGGACAACACAGACATCGCACTGGCAAAAGAAACAATTGAGAGTTCGGATTTCGGTTCTGTGTCTCAGGAAACTCTGAATACTCAAGAAGATGCAAAATTGCATGTTGAAAAAATCATTGCCGAACTTGAACTTAATGGTGTTAATGCAACTGTTGCTGATGGTGTTTTCACAGAGGCAAACGATAGCACTGACGGCAGTTACACATTCACTGTGAAACTGAATAAAGGCGCAGGGATAGAGCAAGTCACGGAAACATTAACTTTGAGAATTATTGCGGCGCCATATGGTACACCGACAATCCCGCCGCAACTCGCCAAAATCACTATACAAGCCAACTCCGCAAACAAAACCATAGTGCTGCAAAACGTGCCCGCCAACGCAAAAGTAGAAGTGTACAACCTGCAAGGCAAGCGCATATACTCAGCAAATCATGAAAATCCTAAAATCCTGAAAATCGGGGTTCAGACAGGGGTTTACATTGTGAAAGTAGGAAACCAAACTTTGAGAGTAGCGGTGAGGTGAGTTTTCTACATTATATCCATGAAATTAGGTCTCACATTTGACGACGTGCTCCTTATACCGGGAGCTTCCGAGGTTTTGCCCACACAGCACACTTCTTTGAAAACAGAACTAGGCAAAATAAAACTCAATATTCCTATTTTAAGCGCGGCTATGGATACGGTTTCAACTGCACCGCTTGCGATTTCACTCGCTTTGCAGGGCGGAATTTCCGTTATACACAAAAATATGAGCATAGAAAATCAGGCCGGTGAAGTTAGAAAGGTGAAAAGATGGCAATCCGGCGTTGTGCTGGATCCCATAACACTGGACGCTAACGAACCGATATCCAAAGCATTTGAAATTTCGGCAAAGCAGAAAATAAGCGGCTTTCCTGTGCTTTCCAAAGGCAAACTTGTTGGCATAATCACAGGCAGGGATTTACGCACAGTTACAGATCTCAGCATAAAAGCAAAAGATTTGATGACTACAAAACTAATAACAGCCTCTCCTAAAATCTCGCTAGCAAAGGCAAAGGAAATTCTGAACACAAACCGCATTGAAAAACTGTTGCTGGTGGACAATAAAAACCACTTAAAAGGCTTGATAACCATTACGGATATTCTTAAAAGAGAGTTTAACCCCGAAGCTTGCCTGGATTCAAACGGCCAGCTTTGCGTTGGCGCAGCAGTAGGCACAGCACCGGATACGCTATATCGCGCAGCGGCTTTGGTGGAAGCAGGCGTTGATATGCTTGTTGTGGACACAGCCCACGGCCATCATATAAATGTTCGCAACATGATAAAATCACTCAAAAAAACATATCCGCATTTAACGCTGGTCGGTGGAAACGTGGCTTCTGCCGAGGCGGTGAGGGATTTGGCAAAGTGCGGCGCAGATGTTGTGAAAGTCGGCATTGGCCCGGGCTCAATATGCACCACAAGGGTTGTGGCAGGCGTTGGAGTTCCGCAATTCACAGCTATTTTGGAATGTGCAAAAGAAGCTGAAAAACATGGCATAACAATAATCGGCGATGGCGGAATAAAAAATTCTGGAGATATTGCAAAAGCACTCGCAGCAGGAGCCCATTCGGTTATGCTGGGTGGCCTTTTGGCCGGTACAGAAGAAAGCCCCGGAGAAATTATTTTGGCTGATGGCCGCACATTCAAAAGCTATCGTGGAATGGGTTCATTAGGAGCGATGAAAGATGGTTCAAAAGACCGCTATTTCCAAGCTGAGATAGATGACAGGGAGGAATCAAAGCTTGTTCCCGAAGGAATAGAAGGCAGAGTTCCATACAAAGGCCCCCTTAAGGATCTTATTTACCAGTTGACCGGTGGAATACGCGCTGCTCTTGGTTATGTGGGAGCAAGAAATTTGGCCGAACTCAGGGTGAAGGCTAACTTTGTGCAGCAAACAAGCGCAGGATTAAGGGAAAGCCATCCGCACGATGTCACAATAACAAAAGAATCACCGAATTACAGGACTTAAACTATATGGACTCTTTTCTGGTATCTCCCACCGGCCCGCTCAACGGCTCGGTGAAAATTTCCGGCGCAAAAAATGCAGTTTTGCCGGTTATGGCAGCTGCAATGCTCTCAGACGGAGTTTCTAAAATAAGCAATGTGCCGCAGCTAAAAGACACAAAAACAATGGCAGATGTTTTGCGGGTAACAGGATGCCGCATAAAACAGGAAGAGCACGAGCTGAGTATTGATGCCAGCGATATAAATTATCTTGAAGCCCCTTACGAGCTTGTGAAAACCATGAGAGCCAGCTTTTACGTGTTGGGGCCTCTGGTGGCTAAATTCGGAAAATGCAGAGTCTCTTTGCCGGGCGGATGCGCTTGGGGACCACGACCGGTTGATTTGCATTTGAAAGGGTTAGAAGCACTGGGCGCAAAAATAAACATCACGCACGGATATGTGGAAGCTATCTGCGACAAACGCTTGAAAGGAAACACATTCTCTTTTCCAATAAGTTCCGTTGGAGCAACAGCAAATATCCTTATGGCCGCCACGCTTGCAGAAGGAACCTCAATTTTGCAAAATTCATCCGTAGAGCCCGAAATCACCGCTCTTGCCGATTATCTTACCGGAATGGGCGCAGACATAAGTGGCATAGGCACAAGAACCTTGATTATAAAAGGTGTTGAAAAATTAAACCCCGGAAATGCACCGACAATAGCAGACAGAATAGAAGCCGGAACATTTTTAGCTGCGGCAGCGATAACCAGAGGAAAAGTAAAAGTTACAGATATGGTTCCCCAGCACCAAACTGCGCTTTTAGATGTTTTCAGGAGCATGGGCTGTGAAATTACCGAAGGCGATGACTGGGTTGAACTTGCCGCTCAGGATTTAAAACCGGCTCACATAACAACACTCCCCTATCCGGGATTCCCAACAGATATGCAAGCTCAACTAATGGCCGTTCTTGCAACCGTAAAAGGCGCATCTTCCATACGCGACACCATTTACAACGACAGATTCAAGCATGTTTCGGAACTCGAAAGGCTTGGTGCGGAAATTTCCCTGAAAGAAGACACCGCCTTAATCAACGGAGGAAGCGAACTAACCGGCGCACCCGTGATGGCAAGCGATTTGCGAGCAAGCGCAGCTCTTGTTTTGGCAGGACTGGTAGCAAAAAAGCACACGGAAATAAACCGCATTTATCATCTAGACAGAGGCTACGAAAATTTTGAAGGCAAACTGACAACTTTGGGAGCAAAAATTGAAAGAAAAAACGACTAAACTCCCAAATCATGTAAATCCTTTAATCCTGTTAATCGGGGTTCTGACGTTTTCGTTTTTGCAAGGTTGTACTTGCTGTGCATATTTTAACCATGCTTGGAATATGGAAAATGCTTATGAACAAGCCGCCGAGCTCAGAGAAGCAAGGTTAGATTCAATTCCCGGCGATTCGGTTTTAAGAACAGGAAAAGAAAGGGGGCTTTACGACAGGGTTATAGAGAAAGGCTCACGCATAGTTGAAAGATTCCCGAAAAATGAAACGCAGGTTCCAAAAGCTGTGTTTATGATGGCGGAGGCATTTCGCAATAAAAACGAATGGGCAAAAGCCGTTGAAAAATACGATGAACTGGAAAGATATTTTCCGCAATACGATTCCATGCCCAAAGCCGAATACCAACGTGCTTTTTGTCTTTACAAAAACAATGAATTCGCTTTGGCAAGATTTTCTGCTGAGCGAATTATAGAAACCGGTGAAAAACATGAATACTATTTGCCGGCAATGGAGCTTATGTCTATTTTGCAGGAAAAAGAAGGATTGCCAACCGATGCAATAGCCTCTTTGGAAGCGGTTCTTGCTACCAATTTCGGAGCTCCGTGGACACGAGCAAGAGCCAGAATACGACTTGCAAATTTATATTACGAACAAAAGATTTACGAAAAAGCCAGAGAACATTATTTGCACAAGGAACTCTTTATTTTGCCGGCTTTCGAAAGATACAGAGCGCAAAGCACAGCCGCAGAATGCCTAGTGTTGATAAGCCTGGAAAACGGACTCGCCGCTGCAAATGAATATAAAGCACTTGCAGATTCCTCGGCATTTGAAGACAAACGAAATTTAAGCCATATAAGGCAAGGTGAAATTTTGCTCAGCATAAATGATGAACGTGGAGTTGATGTTTTGAGAGAAGTTGCTTATAAATACCGCAAAAACGATAACACGGCAAGAGCATATTTTGGCATTGGCGACTTTAGGCAAAGAGGACGCCAATATCCTACAGCCATATCGCTTTACGATTCAAGCTACCAAAGCATGCCGGGAAGTTCCTGGGGCAGAGAAAGCAATAATCGCAAAGTAGCCCTTTTAAGATTGCTGGCTTTGAAAGACACAGTTGAAACACGGCAAAAAGAAAAAAAGCCTTTTTTTCCTGAGGAATTTCAAATTGCAGAACTCTTTTTGCTGAGATTGTCCGAAACAGACAGCGCGCTCGCACTGCTTGCCAGAATGGATTCAACCCTTGAAGATTCGCTTTTAAGAGCCAGAGCAACCTACACAAGAGCCTTTATTTACGATGAATTCAAGCAAGACACTTCAAAGGCCTATCCTCTTTACAGAAATGTAATTGAAAATTTTTCGCAAACGGATTTTGCAAAGCAGGCACAAGCAAATATGGGTTTGCCTGTGAATTTAAAAACCAAGGAAGATTTTGCTAGCGATGCATTTTTGAAAGCAGAAGAAGCATGGCTTAATGCGCAAAAAATTCCTGTGGAAAACATGAAAGAAGTTGAAAAAGCATATCAAAATACACTTGCACTTTATGACTCAGTAACCATAAAATTTCCGGAAACTCAATTCGCTTTGCAGGCCAGATATGTAAAAGCGAGTATTTTCGCAGATGAAATAGGCAATGTGGACAGTGCGCAAATTGTGTGGGCTGCTCTTGCCAAAGAACATCCGAGAACTATCTGGGGCAGAGCAGCAACAGAAAAGCTACGCGGCAAACTTGCCTTGGATATTAACGAATTAACCCGTTTGCGCAGCAGAGTTGAACAAACGCTAATTTCCACAAAACAACTTAGCGATAAATATTGGCAGGATATGGAGCAGAGAAAAAATGCTCCACCGCCGCCGCCAAAAGAAGTTGATGATGAAATTTTGCGAAACGATTATAACACGCTTTATGACTTTAAATAAATTACCGAAAATAGGGCACGGCAGTATAATTATCGCTATTTTAGCCATAGTTTTTTTTATGACTTTCCTTGTTTTTGGCAAAAGCAAAAGCCACGATTTGGCAATGTTTGAAATTTCCGTTTCGGAAGAGCCGGAAGAACCGGAAACTCCGGTAAACCTTCATGATTTTCAAGACAGCGTTTTGATGAAATCTATAAACACATATTTGAACCGCTATAAACCGCCAAATGCATTTATCCTGCTTATGGATGCCGCAAGCGGAAATATTCTTGCATGGGGCCAGCGTGAAAACGATATTACATCGGAAGAGCCGACATTTTTGCAGAGAGACTCCTTTCCGGCAGCCAGTCTTGCGAAAATAATCACAGCAGTAGCGGTTCTTGAGCACGGGAAAACCGCAAAAAGCCAGTTCCCAAGAATAGGCAGGAATTCAACGCTTTACAAAAGGCAAATTTTTCCCGGTGAAAACTATAAAGGCACAACCATAACCTTGGAAGAAGCTTTTGCAAGGAGCAATAATCCGGCAATGGGAATAATTGGCATAGAGTTGGGCGCAGGCAAAATGCAAAATGTCGCAAATAAACTGGGCTTTACAAACATAATTTACCCGGATTCGGCTTACTATTTGGCGGAGAGTTCCAGCGGCTTCACACAGAGAAATATGCTTTCTCCGTTGCAAACAGCTTATGCGATAAGACATTTGATATTCACTAAGCCCTCGGAAGATTTTAAAAAGAGAACCTACGAAGAAATACGCACATTATTCTTAAAAACCGTAACAGACGGCACTGCAAAAAGACATATAAACAAGAGTGTTCACAGTTACAACAAAAAAGCTTTAGACATAGGTGGTAAAACGGGTTCCCTAGACGGTGACTACCCTTCCGGTCGCTACGACTGGTTTGCAGGCTTTGCCCATTCAAAATCTAATCCTGAAAAAGGCATGATAATAGTGGTGATGCAAGTTCATGGCGCAAAGAGAAATCAATATTCCAGCATTATAGCGGGGCTGCTTATAAATGACTGGGCAAAGCGATAATTATATCTTAATAGTAGCGGGCGAAGATTCCGGCGATGTTATTGGCGAAGATATTGTGAAAGCAATTGTTGCGCAAGGCGTTGAAGCTATTGGCACCGGTGGCCCTAATATGCAGCGTGCGGGGCTAAAAACGATAGCTAATTTTGAAGACATGGCAGTGAACGGTTTTTTTGATGTTTTGAAAAAATTGCCAAAGCTTTTTTTTATAAAAAGAACTTTACAAAAAAAAATTAAGAATTGCCAAACTCTCATTTGCATAGATTATCCCGGGATGAATTTGCCTTTGATGAAGTTTGCGAAAAAAATGAACAAACACATTTTTTATATTGCTCCGCCTCAGATTTGGGCATGGAAAAAAAACAGGGGCAAGCATTTCAGAGGCGTGCATGTCGGGGTGTTTTTTCAATTTGAAAAGGAAATTTACGAAAGTTTTGGAGCAAGAGTTTCTTTAATTGAGCACCCGTGTTTGAGCAACACAAAAATTTGCGATGAATTCCAGGGCAAGATTTTGTTTTTGCCGGGAAGCAGGCTAGGCCAGTTGAAACGCAATTTGAATAAGTACATAAGCATTGCGAAAGGCGCTGAAAATGCCGTATTTGTGGCGTCTCGCCGGGAGCTTTTTGATTTTTTGAGCAAGAGGCTGAACGGGCGGTTCCCCGTTGTGTTAAAGGAGCGCGGAGTTTCTTTCAAGGGTGCAAGGGCTGCTGTTTGCATGCCTGGCACTGCGGTTTTTGAAACATTTATTGCCGGAGTGCCAACAACGGCGGTTGCAGTTGTGGATCCTTTGACTTATGTGATGGGAAAGCTGTTTTTGAAAACGAAATATTTAACTTTGCCAAATATTATTTTTGGCGAAGAAATTGTAAAGGAACATGTTTTTATCAGTCTGTAGTCTTTATGCAGCGCACAAAATATAATTCAAGCGGAGATGTGAATAGCACTTTCAAATCACTGTTCACATAAGAAGAGTATTCAAAATCCGATGGGTGCACGGAAGACCCCCACCAGCCACTCAACTCAGGTGCTGTAAAATTGTAATCTTCCGCATTTTTATCCCGCATAAAATCCTCAAGCTCCTGCCATTCAGCCTCATGTGGAAGGTGCCAACCGTTTGGGCAAACTTTTTTCGCCATCTCCCAGTCATACAAACTGCCATGCTTATCGCACATCTCTTCTTCATCATCGTAGCATTTACGGCTTGGAAAATCATAATTCAAATTCTCCGTCATCCAAATTTGCAACCCAATTTTAGCATAGCGATATTTTTTACCGTCTCGCTCGTCTGTAAAAGTTTTATCGCTGCATGCAACCACGCATACAAGAAAAAGCAAAGCGAACAGGTTCCTGAATTTGAGCATAACAGATAAAATAGAAATTTGTAAATTACTGTTTGCAAAAATGACCGACGTCCTCACACAATTCCTCGATGAAACCCAGAGCAAAGGTATAATGCTTTACCCTGCTCAGGAAGAAGCCGTAATGGAGCTCCTCGACGGCAAAAACGTGATCCTCGCCACGCCAACCGGCTCAGGCAAATCACTCGTAGCAAGCTTTTTGCACCGCCTAACACTCAGTAAAGGCGTATCGCATACGCCCTTACGTTCCGTTTACACCTGCCCAATAAAAGCATTGGTAAACGAAAAATGGATAGCACTGTGCAAAGAATTCGGCGCACAAAATGTTGGCCTTTCCACAGGCGACGCAACCGTAAACCACAATGCGCCCATACTCTGCTGCACAGCCGAAATCCTTGAGCAAATCGCACTCCGAGACGGCGAAAATTCAAACATAGGCGCAGTAGCCATGGATGAATTTCACTATTACAGCGATAAAGAAAGAGGCGTTGCATGGCAAATACCATTGCTCACAATGAAAAAAGCACAGTTCCTCTTAATATCCGCAACTCTCGGCGACACATCGTTTTTTGAAAGCGAAATGACAAAATTAAACGGCCTACCAAGTGTGTGCATAAGAAATTCCGAGCGACCTGTTCCGCTTGAATTCTCATACTCGGAAAGCCCGCTGCCAAACGAAGTCCAAAGACTGCTAAACGAAGGCAAAGGCCCGGTTTACGTGGTGCACTTCACGCAGAGCGAGGCCGCAGAAAATGCGCAAGCCTTCACAAGCCTGGACATAGCCGGATTGCTGAAAAAAGAAAAAATCGCAGAAGCACTCAAAGACTTTCGATTTTCCAGCCCATTTGGCGCAGAAATAAAAAGATGGCTAAGGCAAGGCATTGGCCTTCACCACGCTGGACTCTTGCCCAAATACAGAATTCTCACTGAAAAAATGGCGCAGCAAGGATTGCTCCCCGTAATCTGCGGCACAGACACTTTGGGCGTTGGAGTAAACGTGCCAATTCGCACAGTGCTTTTCACAAAGCTGACCAAATTCAACGGCGAAAAAAACACGATTTTACCAGTGCGGGATTTTCACCAAATTTCAGGGCGAGCCGGAAGAAAGGGCTTTGACAACGTTGGCTATGTNATTGCGCANGCNCCGGAGCACGTTATAGAAAANAAAATGCGAGAAGCGAAGTTCAGCAAAACGGGTCGCAAATTTCAAAAAGCGAGTGCGCCGGAAGGCTCTATAAACTGGGATAAAACGACTTTTGAAAAACTGATGCACGGCGAACCGGAAAAACTTGTTTCCAGATTCACCGTTGACGCAAACATAATTCTGCAAACCTCAACACGAGGTTGCCGAGCATTGCACAATTTGATAATGAACAGCCACGACACAAAAGAGCAAAAGAGAGTTCATATAAAAAGGGCTTTGCAAATTTACCGCTCACTCATTGCGCAAGGGGTGATAGGAAATGTGGATTTAAACGATCGCTTTGCCATGCACCAGCCTCTTTCCCTTTGGCTTTTGGAAAGCGTAGAAAAAATCGCAGACTTAAATGCGCTAACTTTGCTAACTCTTATAGAAGCGATTTTGGAAGAAGCGGAAATGGTGCGCCGCAAGCAGCTTTCAAAGCTGAAAAACGAAGCTATAGCCGAGATGAAATCACAGGGCATAGAATTTGAGGAGCGGCAGGCTCGCCTTGAAGAGATGCGCCCGCCGGAGCCGGAAAATGCGGATTGGATTGAGGCGAGTTTTAGCGAGTTTTCAAAAAAGCATCCGTGGGTAGGCGGTGAGCGAGTTCATCCGCAGACCATTGTGCTGGA
>JGI24694J35173_10004376_pt1 | contig 10075 bp, 7 predicted proteins | sample TergutCo191P1_FD_35173 | JGI IMG/M metagenome (IMG submission 35173) | reverse complement strand
AGGACTCAGATAAGCAAGCCGTGGCAGATAGAAAATCCTGATGAAGAATCCCAAATGACACTGTTTAACAAACGCCCTCTGGAGCAGGGTTTGTTTGGAGGCAGGAAGCTCGTCGGCAGCCAGGGTTTGCAAGAAATATTATAAAAATGGAAATTTAGAAACTTTTTGTCACTTTATGATACAGATTGTTTGCAAAATCGTAATATAGTTGTAATGTGCATTTTGACAAAAATAGTGTATTATGTATACTGTGATAACATATATTGTGATTTAGTTATTATTATAATGCTACATTTAGGAGTATTGATGTGGGAAATATAAGATTAGTTAGCTCGCGCGGAAGAAAGCAAGGCGGGCAAAGAATTCAAAAGGAGCCAAGGGGGCAGCAGGTGCAGACTACGGCGGCGCCCAGAAAGGCACCCAAAGCGCGCAGGCGCAAGTCAGGCAAAAAAGTTGTGCTGACTGTGGTTTTGGTTTTGGCGTTTGGTATTGCCGCCGCAGCAATTGCTCTGGGCATTCATCTCCGGAGCCTTGATACCATACTCCCTAATGTGTGGGCAGAGGGCGTGGAACTCTCTGGTCTTACATTTGAGGAGGCTGTGGATGCACTAATTGCGGCAGGTTATGAGAATAACGCCGATGGAGTTGCTGTTACAGTTTCGTTCCCCAACGGGGAGAGCTTTACAATAACAGGCTATGAGGTAGGTTTTGCCTTAGATGCCAGGGAGGCTGCTCAGGCAGCGTTTGAAGTGGGCAGGGCCGGTGAAGGGGCTCTTGAGAATGAGGTTTCATTCCTTCGCGCCCATTTTGAGAGGACTGACCTTAGGGAGCTGAGCAGAGCTAGGTTTAACGAAGATTTTGTAAGAGATGTTGTGAGCGAATATACAAATGCCTTTAACTTAGCCTTAATTGACGATGCCTACACTATAACTGACGAGAGCATTACCATCGAAATCGGCACAGGCATACAGCCGGCTGACTTGCAAAGTGTGCTTGAACTTACAATTGAAACTCTGTTTAGGGCACTAGACGAGCAGACACACCTCACTGTTTCTTACATTCCGCAAGAAAGCGAGTCTTATGATGTGGATTTGCGGATGTTATTTGAAGCCATCCACTCCTACCCTGTGGAGGCTGTATATGACCCTGCCACATTCAGCGCTACAGAGAGCTCGGTGGGTGTATCCTTTGATTTGGTGGCTGCGGAGCGGATGCTTCAAAATGCAAGTTTAGGTGATACAATTGAAATCCCGCTGATTGTTACAGAGCCTGAAATGACCACGGAATATCTCGACTCCATGCTCTTTAGGGATGTTATAAGCGAGAGGACAACCAGAATTGCAGGGACTGCTGCCAGGCTTAACAATGTCACGCTTTCGGGATATTACATCAATGAAACAATACTAAACCCCGGTGAGGAGTTCTCTTTTAACAGAGTGGTTGGCCAGCGCACGGCTGCCCGCGGATTTAGGGATGCCGGCGGTTTTTCAGGCGGCAGGCTTGTTGACATGATGGGCGGCGGTATTTGCCAAACTTCTTCCACGCTCTATTATGCGGCGCTTATTGCAAATCTTCGAATCACCGAAAGGCAGGAGCACGGCCTCACAGTTGGATACATTCCGCTTGGGCATGATGCTACAGTGTTCTGGGGTCAGATTGACCTGCGCTTTGTCAACAACAGGGATTTCCCGATTAGGCTTGAGGTGTACACACATGGGGATGATATGCGCAGCATAACAGCTAGGATTGTAGGTACCTTGGTAGACGAGTATACGTTCACCACTTCTTATGTGGTTTTAGAGAGAAATCCATTCCCGACAATCCGCCAAGAGGATCCAGATGTCCCGCCGGGGCAGACCGTTGTGGACTTGCCGGGTTCAACAGGCTTTTTGGTTGAAACCTTCGTAAGCAGGCTTGACGGCGAGGGCAATGTGGTAGAGAGATGGTCAATTGGAAGAAGCCGTTACAGAGTTCAAAACAGGGTTATTCTTGTGCCGCCGGCAACCGAAGAAGAGGAAGCTGACGAGCCAGCTGCTTCAGATGTGGGTGAAACGCCACCTGATGAGCAACCGCCGGCAGAACAGCCGCCTGCTGAGCAGCCACCGGCTGAACAACCGCCGGAGCAGCCACCTGTGTACCCGCCGGCAGAAGATCAGCCTGAGGAAGGGCAAGCACCGGCAGAACAGCCGCCTACTGAGCAGCCTTCGGAGAATCAGCCTGCATATGATCCTCCGCCGCAGGACGATGTGTTTATTGAACCAGCTGCACAGGAACAGCAGCCGCCGGCAGAGCAGCCTGCACCTGAACAGCCTACTGCCGAACCTTCTGAAGATCAATCAGACGACTAATAGAATTATCCAAAGGGCAGACCTGGTGTCTGCCCTTTCTTAGTGTAATTGTGTATTGAAAAAACAGTGTTTTTGTAATATTATTAGAATAAGCGAAATTAATTTACCAAATGAGCGCTGTCACATAGAGATTATTTTTTTGGAGGGATTTATGAGTACTGGAAATACCGGGGGTTATAACAAGAAATCTGTTGCAGATGTAGATGTAAAAGGCAAAAAGGTTCTGCTTAGATGCGACTTCAATGTTCCTGTAGATAAGAAAACAGGGGAGATTACTGATGAAGGGCGCATCATTGCTGCGCTTCCGACTATTAACTATCTACTAGAGCAGGGGGCAGCGGTCATAGCCTGTTCGCATTTTGGCCGCCCTAAAGGTGAGTTTAAGCCTGAATTTTCTCTCGCCCCTGTGGCGAAGTGCCTGTCAAAGCATCTTGGAAAACCTGTGAAGATGGCAGCGGATGTAATAGGCCCGGATGCCACGGCTCTTGCAAAGGAGCTCGCGCCAGGCGAGATTATGCTTATTGAGAACACCCGTTTCCATGCAGAAGAGGAGAAAAATGATCCTGCATTTGCAAAAAAACTTGCAGATATGGCCGATATTTTCGTATCTGATGCATTCGGCAGCGTTCACCGCGCGCACGCCTCGACAGAAGGTGTTTCCAAGTATCTGCCGGCAGTATCAGGTTTTTTGCTTAAGAAAGAACTTGATAACATCGGCGGTGCGATTTCAGCCCCCAAAAAGCCCCTCGTGGCAATACTCGGCGGCGCAAAAGTTTCTGACAAGCTCGGAGTAATAAATAACCTGATGAAAATTTCCGACACAATTATAATTGGCGGAGGGATGGCATATACATTTTTTAAGGCCCAGGGTGGAAGCATAGGGAAGTCTTTATGCGAAGACTCGGAATTTGAAAATGTCCTTAAAATGCTTGAGGAGGCCAAGGCGAAGGGCGTCAAGCTCCTGTTGCCCGTGGATTCTCTTGCGGCATCTGAATTTTCTAACGAAGGTGAGCCGCTGACTGTAAGCAGCGGTGCAATTCCGGAGGGCAAGATGGCTCTTGACATCGGGCCTGAGGCCATAAAGGCGTTTACAGCCGAAATCGCAAAAGCGGGCACAATCGTTTGGAACGGCCCAATGGGCGTTTTTGAGTTTTCAAAATATGCTGAGGGGACACGCGCAGTTGCAATTGCGGTGGCAAACTCTTCGGCAGTTTCAGTTATAGGCGGCGGTGATTCGGCTGCTGCCGTGCGCCTATTCGGCCTTGAGGACAAAATTACACACATCTCCACAGGCGGTGGGGCATCCCTTGAGTTTATGGAGGGCAAGGTTCTTCCGGGGATTGCTTGCCTGCTTGATGCGTAGCCCGCAAGTGAAAGGAGATTTATGAACAGACAGCTTAGGCAAACAGTGATAGCCGGCAACTGGAAGATGAACATGCTCACCGCAGAGGCAAAAGCCTTTGCGGATGCGCTTGCACCTTTAGTGCCGGATTATAAGAATTGGTGTGAGGTAGTGATATGTGCCCCGTTTGTGCTTTTGCCGGATGCGGCCAAAAACTTCAAGGGCATGGATGCCGGCGTGGGGGCGCAGAACATGAGCGAGCACCCCTTTGGGGCTTTTACCGGTGAAATTTGCGCAGCACAGCTTGCCGATATAGGTGTGAGCCATGTGATAATAGGCCACAGTGAGAGGCGTGAGTATTACGGCGAAAACGATTGTACTGTAAATGCCAAAGTTCTCGCAGCCCTTAGTGCCGGGCTAAAGCCCATTTTGTGTGTAGGCGAGAGCCTAAAGCAACGTGAAACAGGTGTTACAAATGATCTTGTTTCGATGCAGGTCAAAGCGGCCCTGCACGGAGTTAGCCCGGATAGCATTCGGGATGTTATTATAGCCTATGAACCAGTATGGGCAATTGGAACCGGCATGACTGCAACTCCTGAGGACGCGCAAAGTGTCTGTGCCGCAATCAGGGATGTCCTAAAGGGGATATACGGCGAGGATGCTGCTCAGTCTATTACAATTCAGTACGGTGGCTCAATGAATGATAAGAATGCCTTTGAGCTTCTTTCTCAGCCCGACATTGACGGTGGGCTTATAGGCGGCGCGTCACTGAAGCCTGAAACCTTTGCGGCAATAATAAACGCCGCCAACCAATAATACTGGCAGAGGTGAAAATGAGTAAACAAGTAGTAATGGTGATTATGGACGGCTACGGCCTTGCGCCACAGTCGCCTGGAAATGCCGTGACAAATGCAAAAACGCCGAATCTTGACGAGCTATTTAGAAGCTATCCCCACACCACCCTAAAAGCCTCAGGTGAGGATGTGGGGCTTCCTGACGGGCAGATGGGAAATAGTGAAGTGGGTCACACCAATATCGGTGCAGGCAGGGTGGTATATCAAGACCTCCCGCGCATAACCCGTGAGATTAAGCTCGGCACTTTGTTCAATAACAAGGCTCTGCTAAAGGCAATAGAGGCGGCGAAGGCATCCGGCGGTGCGCTTCATCTGATGGGGCTGGTTTCGCCCGGTGGTGTCCACAGCCATATTGAACATCTGTTTGGGCTCTTGGAGATGGCTAAGCGGGGCGGGCTTTCAAAAGTTTTTGTACACTGCTTCATGGATGGCCGCGATGTGCCGCCGGACTCAGGCAAGGAGTCAATAGCTGCGCTTGTAGATAAATGCAATGAGCTTCAGATAGGCAAAATTGCTACAATTATGGGGCGTTTTTATGCGATGGACAGGGATAACCGCTGGGACCGCGTGGAGATGGCCTACAACGCCATGCTTCACGGGGAGGGCTTAGTAAACCCAGACCCTGTCGCTGCGGTGCAAAGCTCCTATGATGATGAAGTCTTTGATGAATTTGTAAAGCCCGTAATCTGCGCACCTGAAGGCATAATCAAACAAGGAGATGCAGCCATATTCTTTAACTTCCGGCCTGACAGGGCCCGTGAAATTACGCGGGCAATTGTCGATAAGGATTTTGCTGACTTTGACCGCAGAGGTGGATACTTTCCCATGACATTTGTCTGCATGACGCAGTATGATGAGAAAATCCAGGGTGTAGAAATAGCGTATCCGCCTGATTTCCCGCAGCAGACATTTGGTGAGAGAATCAGCNAGCTTGGACTAAAGCAGCTCCGCATAGCTGAAACGGAGAAATATGCCCATGTCACTTTCTTCTTTAACGGCGGGGTGGAGCAGACGTTTCCCGGCGAAGAGAGAATACTTATACAGTCCCCCAAGGAGTTTCCTACGTATGATCTCATCCCTGAGATGTCGGCGGCTGGGGTTGCCGATGCAGTTTGCAAGGAAATTCTCAGTGAGAAATTTGACGTTGTGATAGCAAACTTTGCAAACCCTGACATGGTGGGCCACACTGGCGACTACGACGCTGCGGTGAAAGCCGTGGAGACAGTGGATGCCTGTGTCGGCAAGGTCAAGGCCGCCGTCGAGAAGGTTGGAGGATATCTCCTCGTGACATCCGACCACGGCAATGCCGAGGTTATGCTGCAGGAGGACGGGGTCGGCAGACACACGGCCCACAGCACGAATGAGGTTCCTCTTATAATCTGCGGGGCGGATGTTAGCCTCCGGCCCGGACGTCTGGCGGATATTGCCCCTACAATTTTGGACCTGATGGGTCTTGAGAAAACAGAGCTTATGACAGGGTGCTCACTTATCTCTCGAAACTAATTTATATATTAAAAGGAGCGAAACATGAAAGATTATTTGGAAATTATTGATGTAGTAGGACGTGAAATCCTAGACTCACGAGGAAACCCCACAGTTGAATGCGATGTGGTTCTTATTGACGGTTCTGTAGGCCGCGCCATGGTGCCATCAGGAGCTTCCACAGGGATGTTTGAAGCATGTGAACTGCGTGACGGCGACAAGAGCCGCTACTTGGGCAAGGGCGTTCTAAATGCCGTAGAGAACTTAAATACAAAAATCGCAGAGGCTTTAATTGGCGAGAACGCGCTGGATCAAGTAGCTATAGACAAAATGCTCATAGAACTTGACGGTACCCCTAACAAAGCTGAGCTTGGCGCAAATGCAATCCTCGGAGCATCTCTTGCCGTGGCCAGAGCTGCGGCTGAGTCGCTGAAAATTCCGCTCTACAAATACATCGGTGGAGCGGCTGCGCATGTGCTGCCTGTTCCTATGCTCAATGTTCTAAACGGCGGCGCACATGCTGCCAATAGCGTTGACTTCCAAGAGTTCATGATTATGCCCGTGTCAGCCAAGACCTTCCGTGAAGCCCTGCGCATGGGTGCAGAAGTATTCCACGCTCTGAAAAAAGTAGTGCCCCCCTCCGGTGTGGGCGATGAAGGTGGCTATGCCCCAGATCTCCCGACTGACGAAGATGCTCTCAAGGCTCTCATGACAGCTATAGAAAAAGCAGGTTACAAGCCTGGCGAGGACTTCATGATTGCTATGGATCCGGCTGTTTCCGAGTGGTATAAAGAGGAAGACGGCAAGTACCACATGCCTAAATGCGGCCTTGTCAAGACCCCTGAGGAAATGGTAGACATGTGGGTTGATCTTTGCAGCAAATATCCGATTATTTCAATCGAAGATGGTATGGCTGAAGACGACTGGGCAGGCTGGAAGCTGATGACCGAGAAGCTGGGAGACAAGATTCAGCTCGTAGGCGATGACTTGTTTGTAACAAATACAAGCAGGCTTAGAAAAGGCATTGAGATGGGCGTAACAAACTCAATTCTCATCAAGGTGAATCAAATAGGCACTCTAACTGAAACCTTAGATGCCATCTACACTGCAAACAGGGCAGGGTACACGGCTGTTATATCCCACCGCTCCGGAGAAACTGAGGACACCACAATTGCTGATATCGCTGTTGCTGTAAATGCAGGTCAAATTAAGACAGGCGCCCCTTCCAGAAGCGATAGAGTTGCGAAGTATAACCAACTTCTTAGAATCGAAGAAGAGCTTGGCGATGCGGCTGTTTATCTCGGAAGGGAAACATTCTTTAATCTGTAATCTTACTGCTGTTACAATTTTTGAAGATATCTAAAACTATCCGTCGGACATGGGCAATTGCAGCAATCGCTCCTATCCGACTGGTCGCCCGCTAGCTTTGCGCCGAAAACAGCGCCGGAAATAGCGTTATTGACATTTTGCGCTAAATATGGTAACTTTTAGCGGTAATAAATCTAAGAAGAGGTATAAAAATGAAGAGAATCGTGACAATTGAAACACGTGATTTGGCAGCGAGCTACAGTGATGGCGGTTGCGGAGAATGCCAAACTTCCTGCCAGTCGGCTTGCAAGACCTCCTGTGGTGTCGCAAATCAGATGTGTGAAGCGGCAACTGCTGACGAAAACTAGAAATAGCAAAACCAAGAAAATAGCAAAAAGAGAAATGCGGCCGAAAGGCCGCTTCTCAATGTATGGAGATATTATGATTCACGCTTATAAACTAAATGATTACAATATTGTGCTAGATGTTAACAGTGGCTCAATCCATCTTGTGGATGAGGTGGCATTTGAGGCCATCTGCCTGCTTGAGCACGGGACGGAAGAGGCGGCTCAGGAGTATTTGAGGGCGAAATTTGATGAGCTTACTAAATCTGATATTAGTGAGCTGTTTGACAGCATAGCTGGTTTGAGAGATAGCGGCAAGCTCTATGCCGGGGATACATATGCCGGCACCCCGCCCCTAGGGGAGGCTCCGCCTCTTAAAGCCCTGTGCCTTAACGTGGCTCATGCTTGCAATATGAGGTGCTCCTACTGCTTTGCAGGAAGAGGTGAGTATGGCGGAGATGAGGGGCTTATGAGCCTTGAGATAGGGAAGCGGGCTGTCGATTTTTTATTAAAAAACTCACATGGGCGCAGAAACTTGGACATAGATTTTTTTGGCGGGGAGCCGCTGTTAAACTGGGAGGTTGTAAAGGGTACTGTAGCCTACGCCAGGTCAAAGGAGCGAGAAAACGGCAAAAATTTTAGATTTACACTCACCACTAACGGTGTCTTAATAGATGATGAGGTTATAGAGTTTTCCTGTAAAGAGATGCACAATGTGGTGCTGAGCCTGGATGGCAGGCCGGAGATCAATGATAAGCACCGTGTTTTGCCTGGAGGCGGTGGCAGTTACGGATTAGTGCTGCCTAAGTTTAGGGAGCTTGTAGACGCAAGGCAGGGTAAGGGGTACTACATCAGAGGCACGTTTACAAGCGAAAACAAGGATTTCGTCAATGACATTTTGCACATAGCAAGCTGCGGATTTGAAGAAATTTCGCTGGAACCTGCCGTAGCGAAGCCTGAGGAACCCCTTGGATTTAATAAAGAAGACCTTGCGGAATTATTTGAGCAGTATGAAGTTCTTGCTAAAGAGATGATAGAGCGTTCCAAGGCGGGCGGGGGATTTAAGTTCTACCACTTCAATCTAAGCCTTGATGCCGGGCCATGTGTACACAAGCGCATTGCAGGCTGCGGTGTGGGCACGGAGTACATGGCGGTGACTCCTGGCGGAAAGCTCTACCCCTGTCACCAGTTTGTAGGTGATGAGAGCTTTGTTATAGGGGATGTGCATGAAGGCATAACTAATGCCGAACTGCTTAAGCAGTTCGGCAAATGGGATATCTATTCCCGCCCTTCGTGCAAAGACTGCTGGGCTAAGTTTTACTGTAGCGGCGGTTGTGCTGCCAACGCCTACCACGACACCGGAGATATCTCAGGTGTGTACGAAATAGGCTGTGAACTTTTCAAAAAACGCCTGGAATGTGCCATAATGATACAGGTTGCTGTTATGCCTACACAACCTTAGCCAGAAAGTCTTGCAAACGCGGGCTCTGGGGGTTTGTGAAAAACTCATTAGGTGTGTTTTGCTCAACTATAAGCCCTTCGTCCATAAATAAAACACGGCTGCCGACTTCCCGGGCGAAGCCCATTTCGTGGGTGACCAAAACCATGGTCATCCCTTCGTGGGCGAGTTCTCCGATAAGCTCTAAAACCTCGCCTACCATCTCCGGGTCGAGAGCGCTGGTGGGCTCGTCAAAGAGCATTACAAGCGGGTCCATGGCCAGTGCGCGGGCGATAGCCACGCGCTGCTTTTGGCCGCCGGAGAGGGTTGCGGGATAGCTCTTGGCTTTCTCTGAGAGACCAATGCGGTTTAGAAGGCGGTGTGCGGTGTCAAGAGCCTGCTCCAAGGATGCTTTTTTTAGCGTAATCGGAGCCAGAGTTATGTTTTGCTCCACGGTGAGGTGCGGGAACAAGTTGAAATGCTGAAAAACCATGCCCATTTTTTTACGGTGCTCATTAAGCGGAGCGCCTTTTTTTAGATTGGTGATATCCTCACCCTCAAACCAAATCTCTCCTCCGGTGGGAAATTCAAGCAGGTTCATGCAACGTAAGAAGGTGCTCTTGCCGCTGCCTGACGGGCCGATTATAACGACTCTTTCTCCGCGGGTGATTTCCTCATCAATGCCGCGCAGCACCTCAAAGCTGCCAAATTGTTTTCTTAAATTTCTAACGGTGATCACTCTTACGCAGCCTCCTTTCAAGTTTCCCGACGAAAAATTCCAAGATTAAAACGATTATCAAATAAAATGCGGCGACGAAAAACAGCGGAGCCGGGTTAAATGTCAGTGCTCTTATTACATTGCCGGCGTGGGTGACATCTGTTATAGCCGCCATACCGGCTATGGAGGTGTCCTTAAAGAGTGTAATAAACTCGTTGCCAAGGGCGGGAAGGCTATTCTT
>JGI24694J35173_10004372_pt1 | contig 10079 bp, 9 predicted proteins | sample TergutCo191P1_FD_35173 | JGI IMG/M metagenome (IMG submission 35173) | reverse complement strand
CGCGGCGCTCTGTCCCTTGCTTCCTCATCTTTTCCTCTCCTTGCTGTTGTAATACTCGCTTATCTTTTCGTCTCCGTAAATGGGTAAAGGCCACAGGATACCCGGCAGTAAAAAAGGGCAGATACTCACGGAAGTGGACATCCTGCTGGAAAACGACGACACCGTGATAGCGGTGGAGGTGAAAAGCCGCCCCCAGATGGGCGAAAGCGAAAATGAAAGGGACGACATACAGCGTCACATCTGGCGGCTCGAGGTGCTAAGGAGGTACCGCAAGGACAAAGGCAAGCCCGCAAAAAAGCTGCTGGGAGCGATAGCCGGCGCGATATTCGACGAGCCCGTGAAAGAGGCTGCTCTGAAAGCCGGTTTCTTCGTGATAGGGCAAAGCGGCGACACGATGAAGATCGAGATCCCAAAGGACTTCAAGCCCCGGGAATGGTAGACCGAACTTGCCCGGCTCTTCCGGCTTCGAAGGAGCTGGGTTGTCCGGGGAGCGGGGTGCTTTCCGGGCAAGCTCGTTTTCCCCAGCACTAAAGCATTTTCAATTCCGCGCCATCCGGGAACCCTCCAGATCAATCAGCGAAAGGCTCCAAGCGATCGCGCCGGGCGCGCAGGCGCAGGTCTAGCCAGACCAGCGCGGCCGAGACCAGCAGCGAAAGCAGCACGACCAGATAAGGGTTCGCCCTTAGGCCGGGCAGGAAGCCGGCAAGCCGGGCGGTCTCCTCCATTAGGCGGTACAGCATGGAAAGCGGCCATGCAAGCAGGGGGGAAAGCCCGGGGAGCGCGACGTCGATGGCGAGCCAGATTATCGATACGACCATGAACGCAGTGGTAAGCGGAGCGACCACAAGCCCGGCGAAGATGCCCGCGGGACGCAGGTCGCCGAAAACCAAGGCGACCACCCCGGCGGTGCCGATAAAGGCCCCGAGGGAAAGGGCAAGGGGGCCAAGCAGAAAGGGCGGGATTACCCCCTTGAAAATGCCGCCAAGCGACTTGCCCGTAACGAAAATCCCAACCATTGCCAGATAGGAAAGAACGAACGAAAGGGATCCGCCGGCCTGCGGCGCAAACGCCAACTGGATCAGAAAAGCCATGCTTAGAATCGAAAGCGAATTTCGCTTGAGCATCCCCAGCACGGCAAGAACCCCCAGAACGTACATAAGGGCGGATCGGTACAGGCTTGGAAGCGGGCCGACGACAAAGCAGTACGCGACTATGACAAGCGCGCCGGCAATCGCCGCGGGACGCATGCCCAGCGGCTTTTTGAGCAGAAAGGAGACAAGGGCGATGATCACGGCAAGGTGCATCCCGGACAGCGCAAGAATGTAGGAAATGCCGGCGGCGCGGTACAGATCGGCAAGGCCCGAGTCGAGGTTGTCGCGGATCCCCAGAAGCAGGGCAAGGGCAAGCCCGCCCCACGCGGCGTCGCCTTCCGAGTGCCCGGCAAAGCGATCGGCGAGGCCGCGCCGAAGGCCGGTGCGAAACGAGTCGATAGGCGAGGCCGCAGCGGTGACGTGAAGGGAATCCGCGCTAAAGACAAGGCCGCCGCCGAAAGAGCCCGCCGCCCGGCTTTGCAGCCTACCCTCGGCGAAAACCTCGGTTCCCCGGCCGAACTCCCTAAGACGCTCGGCGTTTCCCTCCCGAAAGAACACGACAACCTCCCCCCCGGCCGAGGCTCTCACGCCGCCGGCCCCAAAGACCGCCCGGAGCGAGAGCGTCGCCATCGCGCTTCCGCCGGAGACCAGCCGCGGATCGTCCAGCAAGACGCCGGAGATCCCGGTAACCGACTCCGCGGGAAGGCCGAGCGCGGGGGCGGTCGAGACCCCCGCGCCCGCGCTTGCCCCCAGAGCAAGCCCCCCGGCAAAGGCCGCGAGAAGCGCGGGCAGGACGCGCAGGGCGCGGGCGGCCCGCGGGGGGCAGTCCCGGGCAAGGGGGAAAGGGCAGGAGGCAAGCACCCGGACAAAGCACAGAGCCGCGGCCGGCGCGAAAATCAAGAGAAGCAGCGCGTCGATCCCGAGATGGCCGGATCTGGCAAGGGGAAACAGCAGGTAATAGGAAAGCGCGGCTCCGCAGCCGGCGCACAGGGCAGGACTGACTTTCGGGCTCGCCGGCATAATGGACTCGCGCTCTTAAAGCGAGGCCGGATACCGCAGCCGGTCATCCTCCACAATCGAAAGCCCTATCGGCGCGCCCTTCCCCGAGTCTTGCGGCTGGAAGGGATCTCCCTCGTCAAACAGGAAATCCAAGCTCACGTCCGCGCCGGCATCCGCGCCCTCCGGCGCACTCGCCGCCACGTCGTCCAAAACCCGGAAAGGCAGGTCGTCGTCCTCGTCCATGGTGCCGAAAACCTTGCCCAGAATCTGGTTCCGCACCTCCATCGACAGGGGATCCGCCTCGATATGCAGGACGGATCGATCGACGTCCTCCCGGTACACCACCGAGCGCACGGTTCCGGACATACAGACGGCGCCGCCGTTCAGCTCGAACTGGATCTTCACGCGAAGACCCTCGCCGGCCTTGCCACCGACCGTGACCGCGTACCCGGCGTCGGAAATGTCCTCGAGTATGCACTTCAGCCCGGGGGACGTTTCTATCGTGTGGTGCGACTCGTCCTCGCCCACAAGGTACAGGAAAGCCGGAATATTCACCTTCGCCCTAACCGACTTGCGCTTCTGCGTTCTTGAAATGGCGAAACTGTGCGCGATCTTGAGCGACAATAGACCCAGCGAATAGACCTCGTCCTTGACCTCGGTGTCGAACACGTAGCCCGCGTCGTCCTCCATCCAGAAATAGACGGAGATCTGCGTGCCCGGCCAGCTCCTTACCGAAACGTTCGCCTTCTTCACCGGGCGGGAAATCGTCATGTACCCGCTCGCGTTCTTGACGAGCTGCGACTTGAAAACCCCCGCCCCGTCCACGAAAACCTTGAGCACTTGGCCGTTCCTCATTTGCAGGGTGTTGGAGATGGCCTTTTTGCCCATGCTCTCTTTGATCTCGATCTTTTGCCGATGCTCGTACATCTTGAAAAGAAGCGCTTGGGATTCCTGCGCGTCGTCCCTGTTCGACGACTCGATCTCCTGCACCAGCAGGCGGATGCACGAGTCAAGATCCTCCGCCGACAAAAAGATGGAAACGGCATCCTCGATGCCGGAGTGAACCGCAAGCCGGCGAAGCGCCTCCGCTTCCTTGATCGTAAAGCCGGCCTCTTTGCTCTTGTTCAGAAAATGCATTGGTCTTGCCCCCTTAATTGGATGCAGATAGGCAACGTCGCTCACCATGTGTATAATGTGAAAGCGAGCCCCGGAAAATCAGGATTTCGAGGCCGCCTACTACTAGTTTAGTAAATTTCCGGATGTTAGGGTAGCCCAAACCTCAAATGAACGCGTTTGCCGAGCCACTGATTCTTTACGCAGTTCTCTTTTTTCGATTCCTCTCCGGGCCGGTGATGCCGGACGCCCCTTTTGAGTTCTCGGCGGGCGCGGAGGCGGCAAGGGTCATCCTGCACACCGGCCCCGCGCTCGCCCTTGTCTGGTACCTTTTGCTCAGGGCGAAGAGTCTGAGGGAATGGGGCGTCGCCCGGCCGGGCAAAAGTGACGCGATTCCGGCGGCGATCAGCCTTGCGGCCATCTCGCTTGTCGGCATCGCGGTGACGCTTGCGGCCGGGCATTTCGGCGGGCTGCCGGAAGCCCCCCGGATGCTGCCCCCGACCGAAGCCGTCCCGTGGGCGGTGCTCGCGGTCTCGGTCTTTGCCGGGGCGTACCTCGAGGAAAGCTTTTTCCGGTTCTACCTGCTGTCGAAGCTGCCGGAGGCCGGGCTGGGAACGCACCGCGCCGTCCTCGTCTCGACCGTGCTTTTCGCGATCTGCCACGCCTACGCGGGGCCATGGGGGATCGCCAATGCGGCGATCTCGGGAGCGGTGCTGTCTTACGTCTTTCTTCGCTTTCGATCCTTGCACGGGGTGAGCGTCGCCCACGGCATTTACAACGTTGTGGTGATCGCCCTCGGCGCGGCGTGAACCAAGGAGGCTTTTCGTGCAGGGCAAGCTCGACATTCTGAGCAGCCGTTTCGGCTACGATTCCTTTCGCCCGGGACAGGAGGAGGCGATAGACGCGATTCTTGGCGGTCGGGATCTTGTCGCGGTCATGCCGACCGGAGCCGGCAAGTCCCTTTGCTACCAGATCCCGGCGATGCTCCTTCCGGGAATGACGATCGTCATCTCCCCGCTCATATCGCTCATGAAAGATCAGGTGAGCGCGCTCCGGGCTTCCGGCTGCCCGGCCGCGTTTCTGAACAGCTCGCTCACCCCGGCCGAGTACGCCCGGACGGTCGCGGAGATCCGCGGCGGCGAGATCAAGCTGCTCTACATGGCGCCGGAAAGGCTCCAGCGGGCGAACCTGCCAATGCCCGACGAGCACGAGACCCCGCCGCTGGTGGTGATCGACGAGGCGCACTGCGTCTCGCAGTGGGGGCACGACTTTAGGACAAGCTACCTCGAGATCGCCGGCTTCATCGACAGCATAGTAGGCCCGCGGCCGATAACCGCGGCATTTACGGCGACGGCCACGCCCAAGGTAAGGGAAGACATCGAGCGGTTTCTGTGCCTGCGGGATCCCCTTTCGGTAAGCACCGGCTTCGACCGGCCGAACCTTTACTTCGAGGTGCGCAAGCCGGGAAACAAGAAGGCCGCGCTGCTCGAGTTCGTCGAAAGCCGAAAAAGCCTGAGCGGCATCGTGTACTGCGCCACCCGCAAGGCCGTTGACGAGATCTACGAGCTTCTTTCGCGCAGCGGGTTTTCCGCCGCCCGGTACCACGCCGGGCTCGAGGACAGCGCNCGCAGGAGGAGCCAAGACGATTTTCTGTACGACCGAAAAACCGTNATGGTCGCGACGAACGCCTTCGGCATGGGCATAGACAAGTCGAACGTGAGCTACGTNGTGCACTACAATATGCCCAAGAACATCGAAAGCTATTATCAGGAGGCCGGCCGCGCCGGCAGGGACGGGACGAGCGCCGACTGCATCCTGCTGTACAGCGGGCAGGACGTGCGCATCAACGACTACCTGATCTCGGGCAGCGACGATAACGGCGAGTACGACCCGGAGCTTCTGGCGCACAACCGGGAGCTTTTAAGGCAGATGACCTTTTACGCGACGGGCAGCGAGTGCCTGCGCCGGCGGCTGCTTTCGTACTTCGGCGAGGATTCGCCGAAACCGTACTGCGGCAACTGCTCGAACTGCCTCACCGAGTACGAGGAGGCCGACGTGACGCTGGAGGCTAGAAAGATCATCTCGTGCGTCTACCGGCTGAAACAGCGGGACAGGGCTTTCGGCAAGACGATGATCTGCGACATCCTGCGCGGGAGCAAGGGCGAGAAGATCAAGCGGTTCGGCTTGGACACCCTGAGCGTCTGGGGCATCATGGCCGAGACCAAGACCCCCCGGATCCGCGCCATCATCGACTTCATGATCGACGACGGCTGCTTGGAATCGGAAGGGAGCGAGTACCCGGTGGTGGTTCTTGGCCACGGCTGCGAGGAGATCCTGAAAGAGGAGCGCCGGCTGATCATGAAGCTGCCCAAGGAGCGCGACCCGGAACCGGCGAGGGAACTTCCGCAAGCACGATCCGCTTTCGGCGGAGGCGCGGCCCGCAAGCCGGCGGAGTCCGCCTTTCCCGGCCGGGGCGCGCCCGGCGAGGCGGAAACCGAAACCGAGATCGACAGGGATCTTCTGGAAAGGCTCAAGGATCTGCGCAGGGGGATCGCCGCAAGGGAATCCGTCCCGGCCTACATCGTCTTTAGCGACGCGACCCTGCGGGATATGTGCCGCAAAAGGCCGGAATCGCTTGCCCAGTTCGCCGGGATCAAGGGGGTCGGATCGGTCAAGCTGGAAAAGTACGGCGAGGCGTTTCTCGGGGTCATCCGCGGGGGCTGACCCCGCGGAATCGCGCGGCTACCGGCCGCCGCCAACCGGGCACCAGTAGTTCCCGGTAAGCGCAAGAAGCACGAGCAGCCGGATGTAGTCCCCGTGGGTGTCGCCCAGATACGCGCCGAGCCCCTGAAAATGCCCCTCGCCGCCGGGGGCGTACTCCCAAAACGCGTTGACCCACTGCTGATCCGCCCTTGCCGCCGCCGCGGTCACGGCGAACGGCGGGGCGAAAACGTTGGGATCCGCCCAAGCGAAAGGCGCGCCGCTCATGCTCAAGGGGCCAAACCTGCTCAGGTCGGATCCCCCGGTAAAAGCCCTTGCGGAATCGTCAAGCGGACCGATCACGCGCTCGCGCAGGGTCGAGCCGCCCACGGCAAGATCGCCGAACAGCATATAGGTCACGCCCAGCCGCCACGGAACCCGAAAGGCGTTGTACGCAAACGCGTTGTCAAACGACTCGATTATGTTTCCCGCGGGAACCTCCCACCCGGCCGCCCCGCGCACCGCGAAATCCGGAAGCAGGCCGTTCGCGTTGCCAAGGCCGTTCTGCGCGTCGCGCAGCTCCCCGACGGCGTTGAACGACGCGTCGATGACGGCCTGCCAGTCGTTGGCGGAATCGACGCTGCTGAACGCCTTGAGGTGGCTGATCATGAAGTCGGACGTGCGGATCGCGCTCCTGTGAACCGGGTTGCCCGTCACCTTCGCCCANTCGCCCAGAAGAAGCACGCGGTAGTCCTCGTGCACGCANTACGCCCACAGGTCGGCGAGCATCGCCCGGGCGATCCCGATGTAGTCGTACCTTCCGCCGCTTCCCCACTGCCTGTCCGCCAAGATCAGCGCGTAGATTATGTCCATGTTGTCGCCGGTGGTGCTGTTCCCGTGAACCGCGTCCCGGGTGAACGGCGCGGTCTTTACCCCGTCAACCACCCTGTAGCCGCCCTGAGTGACCCCGGCCAAGGCCGCGTCCTGATAGCCGAGCAGACGCAGGGTGAACATACTGGAGCCCATGTTGCTTGGGAAAGCGCGAACCGTGCGCAGCATCGCGTCGAAATAGTCCTTTAGGCTGGTGCTGCCGAAAATCCACTCCCCGGAGGAAAGCCCCAGCCTGTCCTCGACACCCGCCATGTAGGCAAGTATCATCATGCCGTAGCCGTGAGCCTCGGAGGTCGTGATGTGCGAGATGGGAACGTCCGGCCCTTGGGAATGGCGAAACACCATGCGGAATCCTTCCCTTGTCTGCGGAGCGCCGGAGTCCACGATCAAGTCGTTGCGAAGTATCTCGCGGAACAGGCCGACGATCGCATCGTCCATCTGCGCTTGGGTTCGTACCGTGGGCGTCATCGGCGGAACCGCAAGGCGGTTAAAGCCGCGCTGCGGGAAGGGAAAGCTGGGCGCGCCCGCCCCGGCCGCGATTCCGATCTCCTGAGTCGCGCAGCCCGTGATCAAAAAACCCCCGGCCGCCAGAATTACGGCCGACAACGATATTGCAATTCCTCTCATTTGGCTTCTCCAAAACATCTTGACATGAGCCCGAAGCGAAGGCCGACAACCAAGGCTAGCGGGCATAACAGTATACCATAAAACGCTTGATAATCAATCGCCTGCGCGGCGAAATTTTGAAACCAAGTTCGATTTAAGCTGCCCGGTTGAGAGAAAACTACCTGTTTTGGGGTGCCGCGGGGCGCGATTACCTAAGAATCACCCTTCCGCGCTGGCCGGTAAGCTCAAGATAGGCAAGCTCGGCGAGGCCAAAGCCCGCGTTTTGGGCAAGATGCCTAGCGCGCTCGTCGAAGAGCATATCCTCGTACATCTCGCCGGCAAAGCTTTGCTCGATCAAGCCCGACCTTTGGATCGTGCCCCTCATGCTGTTCACCAGAGTCTTTACCAGAAAGATCTCGAGCTCGACGCACTGCTGGAACAGCTCGCTGTCCCTGTCGATCGTCACCCCGGCAAGGGGAACCCTTGGGGCGACGCTTGACAAAGCCGGAGCCGGGGCAGGCGCGGCCGGGGCGCTATCGGGAGCGCTTCTGGCCGCGGCGTTCCGGAGAGTCTCCTCGAAGGACGCAAGATCGGGGCCGGAGTCCCTTTGCCGAGCCATCAGGTTGCCGCCGAGGCGGGCGCTGTCAAGGCTCATCGAGCCCAGATGCGCCGTTCCCAAACTTCTTAGATCCATGCCCCNCTAGCCTCCCCTGCCCTATCGCCTGAGCGCCGTGGCCGTACCCAGCATACTGTCGCTGGTCTGGATCGTGCGGGAGTTGAACTCGTAGGCGCGCTGCGCGACGATAAGGTTCACCATCTCCTGCACCACCGCCACGTTGGACATCTCGAGGAACCTGTTCTGGATCGTGCCCATGCCGTCAAAGCCCGGAGTGCCGGGAATCGGATCGCCGGAGGCCGCGGAAGTCCTGAACAGGTTGTCCCCCACCGCCATAAGACCCACCGGGTTGGGGAACCTGTAAAGCTCCAGCCGGCCGACCTCGAGAGCCTCGTTGGGATCGATGTCCGGAACCACGACCGTCACCCGGCCGTCCCGGGTAACGTTGATGCTCTGCGGCAGAAAGCCCTCGGGCATGATTATGTCCGGGAGAAGCCAGAAGCCGTTGCTCGTCACCATGCGGCCGTCGGAATCGACCTTGAAGGTGCCGTTCCGGGTGTACGCCCAAGAGCCGTCGAACATCTGCACGCGGAAAAAGCCCTCGCCGGCGATCGCCATGTCGGTCGGCACGTCGGTCTGCTGCAGCGAGCCCTGCGAGAACACCCGCTGGGTCGCCGCAAGACGCACGCCGTGACCCATCTGCACCCCGACGGGAACAACGGTGTTCTCCGTTGCCGGGGTGCCGGCGACGCGCAGCGTCTGATAGATAAGATCCTCGAACTCGACCCGCTGCTTCTTGAAGCCGTGAGTGTTCACGTTCGCCAGATTGTTGGAAATGACATCGACCTGAGCCTGCTGGCCAATCATGCCGGAAGCCCCGGTCCATAAACTTCGTACCATAATTTTACCTCACCCTTCCCTAGTTCAATCTGGAAACTTGATTTATCAGCGTGCCCAAGGCCGTCTCGTGCGCTTGGATCACCCTTTGGTTCGCCTCGTAGGCGCGGTTGATCTCGATCATCTTTACCATCTCCATCACGGGATCCACGTTCGCCATCTCGACGAAGCCCTGAATCACCGTCGGCCGCCGGCTGCCCTCGGCAATCATCGGCGGGCCGGATGTCTCGCTTTCGCGCCAAAGGCTGGAGCCCTGCTTTTGAAGATAGCGGTCGAGTTCGAACTCGACGATCCGCAGGGTGTCAAGAACGACGGTGTCTTCCCACAGGTTGCCCTCGCGGCTGACAAGCACCTCCGGATCGTCGCTTATCGCGGCGTTGATCCAGATGCGGCCTTCCTGATCCACCCTGAAATTGTTGGCCTTCACGCTGATGGGGCCGTTCTCGCCCAAGACCGGGAAGCCCTCCTTGGTGACAAGAAGCCCCTCCCTGCCAAGCTGGAAGGTGCCGTTCCGGGTGAAGCGCTCGCCCCACGGAGTGTCAACGACGAAAAACCCGCGCCCGTCCAAGGCGAAGTCGAAGTCGCTGAAGGTCTCGCGAAGGGGTCCTTGGTCAAAGTTGGTGAAAAGCTCGTTCAGCTCGACCCCGGTGCCAAGCCTTCCCACGACCGGGGCCGCGTCCGACGAGCCAAAAGGGTTAAGGCTAACCCCGTCGTCTTCCATTCGCCTGACAATCAGCTCCGGAAAAGCCTTGAAAACACCCACCTCGCGCTTGAAACCGCTGGTATTGACGTTTGCTAGGTTGTTCGCCACCGCATCGAGCCTCCACTGCTGGGCCCTCATCCCGCTTGCCGCCGTGTACCACCCTCTTATCAACTTAAGCCCCCCGGTAAATGAATAGGAAAACTCGTTCCCTAGTTTACTATCGGCGATCGGGCGAGCCGGGTTTAGGCTTTTGGGGGATCGGCCGCGCCGCCACGGCACCCCCGCCTTTCCATGATCGCGGGTTAATTACTACCGCCAACCGGCTAGTTACTACATTTTGGGGGGAAACGCCTTTTCAAAGCCGCGTTTTCCGGTAGGCTTTCCTTGGAAGCCATCGGAAAATTATTTTTTTCCGGCGGAACCGCGCTAATTTTTTACGAAAGGGTGGCACAAGCGTCCCATG
>JGI24694J35173_10004370_pt1 | contig 10085 bp, 3 predicted proteins | sample TergutCo191P1_FD_35173 | JGI IMG/M metagenome (IMG submission 35173) | reverse complement strand
GCCCAGAGGCGGCGGCGTGCTGGCAAGTATCGGCGGCACCTTCACCATGCAGGGCGGGACGATCTCTGGCAATACGGCTACCGCTGCGGCAGGTGACGGCGGCGCGGGCGTGTTGGTTATAGCCGCCACAGGCGGACAGACTTTCAATAGCATCTTCCACATGCACGGCGGGGCAATTACCGGCAACACGACAACCGCTTGGGGCGGTGGTGTAGCCAGTCTTGAAGGCGGCAGCTTCCATATGTTTGGGGGAACAATCTCTGGCAATACGGCCGGGAATGGCGGCGGCGTTCTTACCCAAGGACTCGGAGGAGCCAATTGGTTTGCCATGCGTAGCCCCGGCGGAAGAATCTACGGTAATACCGCCACTGGCGGCCCCGGGTGGGGCGGCGGGGTGATGAACCTTGAAGGTATTTTCCTTATGAGCGACGGGTTTATTTACGGCACCAATGCGGATCTTGGACTTAGGAATGAGGCCAATGACTCGGTGGCGTTATCCAATGCCAATGTGGGGAATGCTGATCCTGTATCCATGCGCGGTACATTCGCTGTGGATGGGGCCAATATAAACTTTGCTCCGCTGGCAAATTTACCCAGTAGCAACTTCACCCTTCATGTGGAAAATGGCTTGCTTGCAAGCCCGATCAGCGCCACTGGCCTTACCGTTCAGGGGATAGATCCCGCGCTTCAGGGCACCGAGGGACGCGTGTTCCTGTTCCAGGCCGGGGAATGGTCTCTGCTGACAGGCTCGGAGACCCCCATAGATGGCGCGGAGGCAACCTTTACCTGGCCGGCTTGGAATGTTCCGTTGGCGAGTTGGAACGTCAGGCTGGGGTTCTTTGACACTACAACAGGGGAAAACGTGGAAAACTACTCCGCAACGATCCCCTTCACGGTTCCCGGAATCACCACCGTGCCGTTTGGTTTGTTTAACCCGCTGGTGATTACGCCCCCGACCTTGGTCACCTCCATAACCGTAACGGGTATACCTGCCGCATATCAAGGCAGAAATGGCGAGGTGGATTTGTTTGAGGCTGTTGGCGACAACTTTGTTCTTATCGATATGATGGTGTCTATCGGTCCTTCGGTAACCTTTACCCCCCGTGATTCCTTGGAGCCGGGTAACAGGGAACTTGTAATGCCGTTTTTCTTCCCGCCGTGGCATCCGGAAGGGGATGATGTTCCCTACGCAATTTACACCGCAACTGTGAATCTTGTTGCGGGAGCCAACACCATACCGTTTGCCGATTTTGACAGATTAAACGGCGATACCCCGCCGCCGCCGCCACCCCCAGGGCCAATCACCTCCGTAACCGTCACTGGTGTTGGAGCCTATATAGGCACCGAGGTGGAACTTCAGTTGTGGGCTAGTGCTGGTGGAGCTCCTGCGGCATGGCACATTATAGCGATTGAGGAAGTAACAGGCGACTCCGTGCTTCTTCCCATAGATGGCTTGCCTTCAGGTAATTGGCCGATTCGTCTGGTCTTTTGGGAGTTTACGGGCACCGATCCTAATAATCCCGCCCACTGGACAATGGTCGGAGCATACCTAGCAAATCCGAAAACCCTCGTAGCTGGAGCCAACACCGTGGCACTCGGCGATTTTGACGACATAACTCCCACAGGTGCCGCCGCGAACATGGCGCCCCTTGGCGGGACGTTAGAGAGACGGGTGTTGCCGACCGAAAGGCCGACGCCGAGGTTCGACGGAGGAGCGCAACAACGGACGCAACCCGGAACGCGCGAAAGGCTGATTCCGCGTAGCGATAGGCCGGCACCGCGTGTCGATGAACCGGCGTTGACGCTGTTCGAAAGCTTCGGCGCGCCTTCCTTTGGAAGGGGCGTTGATCTACGGCACTTGCGGTTTGTGCCGCAGGATCACTCGCGACCGGTGCAGTTGATGCAGCAGGAGCCGCATCTGCAGAGAGTTAGATAAACGCTTGGACTGCTTGGCTCCCGCAAGGGGGCCGGGCGGTTTTGCGTGAAAATATCCAAGGAACATACAATAGGAGGTTCCATAGTATGAGAAAGATGTTGCTGTTTGCGGCAGTTCTGGTCTTTGCCTTGGCGTTCGCCGGGTGTAGGGACATATCGCAAGACCTTCATAACGCGCATATCGTTACGTTCAACCCCGGCAATTACGCCGCATTTGACGACGATGCGCCAGTAGTCCGTCTGTACACCAACGCATGGGGGGTGATTCCTCGGCTTCCGGTGCCCCGGCGCGGCGAATGGGATTTTCACTGTTCCTTTCGGGGTCCGCTCCCGGTATGGGACGACGAGTACGATTGGTGGGCAAATGGGCATGGGCCCACACCCGCTCTTGATGGGGATACCTTAAGGGAAGCCTTCCTTCCGCAGGTACACGGTTGGTGGGAGAGGGTTCCGAACGAGGACGGCTCGTGGCCGCCATGGAGCGACACCCCGAACCCTCCGGAGAACTACGGATGGGTGGTGCGTTTTCACGGCCCCGCGTACTGCGAAATTCATGGTTGCCAACATAGCGGTGCGGTGTTCCGGCCCGTTTCCAACGGCCCGGCGTTTGTTGGCTGGTATGCCGGTCGCAGCCGCGTAACCGAACAGATGGTGTTCCATGTGGACACCCAGGTTTTCGGCGTATGGGAAGACACGGACTTAGGGCCGCGGCCGATGGGCCCTGTCGCGCAGCGGATCGCCGAACTGCACTTCGTCCTGCCCCCCACGGTTACGATTTACGCAGAATCGGCGTGGGGTGATAATTGGGAGTGGCGGGGCCACGAGCGGCTTCGTCCCCAATTGCTGTATTTCGGCGGCATGGAAACCGTGATTACGATCAGGTCGAGGCCGGATGTCGGCACTTCGCCTTCGCATCCTTATACCCTGGAACTTCAGGCCCCGGGCGCGATGTTCACCGTGGGTCGCGGCGTTACGCTTATACTGGAGGACATAAACCTGTACGGCTCCAGCCGGAACAACACTTCGATAATAGTCGTCCGTGACGGCGGCCAGCTGATCATACGCGACGGCACCATGCTTCACGCCAACTATACCGTAAGCAATGTATACGGCGGCGCGGTAACGGTGCAGCGCGGCGGGCATTTCCTTATGGAAGGCGGTCTTTTGTACGACAATGCGTCTGGCCACCCCACCGTGCTTGATGCGTCCCACGCTCTTAGCGGCGGCGGCGGCGTGTGGGTTCGCGGCGGCACGTTCATAATGAATGGTGGCGGCATAGAGGAAAACTGGGCAGGTATTCCTGTCGGCGTTTTACGTTTCGGCAGCGGTGCCGGCGTAAAGGTTAGCCATGGCGGCAGGTTCGAAATGAACGGCGGTTTTATGTTCCGCAATTTCGCCATAGGAGCGGGCGGGGGCGTGTATGTCGCCGGATCGTCGGACTACTTTACCTCCGACCCGGATGGCGTTGGCGAGGGCTCGTCCGTCTTCATCTTGAGGGGTCGTCCCGCCGGGTCGATGCCTTCATTGCCCACCGGTTTCCTGAACCTTAGATACGGTATTGCGGACAACGTCGCCCTCTGGATTAATCGTTTTGATGAATTGGAACGCGTGGGCGCCGGCGTTCACGTTGGTACCATGGGGCGTTTCTACATGTACGGCAACATGGTCTGGGCAAACAGGGGAACGGGGATTTACAACGACGAAAGCGGTTTCGTCAGGATGCTTGACGGCAATGTCCTGCTGAACCTTCCCAACGCCGGCGCCGTTACCGGCGGGGTGGTCAACGAGGGGCTGTTCGAATTCTGGGACGGCCACATCTCCCTGAACGATGGTACGTTGGGTGCCGGCGTTCACAACCTTGGGGATTTCCAAATGTTTGGAGGGGCTATACACGGCAACGAATCGACCGGCCCGGCCGGCGGAATCTTCAACAGGGGTTGGTTCCTTATGCAGGGTGGCAGCGTCATGGCCAACACCTCGTTGGCCAGGGGCGGCGGCCTTGTCCAAGGCAACTACAACCAGTACTCCGGGGCATTCGTCATGACCGGCGGGTTTTTCTTTAACAACCGCGACCAGTTTGCCATTGCCAACGGATTTCCCGGCATTGGTGGTAATATGTACAGGAGATCCGGTCCGTCGTCGCTTACCTTGGCCCGGCCGGGGTTCTTCTCGACGTTTGATGCGTTGCCGGATCCTATCCCGCATCCGGTTACGGGCGTTCCGCGCGCATGGGAAAGACGGGCTGGCTTGGTTCCGGTTTTCTTGGACGGATTCGCCACACCTATTAGGCATGTGGAAATATACTGGTTCATTCCGCCTGCGCCGGTTCCCGGCGATTTCATGGTGTCTTGGAACCCAGGGAGGCCGAGGCTTGAACTCGCCGAGTTCCCGTCCGGTCTGACCGGCGATGCCTTGGATCAGTACATCCGCAACAACGCGGCGCTGGTAATGGAAGAAGGCGTGAACGCCGTTACACCCAATCCCCCCACCGGTTCGGCGCTCATCACCACGCCGCTGGTTCCGGTGCAGGGCGGCGTAAGGTTGCCGCCCAGACTGCCGACTACGGAGTCGGCGACCGTTGGATTTGCCTGGGCCGTGGTGAACGGCCATCTGATGCAGACTTCCCCCAGCAACCCGGCTAACTGGTCCGTGCCGCCCGGATGGTTCGTGGATCCGGCCATGCCGACCCCGACCCCGGCCGAAGTCTGGCCGTGGCCCGTACCTGCTGGGGCGTCGGCCCCGCTTTCGGCGGCTTTGCCGTTGGAAGGCTTTGGGCATCAGTTTGCGGATATTCGGCAGTTTGACGTACCGGAAGAGCTTATGGAACTGCGGCGGCAGAGAAGGGCAATGCCCCAGGTTGGTCCGCATGAGTTGCTGGAACAGGCGCGTACGCGTCTGGAATTGCGCTAGGCAAGCGAGCAAAGGAGAATGCATATGCGTATAAAGCGATTGTTTGCCGCGGCCTTGGTCGCCGCGCTTGCCTTGCCGGCGGTAATGATGCTGGCAGGGTGTGAGCATTATGTCGCCAGCAGGGAAATCCACGGGACGTGGGTTGGCCACGGCGGCATCATGATCGAGTTTGTCCCCGGCAGGTTCACAAGGACGCTGCCCGGCGAGGTTCAGACCGGAACATTTACCACGGAGACGCAGGGTGGCCGCAGCTTCGTGACCCTCCACAGGCAGGGCCTTACCCCGGAAACGCTGGAGTACAGTCTGGACTTTCCCCGCCTTGTCTTGGGCGGGACGACGTTCTTTCACGATTCCCCTAGGCTTCCCCCCGACATGGAAGGCGTGTGGGATGGCTTTCCGGCTCTGCTCAACACCACCCGCGGCTGGTCTTGGGCAATGCATTTCGGCGAAGCCCGGCCGCAGAGGGGCGACCCCTGGAGGTTTGAAGGGTCATACCGGCAGTCTTTTGTCAGGGGGGTGTACAGTTTCAGTTCCCGCGGCGTTCCCGGTTCCGGTACTTTTACGACGCGCATCACGCATGTAACCGGCTCCGAGATGTATGCCCGCATTGTCTACCGAATGGACATGCACCTTATGCGGTATTTTGACTTGGAGGCTCTGCACCGTCCGCCGCACATATCGTATTACGACTGGTTGTTCTCCTTGGAAGATGCAAGGGGCTTCTTCCACGATGCGATGGCCAGAGCCGGTAACAGTTTGGGCGCGCAGCAGGGGATACGGGCCGCGCTTAACGCTTTCCTGCCGCCGTCGCTGGGGCAGGACTCGACTTGGGCTTTCACCTTGGAGGAAGGCGTGGACATCTACGATTTCGCCGGCCGCCCTGTGACGCACAACGGAACCCTGCTCACCATCGAAAGCCCCGATGGTCTTATACTTACCTTCTACAGGATGACCAACGGCCAAAGTGCGTCCGTGCCGTTTGGGTACCCCACTCTGCATAACGGCCTCTTCGTTGGCGAGGAAGATGAAGACGACGAATGGTGGCGGGATGAGATTGAGGAACAGCCAACTCCGGAGGTGGACGATGAACATGCAAACTAAAAAAAGTATCGCTTTTGCGTTAGTATTGGCGGTGTGCGCCGCTGGTGCTTTTGCGCAGGAGTATCCTGAAAACGGCGACGACGCTGGGAACGGTGTTGTCTTGGATGGGGCGGCTGGTGCAGAAGTTGCCGGCGTTGGTGGTGAAGGCGCTGGTGCCATCGGCAACGGAAATGACGTTCACGGAAACCAGGCCGAGGGCGGTGTGCTGGCGGGTGGTATTTCCATCGGTGGTGGCGTGGATATGGTCGTGGTGCCTTTCCAGGCGGTAAGCCGCGACACCGCCGAGCACGACGGCAACGTCTGGTTTGGCGCAGGCATTGGGAACAACGGGGTGAACACGGGTATCCGTACCCGCATTCATCTGATGGGCAACCACAACGACACTTTCGGTTTCAGGACGGATCTGTGGTTCCTTTACACCAATAACCAGACGAACCTGTACCCGGGCAGCAACCACAACGCCATGGAGGTGCGCCTTGGGGATCACGGGTTCCTGTGGTGGCAGCCTGTGGATTGGTTCCGGCTTAGCGTGGGCAGGGTTTTCAATCCTTCGCTGTCCGGGCGCGTGGGCAATCACTGGCACTCGCATTGGTCGGTTGCCATGTTCGGCGGCGACAATATTTTTACCGCCCACTATAGCGGGAACATAGGCATATTGGCAGGTTTCACTCTTCCGCAGGTGCAAGGGCTTTCGATTTACGCATTTGTGCCTTCGTTCGGTATGCCGTTTGACAGGAATGACCACGACTTTGCCTGGATTCCCGGCAGTCTGCTGACTCCGGGAGCGGGGGAGCTTAACAGTACGGAGGATGGTCACGAGAATCGGCACAGGGCATGGCGCATTCTGCAAAGGGCGTGGCTTACCCTTGGCTACCAGATTAACGACGAGATGCTCGCCCGCGTGCAGTTTATCGGGGCCAATCCGACCGGCTCGGTCAACTGGACCGCCGACGGCGAGTCTGTATCCCCGTATCGCTACCGCGTTTCGTTCAACGCCCCCCGCGTGGAGGCGGCCTTCGCTTTCGGCAACAACACTGTACTGCTTGACGTCGGTGCAAGGGCATGGTTGCCGGTTTCGGACTGGCTGACGGACATCTGGAGCGAGGGTCATGGCATCGGTTACATCCGCGAGGTTGACACTGGCACTTACTGGGGCGGCTTGGGCTTCGGTTTCGGGGCCTCGGTTGCGATAACCGAACAGTTCAGGGTAAACTTTCGCGCTGACGGCGATATGTTGCGCAGTTGGACTGGCGTTCACATGGGCGAGGATGCGCAGATCACCAACCCCCTGCGCCTGTCCTTTCATCTGTGGCCCACTTTCACGTTTGCGAATGGTATATCTGTAATGGCCAGCGTTGGCGCGAACTATGTGGGGCGGAACATTGTTGACATTGGCGGCGTAAACCCCAACGACAGTGAGATGTTCAGCACCGAATGGGATCGTTCCGACCGACTGCGGCTGGGCGGTGGGCTGTCCTTTAGGGTGCCCCTTTTCGGCAGTAGCTCTGTTCAGTTTGGTGTTACATACGCTCATGGCACGGCGGATATTAGAGGCGGAGAAGAGCGCGTCATAAGCGTTCCGATTAGTTTCTTCTATCACTGGTAGATGAAGCGGATACCGGGTTGCCCACGGCAACTTCCGGTATCCGTTTTTTTGCAGCAATCTTTGTTATCCTATTTCGCTCACCGACAAACCACATACACCCATCCATAACTGCAATCCTCTAAAAATTGTCCATTCGTGCCATTAGTCGGAGTATCTTCGATCTCATTGTGCGTTTCTCCTTGGCACTACGGTCAGTCTGTAGCATCATTCTGGTGTGTTCTAACCAATAAATATTGATGCCGCCGCGTGAATGACGGAACACAGGAGGAAATGTTTTGTCAAGAATGAGTGGCGGGTGTTTGCTGAAAGTCTCGGTCGCCCTTGCGGTATTTGGCCTAGCCTTGTCAATGTTTTTGACAGGTTGCTCGAGCCCGGCAAGCAATGGGCGCGGTGATCCGATTGTGATATCGGTGGCGGTCGTTCCCAACATGGCCGATCCCGGGGCGGTTTTCGCCGGGGAAGGTGGAACCCTCAATTTCTTAATCACGATCGTGGGCGATGGCGTTTTTCCCGTCGATCTTAGGGAGGATGTCGCCATTATCGCCCGCAATGCGGCGGATACCATGGATGTGCCAATGTTTGGCGGCATTTACGTGCTGGCGGGCACCGTGGAGAATTCCGGCGAGGACTCCGCGCTCGGTTTTTCGTTTGATGAAACCATTGACGAAGGAACTTATAGGGTGGTGGTGGAAGTGCGCGGGGTTCGTTCCAATTCCTTCACCATGGCCGTGGTACCTGCCTTCTTGGTGGAGTCGGTGATTGTCGAGCCCGACACGAATAACCCCGGGTTGGCCGTCGCCGGAACCGCGGGAATCCTGAACTACCTGATAATTGTCGAGAGTGATGCGGATGTTTTTCCCATAAACTTTCAGGGCGAATATGTCGATGTCACCCTGCTGGGCGGCGCGGCGTTGCCGGATGGCATTAGCGTGAACATGGGTACGATAACGGCTTCGGGAGAGGCCTTTCCGTTGAGCTTTTTGGTCGATAGGCCTGTCGCGGCCACTTACTCGCTGGTCGTAACGGTGCACGGCCGCCCTTCCGTGCCCTTTGATTTGGTCGTAATACCCGCCCTGTCGGGAACGGTAAACATTGACGGGGATCCCGCCGTGGGCGCGACGCTGTCGGCTGTAATCGATGACTTGGATGGCTATGGCCCCCCTGTTTTCCGGTGGCAGCGGGGAATTTACCCGGGCTTTGCCGACATTGCAAATGCGATGGCCCAAACCTATGCCGCACAAGTGGATGATGCGGGACAGACCGTCAGGGTGATTGTTTCCCGCGAAGGTTATCACGGCTATCGCGTCAGTGCGCCGACCCTCTCCATAACAAACCCGCACGATCCACCCCTGCAAGGAACGGTGACTATAGACGGGGGGGATCCCGTTATAGGGGTGACATCCGTGTTGACGGCGAATATCGACACCCTTGACGGCGACGGGGTTCCCGCCTTCCAGTGGCAGCGGGGGATTTACCCGAACTTTGCCAACATCGTGGGCGCGATCGGGCAAACCCATGCCCTGCATGGCGACGATATGGGCCAGNCTCTAAGGGTGATTGTCACCCGCGCGGGGCGTTCGGGCAACAGAATCGGCGGCCCGACGGTTCNGGTTGAATCTTTGTTTGTCGCCGACAATATNGCGGCTTTGCGAAACGCCGATCCGTTCCCCGGGACGATTACGATTGGGACGAGGGTTGCGGACGAACGAATCGCNCCACAGGTTTTGGATTTTGGCGGAAGGCCAATCGAGATCACCCTGACGAGCGGCACCCCGGGCGACACCCTGAGTCTCAGCGGCCCAGGCGCCATGTTCACGGTGGGCGACGGAGTTACCCTGATACTGGGCGACATTACAGTGCGGGGCATGGCCGCCAATACCGGCGGCGCCTTGATGGTGGCGGATCGGGGGGGAACCTTGGTTATGAACGCGGGGGCAAGGATCGCGGGAAATGCAAATACCTCTGGCAGTCCCGACACCCAAGGCGGCGGCGTGCGCGTTGAGGCCGGCGGGACTTTCACCATGCGCGCCGGGGAAATAACCGGCAATGATGCCATGTTTGGTGGCGGGGTGCTTAGTCTTGGCGTCTTCGCCATGGAAGGTGGGGAAATTTTTGGCAATGTCGCCACCGAGGGCGGCGGCGTGTGCATTGAGGCCGGCGGGACGTTTACCATGAGCGCCGGAAGAATTCACCGCAATGCCGGCAACGCCATAGCCGGCGGGGTGCATAATTTTGGCGCCTTTACCATGGAAAACGGGGAAATCACCCAAAATGTCTCGAACATAGGCGGCGGCGTGTTTAATGCCGGCACATTCACCATGCGCGCGGGGGAAATCACCGCCAATCGCGCCACGACTGTCGGCACTGCGGCCGGCGCGGCCGGCGGCGTGGCTAATTGGGTGGGCGGAACCTTTAACATGGAAGACGGGACAGTCTCCGACAATACCTCGACTTCCCAAGCCGGCGGGGTTATTAACCTTGGCACCTTCAATATGCGCGGCGGGGAAATATTCGGCAACGAGGCCACGAATCA
>JGI24694J35173_10004369_pt1 | contig 10086 bp, 9 predicted proteins | sample TergutCo191P1_FD_35173 | JGI IMG/M metagenome (IMG submission 35173) | reverse complement strand
CCCGCCAGTTTCGCGCTACCGCCTATTCTAACAGGCTTATCACCCGCCCATTTGCGGGACTTACCCAAATCCTCAACGACGCGGGCTACCACTCCCAAGCCCTCCACCCCGGCTGGCCGTGGTTTTACAACCGCGCAAACACCTTTGAATTTCTAGGATTTGACAATTTCAAAACTTTTTACGACTTCGACCCGCCCCCAGAGTGGCTAGGCGGCTACCCCAGCGACAAATCCGTAACCGACGCCCTGATAAGACGCCTTGATGAGCACATGCAAACCCGCCCAAACACCCCACTTTTTGAATTTGTAGTAACTGTGCAAAATCACTGGGTTTCTGAGCACAAATTTTATTCAGCCCCCATGGGCGTGCTTGAAAGCGACCACAACCTAACCTATTCCGAAATGAGAATAATGAGCAATTATTTTTACGGGCTTAGGCACTCCGACAACCAACTGCGCCGATTTGCCAACCACCTAAACACCATTGACGAGCCAGTAATAATCGTCTTTTTCGGTGACCATATGCCGGCAATCTCCCCTGAAATTGTCGAAAGCCATAGGCCCACCCGCCCAAATCTGGGGCGCGACCCCCTCCCCAGCCTCTGCCCCGAAATGTGGGACATAATCCGAGATTTCACCGTGCCCTTCATCATTTGGGGCAACGACGCCTTTACAGCTCCAGACCTCCCCGCCGGTCAGCTGATGTCCTCTTATCATCTAGGCGCGTATGTCCTTGAGTATATTGGACTAGGCAATACCGACTCCTTCTATTCCTTCCTAAACGACCTGCGCAGACGCTATCCCATCCAAAAAGAATGGGGATTTTTTGACACAGCAGGAGACAGGTGGTTTCATAATGAAGGCGCAAACGAAATGGTGGAGTTTCACCGCCACTGGAGCTATTACCGGCTGTTTCAATAACCAAACAAAAAACAAGCAACCAAGGAGGTCGCTTGTTTTTTATTGTAAGTGAGTATTATCTTGTAAAACTCATATAGACATTAGAAAGGTCTGAATGAGAGCCCCACATCATGCCATGCACAGAAGAGCCCGGTGCATTTATGAAATACTCAGGAACACGCACTTGCAAGCGGAAATAATGCGTGCCAGCTGGCAAATTCGTAGTTGCAATATCAAACGAAAACGCCTGTGCTCCGCCAACTTCGCCCCAACCGTCAACATCCCAATAGCCAATTGCGTCAGCAGGGTTAGTTGTGTTTGCATTAGCAAACGCATAAACTCTGTAACCAGCAACTAGCCAGTTTTGGCCAAGCGAACGTGTCCAAGAGAGAGTGCTTCCATCAATAGCAAAGTTATTGATTTGATAATTCCACTCGTCAGCAAAGTTTTCCCATGGAGTGAAAGAGTCGTTATCCGCACGAGCAAGAGTGAGACCATAAATCCACTGGTTAATCCCTTGGAAGTCTACTTTATTTGCATATCCTAGCTTCGCTAGACGTTGTGAACTACCAACGGTAGTTCCACCGCCACCTCAGAGTGCAAGGATTGTCGCGTTTCTGTTAGGAATCAAATCCCAAACTTCTTGATGGGTCATAACGCCATAAGGTAGAGATGGCGGAATTGGGTCTGGATAAGCTTGTTCTGCAGAAAGCCCCATGCCCCATCCATATCTTTCTGCTTCGTTCCAAAATCTTATAACGCCACCCATAACATTTTGCGGTGGTAGAATATAAGTCAAAACTAGCTCACGCGGGTCACCCATCCAGTTATTTTCTGCACTAGGTGCGATGTAACCTGGGATAAGTGTTGGGTCAAGTAGAGCTTCAACGCCAAAATTAACGATAAACTCTTCAACTGTAACTTTTGCTTCCCATGGACCCATTGGAATTGGCAAAGATGTAACCATGCCGCGGAAATTGGAGCTGTTAGCACCGCCCGCATTGGTTGGCGAGCCATAGCCCAAGCCGCTAAGTGGGGATGGGTTGGGACCTAGAGCTTGAATACGCACAAAATACGTACCAGGTCTAAGGTTGTTGTTAGGATGCACAAGGTTTTCACTAACATCGTTACCTTCTAGCAAAAATTGGTTTTGCCAGCCAGTGTGACCTGTTCTTTCAAGATGGCTCAACTGTGCAAACTGTGCCTGTCTAGCTGGGTCACGGGTTTGTGGCCCTTCCCAGTTAACAGCTTGCTTTAGGTTGACGCTAGTAACATCAGCACCAACAGTGAGCCATGCTGCACGGTTTGTGTCAGCCTGAGCCCAATCCTGAGTTTGATAAAGGACTATCAAATAACCAGTAGCCCCTTCAACAGCGTCCCATGCAACCGTGCGCTGCCCAGCAGGACCAGTTGCATTTGTGATTAGCACATTGTCAGGTGCGGCTAATTGCGCTGCAACAGGCGGCACAGGAGTGACATCTGCTACGCCGTCTAAATAATAGACACAGCCAGCAAGCACGCCAATCAATGCAGCAACAAGAACAAAGCCGGAAAGTTTTCTTTTGCTCATTTTCATTTTCAATTCTCCTTTAAACATATTTTTTCTTGCATTTGCATTATAACACAGACACGACATAATTTGCAAGTATTTTTTACAATTTCCATAAAAAAATGCTTGTGCTTGGCATGAAGCTGTGATATACTTAAATCAAAAAACATAAAGGAAGGTGTGTTTAAAGTGAGTAAAGGAAAAAAAATTGCCATAGGCGTTATTGCTGTGGTTTTGGTTTTGGGGATTGCTTTTGCGGTTTGGCTGTTTTTGTCAGGGCGGGGCGACCCAGGCGACCGGTATATAGGGGATACGGATATTCGCTATTTTGATGTGGTTTCCAATCCTTTTTTAATTACTACCAGCGAGCTTTATGAGTTACATAGTGCAGGTTATAGGCATCTTATTACTATCGGCGTTATCGACCCTGTGCGGGGTGCGATTCCTTTTAGTGTTGCTTCAAATCCTGTTAGTTATTCCTATCTTGTATGGCACAGCGACTACAGTATGCGCGGCGGTCCATATGCTATCAATCAGGACTTAAACTGGATGCGCAGACCTTTGAGAGAGATGGAGGACTTGCTCTCTCGCGGCAATATTACCCATGATTCCTTTATTGTTGTTTATGCTTCTGATGATATGGCTCAAGGCAGCTTTGTTATGTGGCAGCTTTATATGATGGGCTTTAATGTGCGCTGGCTAGACGGCGGCAATGGCTCTTGGAATGACGCGGGGCATCCCACAGGCAGCTCGGCAAGGCTAAACGCCGGCACGCCAGGTGCTTTTTCTGTGCCAAATTATGACTGGACTGTGGCGAGGGCTGATTTGGAGATGGTCATCTATGCCGCCCAAAACCCAAGTGAATGGGCAATCGTAGACACCAGAACATGGGGCGAATTTGCCGGCACATCATTTTTTGGTGATGGATACGGTGGCGGGCGCATTGCCGGCTCTTATTTCATAACGTGGACAGATGCTTTTATCGACGGCACAGACTATCTTTTGTCAGAATTCCAGCTCCGCCAAGTATTTGCCGATGTCCTTGACGGCAGAAATGTTATAGTATACTGTCACGGCGGCATCCGCTCTTCCCACACGTGGATTGCCCTTAAATCCCTAGGAGTTAACGTATTTAACTACGACGGCTCGTGGATTGAGTGGTCTTATGCGGCATCGGATTGGGGCACTGCCCACCCACTAAGAGACACAGTGCGCTCTTTAACCGAAGAATGGACAGACAGCGGCGGGCGCAACTAGGGGACTGTCCCGCGCTCTTGGGGACTGTCCCCGGGGACGTGGAACTAATAAAGGAGGTCGAATTTCGTGAAATTTTCACAAGACATAATTGACAAAGCAACAGTTATTGCGGAGGATTGCCAGGGTTCCCACGCGCCTTTTTGCAACTCCCGCTGTCCTATGCACACCGATGTTAAAGGATATGTGGGGCTTATTGGCGAGGGCAAGCTGGATGAAGCTATGGAGCTTATTCGCGAAAAGCTGTTTTTGCCGGGCACGCTTGGGCGCATCTGTGCTCATCCTTGTGAGGTAGAGTGCCGCAGGGGCAAAGAGTTTTCACAGCCTATAGCAATAGCTGGACTTAAACGCTATGCAGCGGATTATGCTGATTTGGATGAATTTTGGGATGTTACCAAAAAGGCGTCTACAGGCAAAAAAGTAGGCATTATTGGTGCAGGTCCCGCTGGGGCTCAGGCGGCTATTGATATGGCACGGGCTGGGCACGCTGTAGTGGTCTTTGACAAGGCCCAGGGTGTGGGCGGCATGATGCGCTATGGCATTCCCGAATACCGCCTGCCCCGGGACATTATTGACTTTGAGTATACATACCTTGGCAAATTGGGCATAGAGTTAAAAATGAATACAGAAATTGGCAAGGACATTCAGTTTGCTGCTCTTTTGAATGATTATGATGCTGTTATTGTTGCAATTGGTGCTCAAAAGGGCTTTGTGCCTGAGATTAAGGGGCATGACGCGGCAGGCGTGACCAATGCCGCCCACTTTTTGGCGAATCCTAAGAGTGTGGGTGAGAAGGTTGTGGTTATTGGCGGCGGGGACGTTGCCATGGACTGCGCCCGCACCGCACTTCGCGTGGGGGCTACTGACGTGAGCATTGTGTGCCTTGAAAAAGAAGGTGCTTTGCCTGCTAGTCATCATGAACTTGTGGGTGCTGATGAAGAAGGGGTTGCCTTTAACTACGCATGGGGCGGTCAGGAAATCACAACTGACGAAAATGGCGCGGTTACGGGCATTATCCTTAATAACTGCATATCATTATTTGATGCCGAGGGCAGATTTGCCCCAACATATGGCGATGAGCGCAAAGAAATTCCCGCTAACGCGGTGATTTTTGCAACTGGTCAAATTGTGGCAGACGCGACAGGCGGGGCTTTGGAGCAAGGGCGCGGCGGACGCTACAATGCCGACAAAGACACCCTTGCCACCGCCAATCCCAAGGTTTTTGTGGCTGGCGACTGTGCTGGCGGCACAATTGTAGTCGAAGCCATGGCACTAGGGCGCAAAGCAGCTAAATCTGCCGACAGATTCCTTACAGGGCAGGATTTATCAAAAGGCAGAGATTTTGAGAATGAATGGTCTTTTGAATCAAAGCTTGAGCTTCCGCTGCCTGAGGGCACAGCCGACCTGCCCCGCCGCACACAGCGCATGCTTCCGGCAGACACCCGCAAACAAAGCTTTGTGGAGTGCTGTCTAGGCTTTTGGCCAGAGGACGCCAAAGCCGAAGCAAACCGCTGCCTTGAATGTGAGTGCAAAGGCTGTATGAGCGAATGTATTATGTTAAACGAGTTTACACCTTTTCCGGGCGAGCTTTTTGAGGAGTTTCTTCGCACAGGCAAGGTCGAGCCGCTTATGGTTTACTCTTGTAATATGTGTGACCAATGCACCCTTGTGTGCCCGAAAGATTTCAAGTTTGCCGAGCTTTTTGGAGCGTTTCGCAGGGAGATGGTCACGCAATCCGGCGGCAATTCGCCCATGCCGGGGCATAAAGCCATCAACATGCACCAAAAACTTGGATTTTCCAAAATGTTCACAACTAGACACAAAGGAGGGAAAAGCTAATGTCGAGAAAAGCTTTTATGCCGGGGTGCGCACTGGCGTCGTATAATCCCGAAAATGTGTCCAAAATGACGGCACACCTGAAGTCTGTTTATCCCGACCTTTCCGTGGTGCAAAAGTGCTGCGGCAAGCCCACTCAGGCGATTGGTCAGGCAGACCTATTTAACGAGCGTTACGCCTCTTTGGCGGCTGACATGCGGTTTGTTGAGGCTGATGATGTTATTGTCGCTTGCCAAAGCTGCATGAATGTGTTTAACAAAAAAGGTGAATTTAATATTGTTTCTCTATGGGAACTTTTGCCAAAAATTGGTCTGCCAAAGGAAATGGTTGGCAAGGCTAAAGGCAGTGATGTGGTGTTTTCTGTCCACGATTCCTGCTCTGTTCGCCCATACACCGGCATCCATGAGGGCATCCGCTGGATTTTGGATGAGCTTGGCTACAAACATGTCGAGCCTGAAAAAACCCGCGACACCACCCGCTGCTGCGGCTTTGGCGGCATGATTGTCCCTGTAAGCCCAGATATTGCCAAAAAGGTAATGGAGCGGCGCGTGAGCGACATGACAACTGACCATATCGTGGCATATTGCGCTGCCTGCCGCCAGTCCATGCTAAAAGTGGGCGGCAAGGCTTGGCATATTATGGATTTGATTTTTGGGGAAGTTGTCCACGCCACCACTGACCCGCCTTTTGATGTGCTGGCAAGCCCCGCAAAAGCGTGGAAAAACCGCTATCGCAGTAAAAAAATGCTTAATAAAGTGATGAAAGGATGAAAATATGAGTGAACAACCTAAAAAGAAAATGGGTGGGCTGATTAAAATTCTGATTGCCGTGGCAGTGATTGGCGCGGTGTTTGCAATCGCTCATTTTACAGGGCTTACAGGGATGATAAACCTTGAGGGTGCCCAGGAATTGCAACAATGGTTTATCGACCTAGGCTGGCTTGGCTGGCTGGTATTTATTGGAATTTATATTCTTGTTGCCGTGTTTATGCTCCCCGCCTTTATCTTCACGGTGGTTGCAGGTTTGGCATTTGGTCCAATCATCGGTGCTCTTCTTGCCCTCGTGGGTGCTACCATTGGTGCGACCGTCGCCTTTATCATCGCCCGCTATGTGGCAAGAGACGCCATTGTAGGCAGATTCAAGGACAACAGAATTTTTGCAAAAATAGAAGATGGCTTCGAGAAAAACGGCGTGAGCTTCCTAATCCTCACCCGCCTTGTGCCCGCCTTTCCCTACAATATCCAAAACTACATCTATGGACTAACTTCCATCAAGCTACCAACTTTCGTTTTGGTTACATTTATTACCATGGCACCAGGTGCTTTTATCTACGCCTTTATCGCAGGGCAGATTATCGAGCAGGGCGGTGTTACATGGCAGCTGATGGTTATGTTTGCGGCGGCAGGGGTCATTTTATTCCTAGTTTCCCTAATCCCAAAAGCCATTGCCAAACGTAAAGGCATTAAGCTGGAAGATGATAAAACGGAGGAAAATAACTAACGCCCAAAAACCCCCGCGTCTTGTGAAGATGCGGGGGTTTTATATATGTAGCAAAGGACAGACGGCCGAGGGCGCCCCCGAGGGCGTCCGTCCCTACATTATGCTTTCAAGAATTTCTAAAGCACTCTGCACCATGCCTGGGCAAAAATCTGCAATGCGCCCACTTTCAAAAGCTTTTTCAAGCTCGCCATCGACGCTAAAATCATACTGAACAAGCTCACGACAAGTCAGCGTGCCATTTTTTTCAATAAACGCCTTGGTAAACTCGTGAGTTTTGGCTATCATGGTGTTATTGCCGTCTTCATCGCCATGGTCGCAATGTCCGTATTTCATGCCAATAACCATCATCGACCCGCACACAGCCCCGCAGTTATCCCCGCGCCAAAAGCCGCCTCCAAAGGGCGATGCCATGCGCATTGAATCCTTTTTGTCATAACCGAGTTTCTCGCTCCATTCTTGTACAATGTGCATAGCACAGTTAATATGCCCGTTAAAACCATGATTAATTTGGTCTTTACTCAACATCATCTGCCGCCCCCCTTCATTGAATTATATTTTTTTGCAATATCATTGATGTCGTCACCACGCCTAAATTTGAACTGCAACACCTGCATTTGCCACATGGTGCGCAAAAGCCCGTTTGCATTATACCGCCGTGCGGATGTGGTTATTTTTGCCCCTGCAAGCCCTAGCTTGTGCCCCGCTTTTTTCATGTCCATAGAGAACTTATAATCCTCCATTAAAGGAATGGGCGCAAAGCCCCCCAACTCTTCAAATAACGAACGCTCCATGAACATCGCCTGGTCGCCAAATGCGATGTTCATCACCGCAGCACGCACCCGATTGGATAAAAATTCATGTATGACCATAAATGGGTGGCGGTCGGTAAAGCGAATGGGGAAGCAGCCAATGCGATAACCGCGAGCAAAAACCCTGCGGATATGGGCAAGGGCGGCTTTGGGCAGCTGGCTGTCAGCATGGACAAACCACAAAATGTCGCCTTTGGCGACTTTCGCGCCATAATTCATTTGGTTGGCACGCCCACCCAAAGGTGAGCGCAGCACCCGCCCGCCTTTTTTTGTAATGCGGTCAGGCGTGCCGTCTGCGCTGCCCCCGTCCACAAAAATAATCTCGCATTTGCCCTTTAGCTGCTCAAGCTGGTCAAAAAGCTTGTCGAGCACCGCCATTTCATTATATACAGGAATTATCACAGACAATCTTCGTTTAAGCATCAAAATAACCCCCAATATTTTCCAAAAACTCAGGCTTAAGATAGGATTTAATTTTCTCAAATGTAAATGTATCTTTTAAGGCGCGGTCGGGGCTTTGATATTCCAGCCACGCCATAGAGCACCATGTAACACCCCGCAGGCAGTTCATCACAAAAAACGGCTTGGTGTCCTCCCACATCTGCTCAGGGTCCTTATGCCATTTTGACGCAGCGCAATAGCTCTCCAAAAAACCTTGGATATCAGGCATAGTCAAGACTGAATCAGTTTTCCAAAGTGTGGTGGTAGGAGCTAAAAAATGCCCCAAATCCTGCTGGGCATAGGCATAGAGCGGCTTTTCCCAGTCCACCAAAAATGTCTTATCATGATTAACCAAAAAATTGCCTGAATTAAGCTCGGTATTTATCAAGCACCGCCGCCCGCCCACTTTCGAGCCATCCAAAATAACCCGCCCGCGCTCTAAAAGCTCGGCAATCATCCCTTTAACATCCCTCAAGCCAAGGGGGCTGTCCATGTAATGTCCGCTCATGGCAAAACACTCCTCTAAAACGGCGGCAAGGGGATTTTTTGGGGCAAGCAGATGGGTGTTTTCAGGGATATTCAAATTATGAATGTCCGCCAAACAAAGGGCAGCACTCGCTAGGTCCGTTTCGTATTTCAAAGCCTGTCCAGGCAAAAACGACATAACCAAAAAGCCCAAATCATCGTCAATATACAGGGGCTTGGGCGTGCGCCCTGAAGGCTCAAGCAACCGCAAGGCCTCATACTCATAACGTACCTGATTGTCAAGATACATCTGGCTACCCATAGGCACACGAAGCACTAGCCTCTCCCTAGCCGCCTGAAATGTATAATTCACATTATATTCCCCATGCCCTAGCATCTCAAGCTCTATATCACCAAAATTATTACGAAGTGCCGCCGATTCCATAATTGGCGCAAGGTCAATCAAACTTCTCACCGCCTATCTCTAATCCACTAAGAACTTCCCTAGTCACCGGACAAACCCCACTTTCTTCGTGAGAGAGCTTGTCCACAAGCCAAAACAAATCCTCTGGCTCATCAATATCCCGCATAATTCTAGCCGCCGCAAAACTCATCCCAGCCCCTAATACCGCCGCGACCGTCTCCTCAAACACAGAGGATGTGCCATATTCAATACTAAAAATATCCCTGCACGGCTGTTTAAGCCCGATAAGGTAATACCCCCCATCCTCAGCAGGTCCAATCACCACATCACGCACCGCCAAAAGCTCAAACACAGAGCTAATATCACGAGAGCTAAGCAAAGGAATGTCACTACCCACAAGCACACAGCCATCAAATCCAAGCCCAAGCACATAACAAATGGCATTGTGCATTTTTTCCCCCAAATCCCGCCCCTGCTGAGGAAAAAACCCACTAGCCCCAACAAGCTGCGATTTCAAAGGCTCAATGTCCCCCTCCTCGGTATGACAAACAAAAACATCATAACCGCTGCCACAAACCGCAGAAAAAACATCAAGAATAAATGCACCCTGCAAAAGACAACACCCCTCAGGCGTCAACAAAGGCATAAGCCTAGTCTTAGCCCTACCAGGCACAGGCACCCGAGTAAAAAGCACAACAGCTCCACGCTCAATCAAGCCAAAATCAACCTTTCTCCACACGCATTATCTCGACCAGTATACCATAACTAAGCAAAAATTGCAAGTTATTTTTGAACAAGGGATATTTCAAAATGTAGCTGCGTCAAACATAGGTTACACCTCCCTCAAGCGATATAAAGCTACTTGTTGTTGCTTGGTTTGCCTACATTGCCCATTGTGCGCACAATGGG
>JGI24694J35173_10004362_pt1 | contig 10090 bp, 6 predicted proteins | sample TergutCo191P1_FD_35173 | JGI IMG/M metagenome (IMG submission 35173) | reverse complement strand
AACGCCGCTTATTATATTGCTGCCATTCGCAAGAGTGCCACCGGTGAATGAACCTGATACCTGCTTCAAAATGGGCATGTCTGCCGATTCAATGACATACGCTCCTGCGTATTTGCCAATATCCGCATTCTCCTTGTATGCGGTTGCCTGGTTGCCGGACTGCCAATTTCTCTGGTCGTTGCGCAGCTTCGCAATAGCCAAGGGAGAGCCGAGAATGGTAATGTCTCCATTGCCTCTCTGCTGGCGAACAGCTCCAATGGCAAGGTTTACATACTCATACAAGCTATTGTCATCAGCGAACCCATCGCCTTTTTTGAACGACATGGAAATTCCACCGATGGCCGCCTTTGCGGTTCTGCGGTTCGTGCCAGCAATGAGCGGCAGGACAACGGGGTCCTTTATCTGCTGCTTGAAATCCTTGACAACGGTTGACAAGTCAAGGTTTGCGGCCTTGCCCGGCGTACTGTATTTGTTGAGCTGCACAGGGAAGGTGAAATTTTTGATTTTGGCGAAATCTTCAGGCTTCAAATCGCCCTCCACTTCCCCGGCAAATCCCGTGCAGGTGACATTGGCGGATGCGCCATCGCCCGCCGCCATGTCCTTGCTGTATTGCAGATTTATTCTCTCATCGAGAGTGGTCTGCTCGTTGAATATATCTCCGGCAAGCACCGCTTTCTGTGTTCCGGTCATGTTTGATGTGGCTTGTGCCATAAAAACTCCATATAGTTATGCCGAAACGAAGCTTTTAGAGCAGCGTATCAGGCTTGGTTTGTTGAGATAGCGTGTTTGGGTGTCAACGCAGAACGGACTATTGTCGGCTATCGGAGCGAATGGACTAAACGCAGAACGGACTTAAGTCTCTTATGAACATTTTGCTCTTAAATTCGTACATAGGAAAAAAGAGGGTGGTTTTCAGAAAAAATTTTTATTTATGCATTTTTTTTAGAAACGCCCTGCGTTTGCCGCTTTTTTTATCAAGCTTGCGTAATCCTGGCTGTTTGTTTTTGCGAAGGCCAAGACTGTGCTGTCGCCAATGTCCGGGCTGCGTTTTATCAGCTTCTTTATCTCTTTTTTCGGAATGAGGCACACTTTCATCTTGTCCGGTATGCGCCGGACATATTTTAGATCATCTTTGAGCTCTCTTGCGAAGTGCATGGCTTGGGGGCATATATAGATTTTATCTCTAAGGAAATTCGCAAAATCATCATGCAATTCAGCCCTGCGATTCTCATACAAATCGCCTCTTATTGCATGCGCTCCGAATTTTATGGGGTGTATCATGGGAGCCAAGCCGTCAAATGATGACTTGGCGTATCTGCCAAGCCCGGAAGCGTCGTAGTTTATCACATCTGGCTTTTTCCCAAGCTTTGCTATAAAGTTCTTCAAAAAAGCCCTTAATGTATCGGGATTGGTTTTCTGCTTGTCCATAAGCAGAATGTCATTGTTCGTTCTTGCCGTTGCCGCCGTGAAATCGCCATCATCCGCTATGTCCACGCCAACAACGATTTTTCCGTATGTTACAGGCTTGTCATTGGGAGCGAAATTTTTCAGCAGGTTTATGAATATGCCATCACTCACATTAGAAACGATAAGCCCGTTAATCTCCCGGTCTATCACAAGCTGGTCCTCATCCTTGTATAGCAATTCTATGCCCTTTATCCAGGCTTCCGTAATCACGGGCGAGCCGTCAGGTTTGTATAGATGCGCAATATCCCTGTAAGTGCTATGGACGAACAGAAAATCGGGGTCGTTCTTGTTCTGCTCCACATACTCGCTATACCAATTTGAAGGGTCAAGCGGCGATGATGCGAGGAACGCTTGTGTTCGTCCAGAAACTGAACCTTTGCGCAAGCATGGATAGAGCACATTTTTAAAATAAGTTTGCGAACAAAAAGCCGCTTCATCCAGAGTAAGGACATTGCAATTCTTTGAACGCGCATTTGCTTCTTTAACGCCGGAAAAGCAGCGAATGCGACCGCTGCCAAGCTCTGCGCAATGATAGCCGTTATCCTTTGACATCTTGCGCAAAGCAAAGCCATCGTAAGATAAAAGCTCTCTGAGCTGGTCTATGGATTCGGAAGCCATGCTATGCGTAGGGGCTCCGTGTATATGGTCATCGCCGTCTTTTATGGACCGCATCATGAGCGCGGCAAAAGTCAGGGTTTTGCCTGAGCCTCTGCCGCACATCATTGCATTGAACGGCCTTACGCTTTGAAGTATCTGCCCCTGCTGAGGGCTAATCTGAAACTTTGCCATCGGGATAATGAACCAGGTGCCAGCGCACGGCCTTTTCCGGCCTTGGGTTGTTTATAACCTCTTGCCGCTTCAATTCCGCCACAAGGGCATTGAATTTCGCTTCAAGCTTTGCGCAGCATTCGCATTTGGCTTTCGGCGGTGCCGATGGCGCATCCGGCTTTTCTGCCATTGGTTGCGTGGCTGTTGCTTTCGTAGTCTTTTTCTTTGCGCTCATGCTAACCCCCTTTTCTTTTGTGCTGCGAGCCATTCCCATGTGTCATCGGTATCATCGAAGTTATACTTTCCGCTTCCGGTTGACGGCATTCCGCTGCCTGGCTGCGGTATGTTCGCCGGAACTTGCGGAGCGGCTTTCTTCACCCTGCGCGATGCTGTATTGTCTATTGCGGACAATATGCCGTTCAGTTGCTCAAGCTGCTTTTCGGGTGGCAGCATTTTGAACGCTTCCCAGTTGTTCACATCCGTTTTTTCATCGGTGTAGTCAAGCACGGTGTAGATAGCCTTCATCACCGCTACTCTGTCGGGCCTGTCCATTATCGCTCTTTGCAGCTCGTGCGTATGCTTGAGTTTGTTGAATTCAGGAGCGTAGAATGTTGCCTGTTCCTTGAACGCTGGGTCAACTTTCTGCGCCTCGCCAAACTCCTGCTCTATGCCGCTGATGAACTCCTTGTATGCCGCTTCCGCCTTTTCCTCAGCTTGCTCAGAGCGCAGCTTGCTAACGGCCCTGTCAGCCTCGGATGCCTTTTCGTCCTCGGATGCCTCTTTGTGCTTATGGCTTTCCTCTTGCAGCTTTTTGATATCTGCGGATGTAAGCCCAAGCTCCTTTTTAAGAATCCTATCCGCTGGCGGCGCATAGTCGGGTCCGAGCTTCTCCTTGAGCTTTTCCTCCTTCTTCTCCTGCCTTGTGAGCGGCTTGTCGTGGCTGACGTTCTTTAGCTGCTCCCTCACCTTGTCAGGGTCATCGCTGAACAGAGCATCATCGTCAACTTTCGTTTCCGGCGTTTGGCTTTCTGCGTTTGCGGGAGCTGCGTTATCTACCTGCTCCCCTCCGGTTGGTTCTTCTTGATCGGTCATTGTGTGCCTCCATAAGTTGAAATCAAGTTCATTGCTTGGCGTGTCGTTTGCTATGCGCTTTCCGGCAGAAATATCTTCTGCGGCTTTGCCCATAAGCTCGTCAAAGGTCATGTTTTGCACCTGTTCGGGCGTTAGGCTGCGGATGTTTGAGGAATGCCCGAATTGCTCTTTTATCCATTGCCACAGTTCCGCTATAAGCTGCTTGAGCTTGGCTTGCAAGCCTTTGGGTGCGTTGTGGAAGGCAGCTTCGCCTTTGTTGCCGATTATGGTTGCAATAGCCTCTTCTGCTCTCTGCTGGTCTGTCAGATTATTGTATGCTGGATTTTGCATTAGCTGCTGGAATTCGTCTGTCTGTATTGCGAGCCTTGCTATATCGTTGTAAAGCCCTTTGTTGTTTTGCTTGACAAAATCTATCCACAAATGCCCGTATTCGTGCATGGGCGTGTTTGCGTTCATTTTGGCGGGGTTTAAGCCTATTCTGCCGTCTGTGGTTGCGTAGCCGTAAATTGTGCCATCAGGGGTTGCGAACTGCTTTGATATTGCCCCTTCAAATTTGTCTTTGTCCGTGATGACTTCTACGGCAAGGCCGTTTTTATTCAGATTGTTTACGATTTTATCAAGGTCAGCCTTGGGTATAGGCTTGGGAGTTGTTTGTTGCGTGGAAATTTGAGGCTTTTCGGTTAGCGCAGAGGTATCTTCTGAGAGTTGCGAAAATGGAACGCCTTTAATGTCAATTCCGTCTTTTGAATATTCTATATTACCAATAGAGCCGAGCTTGGTTTTAACTTTGGGCAATTGGAGCCCAACGCCATGAAACCAAGCATCGGCTTTATCTTTATCTTCGGTTATATACAAAACATCGCTTTTGCTAATGAACCCTGCTGGGTTAGTATCTTTTCCATATGCGCTAGTAATAAGATTGAAATCTAAAGGCATTAACTTGTCGCCAGTTGGCAATAAATCTAAAACCGCCGTTACGGGATTGCCATTTTTATCATGGACTTCTCCGAAAATAACCAGTCTGCTATTAGCGGTATTTTTATCTTTTTGTTTTGATTTTAAAACAACTATAGGGTTTTCTAATATGTTGGGTACTTGTTTAATAATGTCTTTTGTCATCCCCTTATGCTTGTTTAATATTTCGTTTATCTTTCCACTATACCAGATTATGCCCTTATCCTTTACGCCAATATTCTTCAGAGGTTCAGATGTAGAGCCTACATTAAAAGTTATTCTTTCGTTTCCATCCCATGCGTCAAGCTCTTTGGCAAAGTCTGGGTTAAGAGCCATATACCGTATATCCGGGTTGCTTCCGTCAAACGTGCCAGCGTTGTCCGTGGCGGATTTGATTTGGCTAGAGTTTTTGACGATGTAGTTTGTGGCAGGCGGCACTTCTCTACCTTCTGACAATTCTGCTGTCGGGCCACCTTCAATAACATTCTTGACTATTATGCCATCGTGATCTCCAAAAGTCCAATCGAATTTCTCTATTTCAAAATCCCACTCTTTGTCCTTCATATCTATTATTTTAGGGTTTTTAATGTCAAGGTAAACTTCATACACATTAGAATTATCTACTACTCTAATATCCTTCACTCCATCAAATGAGTTTATTCCAACTTGAATGCCGCCATTGCCTATTAGCTCATTAAAGTCATCAATAGTTTTTCCTGAATCGAGTAAATTCCAATTGTCAGTTATGAGCTCTAAATCTTCATACGGTTCTATCATATCTTTAATTGCTCTAGCTTCAAATGAAGATAATGCGTGTTCCTCACCATCCACGATCAACTTATATTTGTAATTATCATTGAACATTTCCGCAACTTCTCTGTTGTCGGTGAAGAAAATTTTACCATCATTGAACTTCGTGAAATTGTCAGTAGTTCTTGCCCCATGATACACCACCAGCGGCTTACCCTGGTCATCCACGACCTTGCTATCTCCGAACCACCGCTGAAAGAATGGGCTGTCCGTGCCTTTTTCACGCCACGCTTTTCTAGCGGCTTCCCTGGCTTCTGGGGTATCGTGGCTTTCGGAAATGCCCGCCTCGCTTGCGGCATGGAAACGCACTATTTGCTCATTGCGTGGCACATCTTCGGTTTCGCTTGGCGGGTTGTTATTGCGTATCTCTTGAGGCATTTTATTGCGAAAAGCAACATTGCGAGCTTCCGATTCGCCTGCCAAGCTTCTATATTGCTTGTAGCCGGGTATTCCATATTCATCTTGAAGCTCAAGCAGTTTTGGAACCAATGCATCCCTTTCTTCTACTAACTTATGGTATGAATCTAAATCTTGATTAGCCCAAGCCGCATCTATTTTTGGGTAAAGATTTTCAAGTTCCAGCTTAATTTCCTTGTGTTTGTCCGCCCACTCTTTCGGCGAGCCGCCTCTGGCAAAGCCTTCCTTCTCTTGAATTAAATGCTGTATTTCGTGATGCAGAGTTTTTTGGACTTGCGCTTCACTTCTTTTGTTATTCAGTACTATTAAAGGATGTCCATCTGCCGTTTTGCTGGTATAGCCGGAATCGCCTTTATCTCCCAAATCTTGAAATGAAACGATAGTTTTTTTCATATCAGGATACGCTTTGAAAAGTCCTTGGTCGTCCGTAACTATTTTTTCTAAAAAATCGCCACCAGCTCCATCTCCTTCTTTTAGTTTTGAAAAGCGATAGTTTAATGTTAAATCTGGTATCTCATACCGCCACTTGCTATCTGCTCCTCTTTCCCAACCGGTTGCATGCCATATCTGCGTAGGGTTTTTCTCGGAAGCCTCCATTTCTTCCGCTTTGGCAAGATTATCCATCCTGGCCGTGCTTCCCTCGCTTTGGTCCAACGCAACTGCTCCACGCTCGCCTATGAGCGAAAATCTTGGATCTTCATCTGTTTCCGTTTGCGCAGACTCCGCTTCCGTGCCGCTTTTGTTTCCGTCTCCTGCAATCCTGCGACCCATGCCCTTGCCAATCTGCGAAACCGCAAGCGGAACAAGGCCGTCAAGCACAATGCCCTGGCCTGCCGTGTAACCTGGCGATTCCTGGATCTGCTCGCCCAAGCCATGAGCGTATTCAGTGACTGCGCCCGCAACGGTAGCGGCGGCGGCATCCTTGGCAAGCTCCTTGAATCTGCTTTCCCTTACGGCATCGGCGACTTTTTTGTTCGCTCGCCTCAGCTTGGCAATTCTTGACAATACCTTTAATTGATTCCCAACCGAAGCAAGCGGACTTTTTATAGCCGCCATAAAACCGATATTCGCCGGAAGCTGCCGGATAGATTCATCTGCGAACATATCCCTAGCTTCGGGGTTCGTGGCGAGTTCCTGCACAAATTCCGGCGTGTCCTTTATGCCCCTGATTAGCTGCTGCATAAACGGAGCGTCATGCTCCTGCAAAAGCTCATAATCCTCATCGGAAACTTCATTGCCAGCCTCTATATCCGCTCTGATTTGGCTCGACTTCTTTTCAAGGTCTATGTTCTCCTGAACCCTATTTGCTCTCTCTACGCCCTGCTCCTTCTGGCTATACCCAACGCCCGTAACTGAATGAATCCAGTCTCTAACGCCGCTTGTCAGATTATCGCTTGCCCTGCCAAGCAAAGCTCCTGCATCTTCCGCAACGCTTGCTTCTTTCGGCGGCGTTTGCTGAATCTGCGCTCTCATATCCGGCGTTAGAAATACGGTGCGCATGTTAATAGCGGCATCCACCACATTGTTTTTCAGCTTCACCCAGTCATCTATCGGAAGCTTGCGCAATGGCACATCGCTTAGGTTTCCCCTGTTCGCTCTTATGTAATTGTCATAATGCCGCACATAGTTCTGTTCATAGTCCTGCAACAAAGCTTCTTTTTTTTTCTTCGCCTCACGCCTTGCGAATTCTTCCGGCGTTGGCATTTGAAACGGCGCAACGTAGGTAGTGCTTGCCGGAGCTTCCATCGGCGCAGTATGCAGCATGAGGTTACGGAAATCTGCCATTATATTGCTTCCGTTGCCATAATCTTATCGTAGGCAGTTTGCGCCTTTACGGACAGCTCGGCAGCCTTGATGTTTTCCCTGCTCTGGTTGTTCATCTGCGCAAGCTCAAGCTTCGTTTCCCTGTCTATCATAATCCTTGTCATAGCCGCCTGCTCATTGAACACAACGGCATTGTAGCTCTGCTTGTAGCTTGCGAGCTCCTGCTGCAACTGCTGAACGGCCGCCTGCGCCTCTTGGAGCTGCTGCGCCATCTGCTCTGCGTTCTGCTGACCCTCTAGCTTCTGTGCCCTGGCTGCGTAAATGCCAAGTAGTTCCTGCTGTTCTTCCGGCTTTAGCGTTGTGCGCTTCAATATCTGTGGGAGCAAATGAACTCTCTCTATGTTCGCCGATACAAAATCCTCTATGGCGAAAATATCCTGCAATGCCTTGTCCTGCTCCGCCCTGTATTGGAATCCCTCCGTTATGCTCACGCCGAAAAGCTTAACCAATCCCTTCATGTTAGTCAATGCGGAATTGAGGGAGCGGCTGTAATGGCTTATGGCCGCAAGGCTTGTGTCACGCTCCAATAGTATCTGCGCTACCGTCTTTTGCGCAGGGTTCGTTTCGTCCCTGAACAATTCACTTCCGAAATGGTCTTTTATTGTTCTGTCAAGCTGGTTGTTAAGCTCTAAATATTCCTGAATGTTGAGATTAAGCTGAATGAACTCTGGGCGGCTCTGTATGGGGTTGCCTTCCGCATCCTTGGTTGGGTAAGGTATAACGGCCAGATCAGCCTTGTTCATAAGCCTTAGAATGTTCATGTAGTCATCGTTCGTGGCGGCCTCTGCCGGCACAAGTGCCTTGAATCGGGGAATGGTCAGGAGCGTTTTCAAAACCCTTGACAATGACACATTCATCATCTCTATGAGACCAGAAACTTTGTGATATGCGCCTCTGAAAGTCTCTTTGTTATTGCTGTTCAGCACTCTCTCGCCATTCAGCCTGAATATGGGAATTTCCGGCATCTGCAAGTCCACGGGCATTCCGGTTAGCTGTTCGCCGACAAACTCGTATAGCATTACCGTGCCGTTCTCCTTGTGGTAAACAACGGTCTTTATGCATTGCTTTTCTGGGTCAAACTCCAAATCATTTGACCATTCCTTGTTTGAGAGCAATCCGTTGTTGGCGGTGACCTGGTAATCTTCCGGCTTGGCTATTATGTCGAAATGCACTATCCAGTCCGTATCTTCATCAATGTAGCTCTTTACACTCATGATTACGGATTTATTATCCAAACGCCTGTAGGTCTTATCGACAGGATTGAAATAGATATAGCCCAAGCCGTATTGCAAGCAGTCAAGAAATGCCTCACTGAATGAATCGTTAAGGCTTGATTCCTGCTTTTCCGTGTTGCCGCCAGATATTGACGGTGCAGCTTGCTCTATTTTGAGCGGATTCATGGTAAAACGGCTATGTATGCGGTTGATCACCACATTCAAAGGATCAACGGCCAAATGGGGGTAGTTTGTAAGCTCCAGGGCAAGCTTGACCAATGCCTGCCGCCATTCGCTGCCGCTTATTATCTGCTTGGTCTCGCTGATATAGCTGATGTCGTTCTCCCATCTGCTTTTGTGCCTTTTGAGAAACGCCTTGACCTTGCCCGCAATCTCATCTTCCAAGGCTATGAGCGCATCCCTATCTTCCAATTGGCTCTCTATATCATTTTCAATCATAAAGCGTCTCCGAAATTCATGCCAGGCTCTTTCTGGTATCTATACTGCGGCACAAGCCTATTGCCGCCGCCGACCGTGCCTCTTGACTTACCGGCATCTTTCGCGCTGCCCCCAAGCCTGCCGCCTCGCAAGTAAACCCAAACGAACTGCCCCTTGCTGGGCGAATAAAGGAATGAGTAGAAGGTTGCCTCGCTCACATCGTGGTAAGAATAGACATCGCCTGGACCGCCTCCATCTTTGCTATTGAAAGCGACATACAGGATTTTGCGGTCGCTGTCGTAGGCAATGCCGTAAACATTGGAGCTTATCGTGTGGTGCCAGGCGTTGAAAGCTGGGTTTTCGCCCATCTCGTTCATGGTGGCGGCTAAATCCCTTACGTCCTGCTCAGATTTAGCTTCGGATATGAGCTTCTCTAGCTGCCCCTGCGACATCCTTTTCAGTGCGGCATTCAGTGCGTTTGGCTTTACCAGTCGCTTGAACAGTTCCCACAGCAATATATTAACCATTATACGACCTCCTTTTTAGATTCAACAATTTCAAAAATAATGTGTTTTGGCTTGGTGTCTTCAGCCTCATCTTCGACCTTTATATACCTGCCTATAAGCTCGTAACCCTTCAAGGCGGCCGATTCATTTGGGCGGCTTTCGCCATAGGGCTTCAATGCGCTATTTATCGTATTTTCGATGCCTTTTATTAACCTCTCTTTGTTCCATTTAGATTCTTTGCGTATCTCAGCGTGCGCTTTGTCTATGGCCGCCTTAACCTCTTTATCCTTCATAAGCTTGGAAGCTCTGACGTCAGCCCCCTTTTTGGAATAGCCAGCTTTGACAACCGCTTCCGTTGCGGTGCATCCCTGAATTACATATTCAACGAATTTTCTTTGTCTTTCCAACATTAGCTCAAAAACCTCTCCAGAACTCTATCCAAAAAATCCGCAAGCTTGTACAGCATCTTGTCCATCCATTTGGCGAATCTACGTCAAGTGTATAGTATCCAATGTTCAGCCCAATGCTTCATTTTTCGTTTACCTCTCTTTTTTGCATAGCTTCCATGTAACCTTCAATTTTTGACACACTCCTAGCTAT
>JGI24694J35173_10004361_pt1 | contig 10092 bp, 6 predicted proteins | sample TergutCo191P1_FD_35173 | JGI IMG/M metagenome (IMG submission 35173) | reverse complement strand
CGTTTCAAGAAAACCTGTTTTTTTACGGCGTAATAATCTCATAATTATTTTGCGTCATCCAAAGCCGCTATTAATTTTGTGCATTCGCCTTCGATTTTTGAAGCGAACTTTTCGACTATATGGCTGAATATTGAATGTGAAATCATGGCGATAATCGCGATTACAAGACCAAAAACCGTTGTAATAAGCGCTTCGTAAATGCCATTTGCTACTATTTGGGCATTTACTTCTGTAGCTTCAGCGATCGATCTAAACGCGCCAATCATTCCTGTTACAGTTCCTAAAAAACCTGTAAGAGGAGAGAGTGAACCAAGAGCTGTAAGGAAGTTAAAACCGTTTTCCAGTGAATTAATGCAATTTACAGCTTCTGTCTGAACAGTTCTTTCCGCTCGATTTTCAGAAAACCCGTGTTTTTCTTTTTTTAGTTTTACAAGGGATAAAAGCACGCGGGCGCCCATGCGTTTTGCTGTCTGCGGTTCAAGATATTCAACCGCTCCAGAAAAATCTTTTTTTTCTATNTAATCCGAAACCGCTGATGATAAATCATCAACGTCAAGATTATGCTGAAAAAAGAATATGGCGCGCTCTACTGTAATTGCTACAGCCGCAATAGAGAAGGCGAGCAGGGGCCACATAACAACCCCGCCAAGTTTAAAGAGTTCAAGCAATGAGAAAGANGCAGTTTCCATTTATACCTCACTTTATTTTAGTAAAAATTATCTCATTAGTAAATAATTCTAATATATTTTCCCATTTATATTCCATATATATCCAGGGAAGCGCTTCTTCCCAATCCCTTAACATGGTGCCGGAATCCCGTACAGGACGAAGTTCTTCAGAGAAATTCCGCTCCGTATATCCGTTGTTCCAGTTAATATCATCGGCTCTTTTAAAAATATCGTTTTCCTGAAGCCAGCCATTTGGTCTATTCTTTTTTAATGTCATTTCAGGCAATAAAATTGGTTTCCAATATTCCTCAAAATAATTTATCTGGGAAAATTCAGGAACATTTTGAACAGATTTCATCCAATCAACTGTCGCGCTAATGCGATCTTTTCGGTTTCTTAGAGCCGTTAACGCGTCGTTCCCGGTTATGCGAGAATCATAGCGGTGAATGCTTCCTTTACTTATTTGGATTTTTTCAAAATTTACAGCGCTTAAAATAGCTTCGTTTTCAAATGATATGGCAATTGCTTCTCCTAAAAGAACGAGTGTGTATTCGTTCCAGCCATGAGTGTTTCCGGCAAGGTATTCAAGAGAATTAAGCGTGAATACTCCATCATCAGAATAATGACCTCTTAGCTTCATCATAGGAAAATCAGGCAATGATATTATAATAAACTTCTCCAAGCTTTTATTTTGTGTAATGGACATATCGATATTTGCAGGAGCTCCGTCTTTTTTTAATGCTTTATAACGGGATATTGTTTTTTCTTTAAAAGCTGAGCCGTCCAGAACCTGACCTGTTTTTTCCATCATCCCGACACAAGAGTTTAATAAAATTGCGGTAATAAAAATTAAAATTACTCTTCTCAAAATTAACTCCATATTAATAACTCAATTTAAACCCAAAAGACGGCACAGGTATTGGAAGTTCATAACTTGCCGAGTTGCTGCCTGTGTCAACCTCACCTGTATATTGATTAAAACTTGTATTTCCCTGAGCAGTATATAATAAGGCTAAAACATTTTCTACTGCAACATAAACTTCATATCTTGCTTTGCCGGATTTATTACTGCCATAAATAGAAAATTTTATATCCATAGGAATGGAAGAGGTAGTACGGTTATTTTCATCAATAGCAGACTCCCAATAATATTTTTCGATTATTTTCCCTTCTTCATAAATCAATACAGGATGGCTTTCAGGTTTATCAGTAAGCGGGCGTGTGAGCTGAACGCCTGAAGCATAACCAAAACGCAGATAAATATTAATGTTCTGTACAGGTTTGAAGTTGAACACAAGATTCAGATTATGAAATCTGTGAAATTGAGGGTAGTACCAGTCGCTGCCTTGGTATCCTCCTGAAAAACCAATGCCAATTATTCCTTGCGGGTCATGGTATTTTGTCCAGTTATATGAGTAGGAGATCCATCCATCCCAGAAACGTGATTGAACTTTATGCAGCATTATATCAAGACCCCATACTGTTCCCATGCCGTCAAATTGAGGCTGAATATTAACACTATCTTCAAGAGTCATTCCTATAGGGATGTACATGCGGTCAAATATTTGTTTATAGTATCCTTCAATATTTAAACTAAGAGATTCCGGAAACGAAAAACGAATGCCAAGAATAGAAGTCCAGCTTCTATTTGGTTTCATTTCGAATATTTCATATCTTTCTTCAGCGTAAAATACGTTATCATTTATTGATGAGAAAAGACCTGTGCCTAAAGATAAATCAAGTGAATCAAAAATACTAATATTTTTTAATATATTAATATCTATATTTACACGCGGGTTTAATACAGCCTCGCTCCCTACAGAAAAACCCTTTCCCATAAGATAAAAATGATCCAAGCGAAGCCCAAGTTCCGCTTTTAACCTGCTGCCGCTCGTATTAAATTCACCTAATAAAAAAGCGGATGTCGTAAATAAATTATTTTCTAATTCCGGAGCGAATTGAATAGGAACTCTGACCCTTAATTTATCCCAGAAAGCATCATTAGCACTAATNTCAGGGTATCTGCTTNTTAATAATGTCTGGAANCTTTCTCCATTTTGATTTTCTCCGAGACGTGTAAAAGGAATTTCACCGCTGAAATTCATATCTCCAGTTGTTCTGTACAAGTTGTACATTTCCTGAACACCGGCAGAAATAAGAAGATAATCTCCTAATTTCCAGTCGTAATCAATTCTTCCCTGAGCGTTAAAAAGTAAAACAGATTGTAAAAACTCCATTTTATTATAAAAATTATACGAATCATTTGCTTGTCCTGTGCTTTTAAAAAAAACAGAATTATTAGTTTTAAATTCATCAGAAAAATGCTTATCAAGAATATTATTTTCTATTTCTCCATCGATTTTCTGTTCTTCAAACCCGGTTCCCATGGTAAGTTTTAAAAGCATATCGTTTCTGGGGTTCCACGAAATTCCTGATGTAAAAAATCCTTTAAAATTTGTATATACCATATCCATGAATGTGTCGCTGTTTAATTCATCTGTACGGTTTTTATTTTCAAAGAACGCGCTAAGACCGTCCATGCCAATGAAGGCGCTTGCTCTTAGCTCAAGATTACTTGTAAATCTGTAATTTCCGGTTAATATTGCAGATCTTATATACGGCGCCTGTCTTATATAATTGGCAACCGNTAACTCCGGGATTACGTCAGTTAATTGTTTTGCAAGAAATACTACAGGATCATAATATGTAACTCGTCCTATGAATAAAATGCCGCCCTTTCCCATTAAAGGCAGAGAAAGATTAAAATTCGCTGTGCTTGAGTTTGCCCCAAGTTCAAATTGAGTATCGGTAGGTGAAGGATCTTTTGAAACAATTTCTAAAAGCCCTGAAATTGTATGTCCGTAACGCACAGAAAAAACACCGTGAGAAAGCTGCGCGCTTTGCACCATGTTAGGATCAAATATAGAAAATCCCCCGCCCCAGAAATACGGATTTCTGATATAAAAACCGTCGAGTGATGCGCCCATATCGCCGGGGAAACCGCCTCTAATACTTGGCTGAGCGTTAAATATTCCTGTGTATCCAACTCCGGGAAGCAGTTTTATAGCGCTCATTACGTCTTCTATTATCCCAATTTCAGCTGACTGCGCTATCTCACGCCCTGAGATAGCTACGCTTCTTCCGGTTCTGCTTTCGCTTGCTCCAGGCTTTTGCGCTTCCAGTACAAGTTCCTTACCTTGTATTACGCCTGATAAATGAAGAAACACTTCTATGGAATTGCTGGAAACAGGAACTACAACCGTATTAGTTTCATAACCGGGATACGAAATATAAATGACAAACTGTCTGTCATCAGGAGCTTTAATAACAGCAATTCCGTCCTTATTGCATTTATATTCGTTTCCGTCTCTTTCTCTTACAACGGCGCCTTCCAATGGCAGATCCAGATCTGAATCTATTACCTTAACTGTGACATCACGCGCAAATATATTTATACACGTTAAAAATAAAAGTATAAAAATAATTAATTTGTTCATTTTTTTATTAAATCACCTGTATTATTTTCCTTGTCGGAGAATTGCCCTGTTAACAATGAATCGAGCTGTTGAATCATATTTGTAAGTTCCTCTGCGGATGATGTAGCAACCCTTGTTGATTGTATAAAATTGGAAAGACCTCTTGAAATATCAGTTATGGCAACGCCGATATGTTCTGATGATTTTTCCTGCTGCTGTGAGAAAACTGTTATTGTCTGCGCCTGATTTGCGGTGATTTCCGCTCCCGATCTTATTTCCCTGAATATGTCTTCCAATTCTTTTATTAAATTGTTTCCTTCTGTAATTTTATCTGCGCTTTCTTCGCTGGATATAATTAATGATGATGATGAATTTTGTATTTCTTCAACCTGTTCGCGTATTTGCCTCGTTAAAGAAGAAATATCATCTGCAAGACGGTTAACTTCGCTTGCTACAACAGAAAAACGTTTTCCCCGTTCTCCCGCGCTTGCCGCTTCAAGGGCAGCGTTAAAAGCTATTACCTTTGTCTGGTCTGTTATTGTATTAATATTTTTTACAATGTCGCGTATTTTTAAAATTTTATTTCCAAGGCTGATAATTCCTGTGATAACGCCGTCATTTTTCATTTTAATTGTTTCTAATTGGTCAACATTGCGCTCAAGAACAGAGAAACCGTGAATTACGTCATTTTCCATTTTAGACGCAATGCCGGCAACACTGGATGTTTTATCGGAAATTTCGCCGGCTATTTGCGTGTTCTGGCTTATTGTGCTTTCAATTTCCTGAATGCTCGCAGCCTGATTATTGGCAGTTGTAAAAATATCTTTAGAAGATAAAAATATTTCGTCTGTGGATTTTTTAATTGTTTTTGCCATTGAACGGGTTCTTTCTACGGTAGTGGAAGCGTGCAGCGCGGCGTCTGTTTGGGATTCAATCATGTTGTTAAACAATGCAAGATGACGCTTGCAAGCCATACCTGCGATAGCGCCAGCGACTATCATTCCAAGCACACGGAATATTTCGTTATAAAGCGGAAAGCTTACAGGTATTACTTTGCCCGCGAGAGTAAAAGAGTAGGGTACATCCAGAACATGACCGTTTGCGAACACCACAATTAAATAACAGAAACCTGAGAAAAAACCGGAAAAGAAAGCGCAAGGTACGCTGTATCTGAATGACCCGGCGATTATAAGGATAATATAAAAAAGCGCCTGAACAGAAAGAAATACGATGGGCGGAGAGAGTTCCGGATATGTGCTGCCGATCCAAATAGCGCCGCTTATTAAAACAGCGTCTAATGTAACGCAAATATATTTATAATAAACAGGAAGCGTTGTTCTTCTTCTTAAATAAATATAAACAAGAACAGAATAAATAAAGAATAAACTTGTAAAAGTATAAGCTCTAAACGGGAAATGAGGAAGCCCTTCTATGCTTCTTAAAATAGAAACAAACATTACGCTTACCACAAACAGAATCCCTAAAGAAAAACGAAATTTGTTTATCAGTCTTTCTCCCGAATATTCGTCGCTATTAATTTTTTCGTTTATCTGTTCTATTGTCATATTTTACCTCTTTTATTTATTTCCTTAGATATATTACTACTCCGTCCCAGTCATCCGGAGGCGGTGTTTTCTCAAATTCTTTTGAGCGATCAAGGTAAAGCCTGGAAAGATAATCGTTATTATCATATTCAAGCGCCTTTGAAAAATATTCCTGAGCCAGTTTCCACTCCCTCATATAAAAAACCTGTAAACCTTTATTATAATTGGATAGAGTATCTCTGTTTATTAAGAGGCTGGAAACTGTAACAGTATCCGCCATTTCTCCCGATCTTAATCTGTTGCCTTCAGCTCCATGGAAACCTGAATAAACAGCGTAAATTCCAAGAGGCTTTGTTTTACCTTTAACGCGCACACTATCAAGCTTTCGTAAAAGGAAATTGTCTTTTGTTGCTTCGTATACAGCCTCTGAGACAATTATTGGGTGACGATACACTTTAGTTAAACCTTCAAGCCGGGAAGCGATATTAACAGTATCTCCAATCACTGTAAAATCCATTTTATTTTTAAATCCAATGTTACCCATGATACATTCGCCGCAATTAATGCCAATTCCCATTTCTATATTATCGATAGATAAGGAAGAGGGAAGTTCGTTTATTAATTCCAAAGCGGAAAGCATTTTCACAGCCGCTCTTATAGCGCTTGCCGGTGAATTATCAAGCGTCTGGAAAGCTCCAAAAACAGCCATAATGGCATCGCCAATAAATTTATCAATGTGGCCGTTTTCTGAAATAATTTCGCTGCCCATTTGAGAAAAATATGAATTTAAAAATTCAACAACGCTTTGCGCGTCTGAGTGTTCTGAAATGTTAGTAAAATTTCTTATATCGCTGAAAAGAATAGAAATATTTCTATTTTCGCTTATTTGCGCTTTTTTTCTTGTGTCGTTGATAATCTCGTCCATAACGTCCGCGGGCACATACCTTGCGAACGCAGTGCGCGTGTTATTCTGAAGCGCCGCCATTTCATGCATATTAAGCGCGTTAGAAATAACAGGAGAAGCTGAACTTGCGAAAACATTAATATTTTCCATCATTAAAGGAGAAAAATAATCATTAATTGTATTCGCGATATGCAAACTGGCAAAATTTTCACCGGCTGTTGTAAGTATTACAGATATATAAGAAATAATTTTCTTTTCGTTTTTTCCTTCATGAAAGAAGCTTTTTTGCGTTTTTGAAGCGTGTTTATAATCAGGAAAATGATTATGAAAATCAGAAACGGATATTTCTATAAAACTGCTTACGATTTCATTTGTAAATTCACTGAAGTTTGCGGTATATAAATATATTAATCTGTTGTTTCCTTTGATTATGAGAGTAGCTATTTCCGCTTCACAGATAGTATGAAGCAAATCAAAAACACCTTTTGCGACTGTCTCCATTGAATGTACTTTACTGGATAAATCATTTAATAAACCTATTACAGTTGTCTGGAATAATTTGTTATCAAGGAGATTATTTACTATTTCTATAATAGACGAGTCATTTATTTTTTTTGCTTCTCTTTCGATTGCGTTAAAATCAATGTCAAGCGGGGCCGCTAAAATAGTATCTACCGCTACTATAAGAGGATGTAAATTATCTGGTGATTTTTCTATATAAAGATCCGCGCCTGCCTGGTTTCCCCAGAACTTATCCTTTGTTTCATCAAGGGATGTAAACATAATTACAGGAATTATTTTTGTATTTTTTCTTGATTTTAGTAATCGGGTAACTTGATATCCTTTAAAAAGAGGCATTTCTATATCAGTTATAATAAGATGAGGCATAAAGGAATAAACTTTTTTTATTCCTTCAAAACCATTAACTGCTCTTTCCAGTATATAAGGCTTTTCGCTGAATGCGCTTAGTACCATATCTGCAAAAATATCGGAGTCTTCTAAAATGAGTATGCGTTTTTTATCATCACTCATTGCTGTCCTCCGATAAGTTCATTAACCGCTTCCAATAAATTATGATTATTAAATGAATTCTTTATTATATATTTAGAAGCTCCAAGAGTGAATGCGCGATTTTGATCTTCTTCGTCAGCTTTAGAAGAAATAACAATGATTGGAATATCGGAGAGATCTTCATTCTTTTTTAAATTTTCAACAAGCATAAAGCCGTCCATTACAGGCATATTTAAGTCTGTGCAAATTAAATCGTAATGCTTGTTTTTGGCGGCTTTAAGAGCCTGGGCTCCGTCAGCTGCCATATCAACAAGAAAGCCCTCGGATGTAAGTATTTCGCTTTCTATTTCGCGGGTGGGAAGAGAATCGTCAACAACAAGAATGGATTTTCTTGCCTTTTCAAAATCAAGGTTGCGTTTTTTTATTTCTATTGCCTTAATGCGTTTTGCCATCTTCATAATTGTAGGTATATGGAGAACGCTTACCATTTCATAATCTTCATTTAAAACAATGCCGGAAAATATGGGCATGGTTTCCATAAAAGAAGGCATCGATTTTAAAATTACAGATCTCATGCTGTCAATATTATCAACTGCGAAGGCGGCAATATCGTCGTATGAACGTATTATTACTACAAATATGCTGTCTAAATTATCAGGCGTTTCTGTTTTTATCTGTAAAACCTGGCTAAGATAAAAAAGTTTAATCATTCTGTCGTTGTATTTAATTTCCGGGCGGTCAATTACTGTAATAATTTCATCCCTGTTTAAAAGAAGAATGTTTTCTACAAAGTTCGCAGGGATAATAAATTTCATATTACCGCTTATTGCAGGGAATCCCATTAAAGCGGCAATCGAAAGCGGAACAATTAAGGTAAAGCTGGTTCCCTCTCCCCTGTAACTGTCAATAATTATACTTCCTTTTAAAGCTTCGACAGTGTCTCTTACAACATCCATTCCTACGCCTCTGCCGGAAACATTGCTTACATCGCCTGATGTTGAAAAACCGCTTTGGAATATTAAATTTGTAAGATCTTCCTTTGTTAAATTAGCCGCGGAAGCCTCAGCTACATATCCTTCTCTTACTGCCTTTTGTCTAATTTTTTCTAGATCTATTCCGCGGCCGTCATCTGAAATAACAATTTTCATACTGCCGCTTTCGCGCGAGCATAAAATTGAAAGATTTCCAATTTCACTTTTCCCTGCTATAACGCGCTCTTCCGGGGTTTCCAATCCGTGGTCTATAGCGTTACGCACCATATGTAAAAAAACATCAGACAAAGATTCAATTATATTTTTATCAACTTCATTTTCTTTGCCTTCTATTGTAAGCTGAACTTTTTTGCCTAATTCTTCTGATAATTGGTAAACATAGCGGGGATAACTGTCAAAAATAGTAGAAATTGGAAGGGTGCGAAGAGATATGACGCTATCATACGCGCCTCTTATACTATTGCCCGAATCTATGGCGTAATTTTTTAAAGAAGAGTTAAGCCTTTCGCATAAACGTTCTATCTTTCTAAAGTTGCTTATTGTAATAGTATCAATTTTTTTTATTTCTCTGAATGTTTTTGAAAATTCCTTAACTTGTTTTATTATTTCCGCGCTGTTTTGGGATAAACTTTTAGCGGAGATTTCCAGAGTTTGCAAAGACGCTATGCTTTTAATAATACCGTCGATTTTATCAAGAGAAAGACGTATAGTTTCAGATTTTGATCCTTTGCGCGCGGAACCCGGCTGAGCATTTTGTTTATTCTTGGATTCCTTTGATTTTTTTACTTGTTTTTCAGTCTTTTCTGTTTCTTCTTTATTTGCTTCTGTTTCTTGATCAGTTTGCGGTTCTTCAGAGCTGGTATTTATTGGTATAATGAAATCTTCGTTAGATGCCAGCAGAGATAAATTCTTAATATGTTCGCCAGTTTCTATATCATCTGTTTTTGTTTTAACAATTTTTACAAAACCGGATTTTAATAAATCTAAAGAAGAAAGTATAAGTTTAACAGCGTTTTCAGAAAAACCGATTCGCTGTTCTCGTATAGCGACAAAAACGCTTTCCAGGGCATGGCTTAATTCTTCTATGCGGTTAAACTCAAGCATGCGGGAAGAACCTTTTAAAGTGTGCAAGGCTCGCAGAAGGGTAGAAAGATCATCATCTACAGAAATACCGTCTTTAACATCAAAAACAAGAGTTTCTACAAGAGTAGTGTTTTCCATACTCTCGTCTATGAATTTACTAATATATTTTTCTTTATTTATTGCCATATATTATCCGTTTTTAACATCCTGTTTAATATCAGATGTATTTTTAGTTGTTAAAATATCGCCGAGTTCTGCGGTCATTTTTGTTAATTTTTCCGCAGAAGAAGTGGCAATCCTTGTGGATTGGATAAAATTTGATAATCCATAAGAAATATCAGTAATTGAGGAAGTAATTTGTTCAGTCGATTCAAGCTGCATTTGAGTTGAACCTGATATTGTCTGAGCCTGATT
>JGI24694J35173_10004359_pt1 | contig 10094 bp, 7 predicted proteins | sample TergutCo191P1_FD_35173 | JGI IMG/M metagenome (IMG submission 35173) | reverse complement strand
CCATTTAGGCTCTCATAGTAGAGGGTAGTTTGCTTGTTTGTCCTTGTAGTAAGCAGAGGTTAATTTGAGGTAGACTTTCTCCATCGCGGTTGTATCCGTAGNGTACGTAGTGGTTTTGTTTGCTGTAGGAGGATATGCTTGTTATGTCAAGGGCGGTGTTTTTTTTTCTGCGTGTGNTTGGGTNCATGTTGTAAAGAAGGGTAATTGTTTTTCTCTTTGGAGGGTTTTTAATAGTTCGCTTAGTGTTGGTTTGTTAGTTGTTGGTTGTTGTTGTAGGGGTGGGTGTGGTGTGTGGTTCATGTTTGTATGTGGTTTAGGGGTTTGTTTTCGGTTATTAGGTAGTAGGTGGTGGTGAGGGTTTTTTGTTAGTTGTTTGGGAAGGTTTGTTGTAGGTGGTGTTGTAGGTTGAGGTTGTTTGTGATTTTGTTTAGTAGTATTGTTGGGCCTTTGGCATTTTATTGTTGCGTGTTGGGAGTTTGTTATTGTTGTTGTTTGTTTGTGTTTTTTGTTTGTTGGTGTGATGGTTTCTGTTGTTGGGTCTAGTTTGCCTAGGTATTTTCGTTGGGTGTTGCATTTTTTGGTTTGTTTGTTCCATGTGGAGGTGTTTTGGTAGGCGTATGTTGTGTTGTTTGTTTTGTTTTTGTAGTAGACTATTGATACCATAGGCTTAGCTTCATATGTATAATTCGGGTTCAATTATACATATGTTTTGGTTGGTTGTCTGAATAGTTTATGACTTATTTTTAAAAACACTTGTATTTCTAAGAGTTTTTACAACCTATGTATAATTAACACGGGATTTTAGGACCCAATAGAGAATTTGAATCTGTGGATTCAAATAACAACACCACATTAAGCGCTACAAATCACATAACAGAACTCTAACGTGTTTTGACAGAATCATCATCTCAGGAACATACCACCTACATTCCCGAACACGTAACTATTTTTTACTAGAGAAATAAAACGCATAAACAACAAAACCATTTTAAAAACACACAAAACAACAAAAAAACACACATAACCTTACAAAATAAAAACAAAACAGACTCTACTCACATAAAAACAACCTTGTCAACCCACTTTTATACCTTCCGAAGTATTTGACAAACATTCCCTCACCATTAAAACCAACAACCACCTAACACTACCTACCAAAAAAACACAACAAACAACAACAAAAAAAATAACAAAAAGGAGAAATAAAAAAAATGTCAACCCCAAAAAAAGAATACCAACACTACCAATGCGACCCAAACTGGGCCCAAACAACTGGCTACAACAGCCAATGCAGAGGCATAACCACCTGGAACCTAAACAACCAATACACAATCCCACCCCTAGCACCCAACGGAACCATAGAACTAACCTTCACCTGCACAGTACCAAGATGCTACTCCTCCGGCAACACCATATACGGAGAATCCATACAAGGCAGAGACAGCTGCATCATAGTCTACAACGCATATCCAGACAAAACAACACCCAAAGATGAAGAAATAGAACTCAAATACAGACTAAATAACGGAACTATTGACGAAAAGCTATGTTGTATTAGTCGGGAAGAAAAACACGGAGGAACCCAAGCATTTGACCTAGCCTTCATTCGCCCAGCTACACTATACAACGACATGGGACTAAACACTTTAAAAATCACAAATGCCGGCGAAAGCACCGTCCATATTGATCACTTCAAAATCTACCGAATATACCAAATGTGCAACATAGCCAAAGTTAACTACGACAGCATGTGCGCTATCTCAGGCGTATGTGAACCAGGAACCGTTGCAGGCGCATCTGGAAACCTAGATTCATCACGCATAGATAAACCATGCAACTATTCAACTGCCGGAGGCCTAAGCTTCACACAATACCACGACACCTCACACACCCTCACCATACTAGGACCTACTCAAACATGCAGTTGGACCTTTAACTTTAACAACAACACCATAAACAACGGATACACCGGAAACTATACAGGAGAAAGCATATGCCTATTCAACTTCAACAAAATATACACCTGTAGCGGTACAGCAAGCAGTCTTGATGTTGCAGCAGAAGCATACCTTAACGGCAACAAAATAAACACCTACTACCTAAGCAAATTACCCACTGATCTACACGGAATGTTTCCAAGTCATGACTTAGCAACAAGCCCCTATTATAACGCCTATGGACCAAATACTGTAACTCTAAAAAATGCTAGTAGCGCAACAATCCAAATGTCTGAAAATGATGGCATAGATATTTATCGTATCTTCAAAACAGGCGAGATATATTCTCCACCATGTCTTGGTGGCTGCCAAACCTTCTGTCAAGCTAGTTGTCAGGCAAGCTGTCAAGGATGCCAAGGATGCCAAACATGTTATGGCTGCCAAAACGGATGCCAATTCTTCTGCGTAACATGCGATGCATGCTACAGCTTCTGCCAAGCATGCCAAGGCGGATGCGACGCAACCTGCCAAGCATGCCAAACAACATGTCAATACTGCCAAAACGGATGCCAAGACTGCCAAGGCGGATGCCAAGGATGCCAACAAAGTTGCGAAGTAATGTGCCAAACAGTATGCGAATCATGCGCCTCATGCTACCAAGACTGCTACAACGTATGCTACGAATACACCAACCGCAACAACAACCCACAAACAAACAACAATACGCCCACAACCAACACAACTCAAAACAATGACACCACACAAACACCACAAACCAACATCAACACCACAAACAACCAAACAACTACTACGCAACCAGACACAAACAACAATAACACAATCCAACAACAAAACCCTACAATAACAATAAACACTCAGCCCCTAAACCAAACACAAACCCAACAACAGACAACACCAACAACAAACACACAAAATCAAAATCACATAAGACAAAATTCAAACTTTAATGTAGCACCCATAACTGAAGAGCACATCAAAGAAATCCTACTAGAAACATTAATCGAACTAGGCCTAATCACCCAACCACCCACACGGAGACAAATAACAAATGACAACCAATAACACAAACACCATAACCACCACAGATACAGACAATTCAATTAACAACACCAATACCACCAACATCAATACCAAAGACAGTACCAACCAAAATAACGATGACACTGTCAACATTATTCGTAGCGGCCTACAACAATATCATCAATCCGCCTCTGCCACTTCATCTATCACCTACGCCCCCATCACCGCCTCACCGCCTGCCACTTCTTTTTCTTTGTTGGGCAGTGGTAATGGTGGTTCCAAGTTGGGTACAATAACTGTGTGGTTAACATCAGAGTGTAATTTGCGTTGTAAGTACTGTTTTGTCTACAAACTAAACGAGAAACAATCACCGGGAAAAATGAGCATAGAAACTGCGGATCAGTTAATACGTTTTGCTGAACAGTATTTGCAGCCTGAGGGAACTTTTTGGTTCTTTGGAGCTGAACCTCTTTGCAATATTGAAACTATGAAATATATTGTTGAGAAAAGCGTTAAAGAAGGTTACAAATGGAAGTACGGTGCAACCACTAACGCTACATTACTAACTAAAGACACTGTTCAATGGATGAAAAAACACAATTTCACCGTTTTATGCTCCATAGATGGCCCAAAAACTGCTCATAACAAAAACCGTGTTTACCCAAATGGTGAAGGCAGCTGGGATGATGCCTGGCAAGGCTTAAGTAATGTGCGAGAAATTCTAGGTGTAGAGCCTCAGGTTCGCTGGACAGTTACTCCCTCAACTCTTAGGGGCTTAGCTGAAAACATTCGGGTTTTTGTGGAAGAGTATCATATTACTAATATGCCTATTGATTTTGTACATGAGGTAGAGTGGACACAAGAAGACTATGATACTTTACGTGTGGAGCTTGAGATATTCCGTGATTACTATACAAAATGGATGATGCAGGGTCTTTCGGTTTTTAGTATGTGGGTACGAGATACAAATGCGGCTGTTAACTCTGAGGTGGGTAGACAGTGGAGATCTAGATGTGGTTTAGGCACGGGATCAGTTGGAGTGGATTATGATGGCACTATTTATCCTTGTCACCGGTTTATTGACTCACATGAAATAAAAATTGGAAATATTTATTCAGGATTTAATTCAATGCAGAGAGAGTGGATGGAGAAATGGTTGAAAATGCCACCTTATTGTGAAATTCCTAAGAAGTGTTTGCATTGTAACTATAAACGCGCTTGCAGCGGAGGATGTGTTGCTATGAACTATGACATTTTAGGCACAGTACACGCTATACCGGACACGTTTTGCACTATAAAACAATTAATAACAAAAGTTTTCGGGGAACTATGCAAATCATTGCAGAACAGTGGTAATGAAACATTTAACAAACTCTACAACAATAGACAACTAAAACAAAAACGAACAAACCAAAATAGTAACAACATAATAAACCAAAACAGGCCTAACCAAAACTCTTCCACCCCTTATCAAACAACTAAAGACCTATGTAGCTGCCAAACCAAACCAAACTAACTGTTAACAGAACGTAAGTATAGATATAATAAATACCCTTTATTTTTTTTTCAATGTTAGGCTGTGTTCAGTTTTGCTGTTTCAGTTTTATCGATGTTGTTTATAAAAACGTAAGAGAGGGTTAAAAGTCGTTGGAAAAAGGGTTTATTGTTTTGTTGTTATGTTGTTTATAATGTTTTCAAAGATGAGTTTGCCATCGCTGTATGGAGTTGTGTGTGTTTTGTCTGTCCAGTCGGGTTCTTGCCACCAGTGCATTGCTCGTTCGGGATGTGGCATTAGGCCTAGGATGGTGCCTTCTTTGTTGCATATGCCTGCGATGTCATGGTATGTGCCGTTGGGGTTAATGGGGTATGTTTGGTTTGCGGGTGTGCCGTCTCTGTTGCAATAACGGAGAACTATCATGTCGTTGTCTGCTAGTTTTTGTAATAATTGTTTTTCTTTTTCAGCGTGTAAGAGGAGGCGGCCTTCGCTGTGTGCTATGGGCATTTTTAGGATTTTGTCTTTGGGGAGTTGGTTTGTGAATGAACAGTTTCCTTTGTTTTCGTTTTTTAAGTAGACCCATTGGCATTTAAAGCCGTTTGGAATGTTTGTGGTTAAAGTTATTTCAGGCTGTTGGTTGTTGTCGTTAAATCCGGGTAGTAAGCCGTATTCGATAAGTGTTTGAAAACCGTTTGATATGCCAAGTATGGGTCGGTTTTCGTCTGTGTATTGTGTTATTTGTTTGCCTAATTTTTTGTTTAGGTATTTTGCAAATACGGCACCGGGGCGCACGTGGTCTCCAAAGGTGCAGCCGCCGGGTAAGACAAGGAGGTTATAATTTAGCAGGTTGCTATTTGTTACTAATTCGTTTATGTGTTTGATTTCTGTTTGGACTCCTAGTTCTTGAAAGGCTCGGGCTGTTTCAGCGTCACAGCTAGTTCCAGCTGCGCGTATGATGCAAACTTTGATGTCTTTTGTTTTCATTTTTTTAGGCCTCCGCTAGAGTTTTTTTCCATGCGTCTCGTAGTTTTGTGAGAGGGGCGTCAATTATTATGTTGTTGTGTAAGCCGTGGATTTGTAGTTTTTCGGTTTTTGTTGTTTCTCCAATTAGGGTGCAACCGTTTTTCATTAGGGCTTCAAAGTCAGAGCGGTCTTTTGGGGATACTTCTATTAAAAGTCGGCTGTTAGATTCAGAGAATAGTAAGAAATCGTTTCGGGTGATTGTTTTGTTAGGTATTGCTTTTAGGTCAAGAGTTAGGCCTATGTTGCTTGCGAAGGCCATTTCTGCGGCTGCAACTGCTAGGCCTCCATCGGAGAGGTCATGGCAGGATTTTACCATGCCATAGCCTATGGCTTTGGTTAGGTTGTAATAGTTTTTACGTGCTCTATGGGGTTGTAGTTTGGGTACACTTAGTCCAATGTGTCCGTTGAGTTTATAGTATTCTGAGCCGCCTAATTCAGGATAAGTATTGCCTAGTAGGTAAAGTAGGTTCTCAGGGGTTTTAAGATTCATTGAAATTGTTGAGCGTATGTCAGGGACAATACCTAGGGCTGTAATTATTAAAGTGGGTGTAACAGGACCCATGGGAGACTCGTTGTAGAGGCTATCTTTGCCTGAGATGAAGGGTGTTCTGTAAGCTTTTGCTATGTCATAGCAGGCCTGACATGCGCGTACTAAAGAGCCTAAGCGTTCGGGTTTTTCAGGGTTGCCCCAAATAAAATTGTCAAGCAATGCAATTCGGCGTCCACCTACGGCTATGTTGTTTCGAATGGCCTCATCTATAGAGGAGGCAGCCATCCAGTATGGATCAATTTTGCCATAGTTAGGGTTAATACCGCAGGAAATTGCTAGGCCCTTCCAAGAATTGTGAAGGGGTTTTAGAACTGCCGCATCGTTTGGACCTGCGTATTTACCTTGAAAAGGTTTTAGAACTGTATTGCCTTTAACTTCATAATCATATGTTTGAGCCACGCTTTCCTTGCTTGCAATATTTGGCATCCCAAGCAGTTGGATAAGAGTGTTTGTAAGATCTGCAGGTTCAGCTAATTCGGGTTCGGTTAGCATAGGAGGAGAAAGAGTGGCCTGTTTTGTGGAGGCAATGATGTTAAATAGGAAAGTCATGTCCACATCTGCAACTGTAACTGTTTGGTATTTGATTTTTAATCGGCGTTCGCTAGTTAACTGTCCAATTGCAGTTGCCTCGACTTCTTCTTGTTTGAAAACAGCAAGTGCGGCGTCTAAATGTTCAGGTGGAACTGCAAATAATTGACGTTCTTGAGATTCAGAAATGTAAATTTCCCATGGTGCGAGACCAGAGTATTTTACGGGAACTTTGGAGAGCTCAACTGTTGCGCCACAGTGATAACGTTCAGCTGTCTCACCTACAGCAGAGGATAAACCGCCTCCGCCTAGATCAGTTATTGCAGAGGCTAACTGTAGATCGCGAATGATAATGATTGCACGTTTAAGTTTTTCTTCTGCAATGGGGTCAGAGGTTTGTACCGCAGGATTACTAGTTTCTTCAGATTTTTTAGTTAACTCTGCTGATGCAAAAGTGACTCCGTGAATACCATCACGACCAGTTTTACCACCGGCCATAACAATATAGTCACCTGCTTTAGCATTTTTTAAGTATTTATCCAAAGGCAGAAGACCAAAACAACCGCAACAGGCCACGACATTGCCGGTATAAGACTCATCAAAACAGGTTGCACCGTTAACTATGGGAACGCCAAGATTGTTACTATAGAAACTAAGGCCTGCGGCAATGTTTCTGTAAAGATAACGGGGATGTTTAACGCCTAAGAAAAGTTTGTTATAATCAAAATTTAACGGTCCAAAACAGGAAACACCTGTACATGCAATGGGGTCAGCCCATACTCCAAGAATATCACGGACTACACCGCCAATTCCGTTTGCTGCACCGCCGAAGGGGTCTACAGCTGAGGGATGATTATGAGTTTCAACTTTTGCTGCTATGCCAAAGCCTTTGTCAAATTTGACAATGCCCGCATTGTCTTCAAAAACGTTAAAACACCATGGGGCATTAATTTCTTTAGTTACCTTAGCTATATAGGTTTTAAAAAGGCTGTTAATTTCTTTTCCGTCAAACAATATATTGCCTTTGAAGGTTTTATGGCAGCAATGTTCAGACCATGTTTGACTAATTGTTTGAAGTTCCACATCAGAGGGATTACGGTTTTCGCTTTTAAAATAGGCTTGCACCGTTTTCATTTCATCAAGACTTAAACCTAAAGCCAACTTGTTGCTAATTTCAACAAGCTCAACAGGTGTAGCTCTGGCTAAGGCTACTTCCAAAACATTATCTACCTTGGCACTTTGCATATAAAGATTAGAGGACATTATTGATCCACTGCTTCTACTACATTTATAATGTAATTGTCTTTAGCTGGGTTTGCAAGCAGCCGTTCGCTTATTTCCTGAGCTTTCACTTTTGCTTCAACTGCCGAGGGGGCTTGAAGAAGAATTGTGTATACTTTGCTTACGTCTGTTTTTTCAACTTGATAACCAAGCTCTTTTAACAAGTGCTCAATAGTTTCGCCTTCAGAGTTTATATGCCCTGATTTTAGGCTTACATCAACTTTAGCAATGTATTTCATGAGCTCTAAGTAAGAAATCAAAAATTTAAACACTTTCATAAAAAGAAAAAAAAGTTAGTTTAAAATCATCTGTTTACCGTTATGAAAAACTTTAACTGCCTGTTTATCGGTAACTTTTCCAATAACATCCGATTCAACACCTGCGCGATCAAAAATATGCAGCGCTTCATCAAAATTATCGGGGTCTACAATAACGCCAAAGCCCCAGCCCATGTTAAAAGTTTTAAACATTTCTTCATCTGAGATGCAGTAACCTAATTCTGCAGCGGTTTTCTGTATTAGAGCAAAAATTGGCTGTGGATGAAAATGATCAAAATTAAAACCAATACCCGGTGAAGCACGTGTGAGATTGTTAAATTTAGTGTAAGCATCACCTGTAATGTGTACAGCGGCTTTAACTTTTATTTTAGAGGCCAACTCTAGAAGAGGTTTAACATAAATCACAGTAGGCTCTAAAACTTCTATGCCCACTTCACGTGTTAAGCCTTCAGGGATGTCATGGGGTTCATATTTTCCACCCCATTGTTTAAACAGAATTTTACGAACAAGAGAAAGTCCGTTACTATGCACACCACTACTAGCAAGTCCAATAATGGGATCACCGGACTTAATGTTTTCACCGGTAATTATATCATTCTTATCTACAGCACCAACGGATGCTATGACCAAGTCAAATCCCACGTTTTGAGTTAGACCATTAATTATTTCAGCCACATCACCAATTTCGCCGCCAGTTACAGGACACCCGGACTCTACTGCGCCTTTTGCAACACCTGTTAACCAGTTTTTAACTAGGTCAGGATTGCTTTCTTGGGCATGAATGTTATCTGCAATTGCAAGCGGTTTTGCGCCCGAACGGATAACATCATTTACTGCCATAGCAACAGCGTCTATACCTATGGTATCATATTTTTGGACTAATTGTGCAATTAAAACCTTAGTACCTACACCCTCAATGACAAGATCAAGATAACAGTTTTGCCCTGCAGGGAAAATATTTCCATAAGGCAGTTTTAAAACGGAACCAAAAACACTTTGAGCAAAAGTCTCCTGTAAAATATCAAGATGCTTCTTTGACTCCACTCTCTGCTTACGATTTACACCTGCGCTATCATAGGTATAGTTTTTTGACATAACAATACTCTCCAACACATAGTCAAACAAGATTGTTAGAGATAACAATTTTGCTTGACGCCAACACAAACACCGCCAAACACATTGATTTCTTTATTTATTTTTGGTGTATTCACGTTTAACTGCTACAAACATGTTATTGAATTTTAAGATATATGGGAGGTGTATGAGTTGTTGGAATTTTGTTGTGTTTTTTGTTTGTTAGAGGTTTTTCGTATGCTTATGTAAAAGAATACAACAATGATTTCCACTATGAAAAGTATAGCATGTACAATAGTCCACCCGTCCACCAAACCCATTTTGAGGCTTAGGTCTTCAGTTAAAAAGAAGACTACAATACTTACGATACCTAAGATAACGGCTGTAAGCAAACACAAGTTGTTAATTGTTTTCTGTTTTTTTGTTACAGTAACATTTTGTGTATCATTGCCATATTTTGCACCTTGACTTGCAACAGACTTACGCTCTACAGGTGTTTCCTTATGCGTTTGCTTGCGTCTTTTTTGCAAGAACGCACAAACAACTACAAGAACCATTAAAATAATCCCAAATACACCAAGAACCAAATTTACAAGCGCCCAAGTAGCCTCAACCGTAGGAGGTTCAGGAGGAGGAGTAGTAGTAATGCCAGGATCATATCTAGGTGTAGCGATAGGTGGAGACGACGATGGTTTTGTTGTAGATGAAGGGGGAGCAGTAGGTTTACTTGTTGTAGTAGGAGGCGTGTTTTGTGTGTATTGTGCTTTGACGGTAAGGTTAGAGACTATATTGTTAAAGGCAGGAGCCCAACCTGTAAAAGTATATCCAGATCGAGAGGGATTTGTAGGTGCTGTGGCAGATTTACCATATTCAACATGTTCCTCTTT
>JGI24694J35173_10004358_pt1 | contig 10099 bp, 4 predicted proteins | sample TergutCo191P1_FD_35173 | JGI IMG/M metagenome (IMG submission 35173) | reverse complement strand
TCGGGCATCGGGCATCGGGCATCGGGCATCGGGCATCGGGCATCGGGCATCGGGCATCGGGCATATTATACACACTCTTGTAGCAACCATGTCAACAAACGGGTAGCGAACCCCTCTTCTTTTTTTAGCACAAATTGTGAATTTTCTCGGTTGAAGAACAGCCCTCGTCATTCGTGGCGAGGTTGTTTATATATCCCTGCCCGTAGTGGTGGGTAAATCTTCGTGATTACCCGCCAGAAACAAGTGGAAGGCGGATAGTCGCACAAAAGGAGCTTTTATGAAAAAAAGTTTCAATTTTTTCGGGATCATCGCCATCGTGGCGATGATCGGGCTTTCGGTAACGGCGTGTGATCAGGCAAACGATCCCGGGCCTTCGCAATGGACGGTGGCCCTTATCCAAAACCACACGGCAACGGATAACACCACCGTCGCATCGTTCATTCACACCAACGGCAACCAATTCCCCGCAAATGTCGCAAACCCAGGTGCTCGCTCTGGTTGGACGTTTACTGGGTACTGGACAGCGCGCAGTGGCGGCACTCAATATTTCGGTGCCGATGGTACCAGAACTGCGGTGGCTGATGATCCCCGAACGCTGAACAACGACCTTCGCCTATACGCCCAATGGAGCCAAGACGAGGTACAGCAACCTGGTAATATTACCTGGACCGCAAGCGCTTATGGCAGCCCAACCACGACCGCGATCAACTTTACCTTCAGCGCCGAGCCCACGGGACTGGTGGCATCGGACATCACGATCGCTTCCGCGAGCGGCTCGGCAACGAGAGGAGCTTTAACGGGTACAGGAACAACGCGGTCATTGGTGGTTACTGGTGTAAGTGCTGGAACCGTGTCAGTTTCGATTAACAGGGATGGGATTGCAAGCGGTCCACAGACGGTAACGCTTGTTGTTTACGAGGTTGTCCCAACCGATATAACCTGGAACGCAACCGCTTATGGCGATCCAACCACGACCGCGATCAACTTTACCTTCAGCGCCGAGCCCACGGGACTGGTGGCATCGGACATCACGCTCGCTTCTGCGAGCGGCTCAGCAACTAGAGGGGCCTTAACGGGTACAGGAACAACGCGGTCATTGGCGGTCACCAGTGTAAGCGCAGGAACCGTGTCGGTTTCCATTAACAGGGATGGGATTGCAAGCGGTCCACAGACGGTAACGCTTGTTATGCCACCGCCACCGCAACCAGACATATTAACGGTAATTGACATTGGCCCTATCCCAGGTATAGCCGCATCTGGCCCCGCAACATTCACCCTGGGAACAACATACGACAATGAATTTGTCGATCTCCGTATGAGCAACCGATCGGATGACTGGCATGCAATGGACATCCAGTTCCCAGCCTTAATTACTGCCGGATACCTAACTGCTACCGGCACGTACACTGTTAGGGTAACGGGGCGTGGCGGTGAATTTGCTACAGGACAATTTATGATACAAGGTATTCAGCCTGGTCATAATTGGGGTAGCCTGGTTTCGTTAGCCGAGGATCAGCCTTTCACCATAACAAGAAACTTTACCATGCAGGCAGGGCCACAACCGTGGGCTGGCGATCCCCGTTGGGCCGCAGCGCGTCTCACGACCGATGATGTTGGTGAAAATTCGGACATTATCTTCACGAGCATCGAAATAGTGAGTGTACCTGGAAATGAGGTTGTGTGGAGTTTGGCCGAGGTGGTCATTGTCGAGGATGTGCCCGATATTACTTGGGTTGCAACCCCTGCTGGCAATCCAACCACAACGAATATCAACTTCACCTTCAGTGCCGATCCTGGAGCATTGGCCGCATCGGACATTACCATTAATTCCCTAACAGGCTCGGCAACAAGAGGGAATTTGACGGGGAGTGGAACGACACGGGCATTGTCGGTTTCCAATGTGAGTGCTGGAACCGTGTCAGTTTCTATAAACAGGGATGGAATTGCTAATGAACCAAGAACGGTGATGCTTATCGCTGCCGTATTACCGCCGCCAGCCGATATAACCTGGACCGCAAGGGCTGCTGGCTCTCCAACTACGACCCGTATTGAAATTGATTTCAACGCCTCAGTTGCAACATTGCTCGCATCCGACATCACAATTACTCCTATAACTGGATCGGCAACAAGAGGGGCCTTGACTGGTAGTGGGAACTGGCGGGATTTAGCGGTTTCTAATGTAAGCGCTGGCACCGTGTCCATCTCCATCAACAGGGACGGAATCGCTAGTGGGCCACAGACTATAACGCTTGTCGCGGCGGCAGCACCACCGCCAGCTATCACCTGGACCGCAAGCCCTGCATCTGGCACCCCAACGCCATCCATCACCTTTAACTTCCAGGGTGCACCAACTGGACTGCTCGCGACGGACATCACGATTAATCCTGGAACTGGCTCGGCGACAAGGGGGGCTTTAACTGGTACTGGGAATACGCGGACCTTGGCGATATCCAACATATCGGCCGGCACCGTGTCCATCTCTATCAACAGGGACGGAATCGCTAGCGGGCCACAGACTATAACGCTTGTTGCTCCAGCGGCACCACCAGCCAATATAACGTGGACCGCAAGGGCTGCTGGTTCTCCAACTACGACCCGTATTGAAATTGATTTCAACGCCTCAGTTGCAACATTGCTCGCATCCGACATCACGATTACTCCCATAACTGGCTCGGCAACAAGAGGGGCCTTGACTGGTAGTGGGAACTGGCGGGATTTAGCGGTTTCTAATGTAAGCGCTGGGACCGTGTCGATTTCCATCAACAGGGATGGAATTGCAAGTGCACCACAGACAGTGACGCTTGTCGCAGCGGCGCCAGTTATTACCTGGAGCGCAAGTCCTTCTGGAAATCCAACTAACGCAATCAACTTTACCTTTAGTGCCAACCCTGTAGGGTTGACAGCATCGGACATCACGATTTCTCCAGCAGGTGGAGCAGCGACAAGAGGGACTTTAACTGGCTCGGGTAATACGCGGACATTGGCGATATCCAATGTATCCGCTGGGATCGTATGGGTTGGCATCAACATGGCTGGAATTGAGATCACGGAACGCATGGTGACCCTGACTGCTGCTGCACCACCAGCCAACATTGCTTGGACTGCAATGCCTGCGTCTGGCACCATAACACCGTCCATCACCTTTGGCTTTCTCGGCGATCCAGGAGCGCTGACTGCAGCACAAATTACGATTACCCCAGGAACTGGATCGGCAACGAGAGGAGCGTTGTCGGGTAGCGGGTTAACGCGGACATTGACACTCACGAATGTAACCGCCGGAACCGTAAATATTTCTATTAATAGGGCCGGGATTATCCCTGGGCCAGTGCAAGTAACACTGTCCGGAGGGGCGGCACCCCCGACAACAGGGCCCCGTATAACCGTTACCGGGATACCCGCACAATTTAACGGTCGTTTGGCGCAAGTAGTGTTGCAACAGACCGGGGCTACCAGAACAACCACAACTGTAATGATAACGTCGGGTTCGGTTACTATGGCCCTCCCGGCGGATCAGATTATTGCAGGAAACTTCTCTGCACATCTCACTATTTTTGGACCGCCTCTACATCAACTTTTCAGTGCACCATCAAGACCCATCTCTGGAACGGCCAACACCAACATACCATGGCGGTATTTTTCACCATAAGCTTTGCCGCACTTTTTTTAAGACCACAGGGGAATGCTGGTTAACGTCAAGTTAATCAGCGGCTTCCTGAAAGGGCTGTCCAGCAAAAAAGCTGGGCAGCCTTTTTTATGGGCACAGCATGGGAAAAAGCACAAGGGTGACCTGCACGAAATCCTAATTCCAGCTAGGCGGTGCTGGTCACCAAAGCCATCGCGCAGGGTTAGCTACCAGAGCAAACATGAGAAAGGGATCCTAAGTGGGCAAGCCTTATACTGGGTTGCTTTTGTCGTACTCGACCGCTCGTTGGTAAAATTCATGAATATCAACATCGGCATAGTGTTTTCTTGGCCACTCGGTATAATCAAATGATTCTTTACAAAAGCGTCGATATGAATTGTTTTGTGTCAAGAACTCCCATATTTTTTAGCAGAACGTTTATCCCTTTTTCCATAGCGATAGCTGACACAGCCTGTGGTGACAGACACCATTTTTGGAGCTCCCCACACAAAATGGCTGTCACTTTTTCACCAGCGTTGGCAAGAGGTCTAACATATACTCCAAAAAAGTCAAATGCTATTGCCCTGCAGGGCGATCCCACAATTCTTGACCAAACAGCCATTTAGTGCATATAGTAGTGGTATACAAACAATGAAAAGGAGCAACGGTTGAAGGAAATCTCTGGTGGGGTTTGTGCGCCCAAAGGGTTTAGGGCGGGCGGTATTCACTGCGGCATAAAGGCGGCCCCGGAAAAAAAAGACCTTGCGCTTATCCATTCGGAAAAGCCATGCACGGTGGCGGCTGTATTCACCAAAAACCTTGTAAAGGCGGCCTGTGTGCTGGTAACACAGGAGCATGTCTGCGGGGGAACGCTAAACGCGGTTATCGCCAATTCGGGAAACGCCAACGCCTGCACGGGCGAGGTCGGCCTTGCCTCGGCACGGCGCATGGCGGAACTTGCCGCCGGCGAACTGGGCATTAAGGCACGGGAAGTGGCCGTTGCCTCCACCGGGGTTATCGGTGTGCCGCTACCAATAGAGAAAATCGAAAACGGCGTGAGCGCCTTGGCGAAGAGCCTGCGGGAGGATGCCGAAGGCCATGCCGCAGCCCTGGACGCGATTATGACGACCGACACCCGTAAAAAGGAAATATCGGTCGAAGTCGAGATAGGCGGCGTTCCGGTTCGTATTGGGGGAATGGCAAAGGGCGCGGGTATGATTCACCCCAACATGGCGACGATGCTGTGCTTTCTAACAACTGACGCTACGATTCCTAACGAAATGCTAGATAGACTTCTACGCCGCGCCGTAGGACGTTCCTTCAACCGAATTACCATTGACGGGGATACCTCTACCAACGACATGGTAATCGTCATGGCCAACGGGGCGGCCGGTGTCCCCACCCTTTCCGAAGGCAGCGAGGGCCTTGAAGTCTTTGCCCAGGCACTTGAGGCGGTCTGTGTCATGCTGGCCAGGGCAATAGCCCAGGATGGCGAAGGGGCTTCGCGGCTTGTAACGGTTACGATCAACGGCGCGGCAGACGAGGAAGCCGCCGAGAAGCTGGCGAAATCGGTCGCGGCATCCAGCCTGGTCAAGACGACCTGTTTTGGGGCCGATGCAAACTGGGGGCGTATACTCTGCGCAATGGGATACGCAGGCGTGGACTTCGAGCCGGCCCGTACCAGCGTGCGGTTCGGAAGTCGTGAAGGGGAAATCGCCGTGTGCTCGAACGGAAACCCGCTGCCCTTTTGCGAGGAACAGGCAAAAAGGATACTTTTGCAGGATGAAATCGAAATCCTAATCGATATCGCGGGCGGCACAGGCACAGCCACGGTATGGGGCTGCGATCTGACCTACGATTACGTAAAAATAAACGGTGACTACAGGAGCTAGGAAAACGAATGGACAAAACAGCGAATGGCGGCGACAACCTGGCGAAGGTTCTAATTCGTGCCCTGCCATATATTCAGCATTACTGGGGAAAGACCATCGTCGTAAAGTACGGCGGTAATGCCATGGTCAACGAGGATATCAAAGCAGCGGTAATACAGGACGTGGTGCTTATGGCCTGTGTGGGCATACGTACCGTGCTGGTTCACGGCGGCGGGCCTGAAATCGATTCCATGCTGAAAAGAACCAGCATTGAAAGCCATTTCGTGGACGGGCTGCGCTACACCGATAGCGATACCATGGAAATCGTGCAGATGGTTCTATGCGGCAAGCTGAACAAGGACATAACGGGGCTTATCCAACAGGCGGGGGGAAAGGCCGTCGGCCTCTGCGGTATCGATGGGGCCATGCTCAAGGCGCGGCGCATAGGAGACGGGCGGCTGGGACAGGTAGGCGAGATCAACGAGGTGGATACTTCCCTGCTGAATTCCGTGCTGAATTCAGGCTTTATTCCCGTGGTATCGTCCGTGGCCTTTGGCAATGGGGAGGGTCAGTCCCTAAACGTAAACGCCGACACCGCAGCCGCGAAAATAGCAGTTGCCCTGTCTGCCGAAAAGCTGGTTCTTATGACCGACGTGAAGGGCATACTCCGCGACACGCAGGATCCTGGCTCGCTTATCCAGGCCCTGACGCGGGCGGAATTGGACGGCCTGAAAAACGATGGCACCATAAGCCAAGGCATGATTCCAAAGGTTGACTGCTGCTCGCTTGCCCTTGACGGCGGAGTACAAAGGGCGCACATCATTGACGGGCGGCTGCCCCACGCCCTTCTAATCGAGCTGTTTACCGACGAGGGCATAGGAACCATGTTGACGATTTGATCCCCAGCCGGATATGTCACAAACCGCGTTACTGTGGTATAGTGGGTGGATGAACAATCTGTCGAGGGTTCGGCGATGAAGATAGGGATTGATACCTTTGCCTGCGATGGCGGCAAATCTGGTGTGGGGGCCTACCTGTCGCAGTTGCTCAGGCGTATCCCACCTTCGGGTGAACGTTTTGAGCTGTTCGGCTGGGAATACGATCGCTACGCCTTCAGCGATGACGCGCCTAGCCTTGAGTTCATACCGCGTTGCTCGATGAACGGCAGGTCCGCCAACGCCTTCTGGCACATGTATCGATACCCGGACTTCGCGAAAGAACGCCTCTACGACGCATGTTTTTTCCCTGCCGCTCACAAGCAGCCCCCGTACAAATCCCCCTGCCCTACCATCGGCGTGGTTCACGACATGGCCACCTACTGGGGTACTAGGCGCACAAGGGAGCATCTTGGGGCGGTCCTTCGCACGGTGTTTCCTAACTCGCTGCGGCGGCTTGACAGGATTATCGCGGTGAGCGAATGGGTAAAACAGGAGTTGGTGGAGCTTGTGCGGGTAAACGAAAACCGTATCGAGGTGGTACCAAACGGCATTGACCATTCGGCCTTTTATCCCAGGCCTTACGAAGAGGAAGCCGAGGTATTGGTACAGCCCTTCAGTTTCCGCCGCCCCTACATTCTATACGTGTCGCGAATAGACCATCCCATAAAAAACCATGCGCGGCTTATTAAGGCATTCGATATTTTCAAGAAGCGGACCAGCTTCCCGCACCGGCTTGTTCTGGCTGGCAGGGACAGCACCAACGCCGACAAGGTACATGCCGCGGCAGCGCGGGCGGAATGCAAGAACGACATTTTTTTCACCGGGCATTTTCCAGTAAAGGCTTTGCCAGAACTGTACGCAGTGGCGGATTTTACTATATTTCCATCGATGTACGAAGGTTTCGGCATGGGGGTTCTGGAGGCTATGGCATCTGGGGTTCCGGTGGCCTGTGCCAGGGCCGCGTCCCTGCCCGAAAGCGCCGGCCATGCCGCATTGTACTTCGACCCCAAAGACCCAGAGGACATAGCCGACCGCATGGTGACGCTGGCTTGCGATCGCAAACAGCACGAGGATTGCAGACGATTGGGCCTTGAACGCGCCGGGAATTTTTCTTGGGACCGATGTATCGAAAAGACCTTGACGGTTATTCAGGAGACTGCGGAAGGCGGTTCCCCACGCCGTTTGTAAGCACTAGGTGCGGGGCTTTTTTCTTACCGCTTTTTTTCGCAGTATGCTGCTATCGAAAAGCAAGGCGATGGCATCGGCAACGTTATCGACAAATTCTATGGCAAGTGCGTCGCGTATGTCCTTGTCTAGTTCTTCCCATTCACTGCGGTTGTCCACGGGCAAAAGCACCTTTTCTATGCCGTTACGAATCGCGGCAAGTAGCTTTTCCTTTAAGCCACCTATTGGCAGCACCCGCCCGGTCAGGGTAAGCTCGCCAGTCATGGCCATGCCTGGGCGCGGTGGGTTTTCACAAAGTGTAGACAGCAGGGATACGGCAATGGCAACACCCGCCGAAGGTCCGTCCTTGGGTATGGCACCTTCGGGAACGTGTATATGAAAATCGGTTTTGCCGATCCCGCCCCCTCGAAAATTGTAAATATCCTGCACACTACGAAGATACGAAAGGGCTATGCGGGCACTTTCTTTCATAACATCGCCAAGGTTCCCGGTGATTATGACTTCGCCGTTTCCATCAAAGACCGTGCTTTCCACGGGTAGCATCGCGCCACCAGATTCGGTCCAGGCAAGCCCGCAGCTTACGCCGACCCTTGCCTCGCCAAAAACCAAGTCATTTTTGTACTTTCGCCGGCCCAAGATTTTTTCCAGATTTTCGCTTTTTATGGTTTTGGAAAATGCGGAAACTGGTTTGTCCTCGGCACTGCCGTAGCCGGCCGCGACCGCCCGCCTTGCGATACGCCTGGTGCAACGGGCTATTTCCCGCTCAAGACTGCGCACACCAGATTCCATCGTCCAGTAGCGTATAATGTCCCGCAGGGCATCGTCGGTAAAACGTATCCTGGCATGTGAAAGGCCGTTGTCCCGCAAGGCTTTGGGAACAAGAAACTGCTTGGCAATCGAAAGCTTTTCGTTTTCGCCGTAGCCAGGAATGTCGATTATTTCCATTCTGTCGAGCAGAGGGTACGGAATGCCATACAGGGAATTAGCCGTGGCTATGAACAGAACCTTGGAAAGGTCATAGGTCACTTCCATGTAGTGGTCGGAAAAATTCGCGTTTTGTTCCGGGTCCAGCACCTCAAGAAGCGCATTGGCGGGATCCCCACGAAAGTCGCTGGAAAGCTTGTCTATTTCGTCAAGCAAAATAACCGGGTTCATGGTGTCGGCCTTTCGCATGGACTGGATTATCTTGCCAGGCAATGCCCCGACGTAAGTCTTGCGGTGACCGCGAATTTCCGCCTCGTCTCTAAGCCCCCCCAGGGAGATTCGAACAAAGCGCCGACCCAGGGCTTTCGCAACGGATTTGCCAAGGCTGGTCTTGCCAGTACCCGGCGGCCCAACAAAGCAGAGGATCGGTCCTTTGACGGCGGCGTTTTCATCCGTGGGCACAGGGCCGGCCAAAAGCTGCCTTACCGCAATGAACTCCAGGACACGATCCTTGGCCTTCCTCATGTTGAAATGGTCCTCGTCAAGGATTTTCTGCGCCGCCTCAAGGTCACCAGAGTCCACGCTGAAATTGCTCCAGGGGAGATCGGCAATCCATTCCAGGTACCCACGCAGAATCCCCGCCTCTGGGGACAGGGCCTGGAGTTTCCGCAGGCGGGATATTTCCTTGGCGGCTTTTTCCAGCACCTCCACAGGAGGATTCTTATCCTCTATCCGCTTTTCCATTTCGGCGAATTCGTCCCCGGCACCGTCCTTGTCCTTGCCTAGCTCTTTGTTGATTTCCTTGAGCTGTTCGTTAAGGTAGTATTCGCGCTGGGTTCTTTCCATCCGGCTTCTTACCTTGCCAGAAATGTTTTTCTGTATGCCGAATATCTCGTTTTCCCGCTCAAGCGTCTCAAGAATCGCCTCCAGCCGTTCCCTGGCACCAGAGATGGCAAGCAGCTCGACCTTTTTTTCGGACTTGAACTGGGAGGAATTGCTGATCAGATTGGCAAGCCGCTCGGGGTTCTCCGTGCGCTCAACGGCAAGCAGCGTTTCCGAGTTTATCTTTTTCGAAAGTTCCGCATACTGCGCGAAGGATCTTTGCACGGTACGCAGAAGGGCGATGTCCTCTGGCAGCGGTGGGTCACCAAACAGTTCCGCGTCAATCGGCGCGACTTTTACAATGGAAAAACCGTCCCGTTGCTCAGTTTCCAGCACCCTGCCCCTGTACTCCCCTTGCAACACGACCCGCATCGTGTTGTCCGGAAGTTTCAGATGCTGAACGATGCGAACGGCGGTGCCGACCGGCCAGATCTCATCCACGCCAGACAGCGGGGACTCCCGCTTTTTCAGACAGGCTGCAAACAGCCGCTTGTCCCGCTGGAGAGCCTCGTCAAGGGCGGCCATGCCAGGCTGCGCGGTTATGAAAATCGGGACAATCGTGTTGGGGAACAGCACCAGATCGCGCATAGGAAGCAGGGTAAACTGCTCGTCCGTGATTTTCTCACCGCCCTCCCCCGCCACATCGAATAGGGAATCGACTTTCCTGAAACCGGAAA
>JGI24694J35173_10004343_pt1 | contig 10129 bp, 8 predicted proteins | sample TergutCo191P1_FD_35173 | JGI IMG/M metagenome (IMG submission 35173) | reverse complement strand
TTTCTTGTATATTGTTCATAAAATATGTTACAGATGATGTTTTTCATCCGATTTCGTGGACAGCTTCGCCGCACAAGGCCTGAGCTGGTCGCCGCGCTTGAGGGTGCAGTTACCAACGCCGCCTCTGCCGCCGGTGGCATTGCGGAGGCCGGACGCAAAGTGCTTGTCGCCTCCTTTGATGAAAAACGCATAGGCTTTTGGCTTGATATGCTTATTTTTCTCCAGCGGGCACGTAAGGCGCTTGAGAAAGCGTCGGATGAGCTTTACGGTTACACTTTAGCGCTTGGGCGTGACATATTGGAAGCATCAGTAATGCAGATGTGCCGTTTTACGCCTGAAAGAAACCGGAAAGGCAATACAGGCATTTGGTGCTCAGAAGAAGTATGCGATGCACTGAAATATTATGCTGGGTTTGATTCCGCTTTCCAGCGTTTGCCGGTGGCGGATGGTTCTGCAAACGAAAAATATATGCAATTGCGGGAGTGGCGTGCCTTTGACGGCAAAACAAAACCCCGTTCTTTGAACTTTGAGATTCATGAAGATATTCCGCCGCTTTCCATTCGCTTTGGCGGATGCGGCTGCCCGCTGATNTGTTTTGCCGATGCTTTGACCCCGTCAATGCGCTCGTTTTTAAAAAAAGTTGTCTCCGCCGAAGTTTTGGAAGAACTGGAATCAATTCACGCATTGCTTTTCCGCGAGCGGCTTCGCAAGGAATTGTCGCCGTATATTACAGAGCTGGTGCGCCGTTTTATCCGCGGTCTTTTTTCCGCCTACAGCGCTGCGGTTAAAGCTTATTCCAATACGGCGCAGGGAGCCATTATTTTGGAAGCCCTGCATTTGGCGGATGCAAGCGCGTGCAAAATTTTTAAAGAAGTGTATAAGTCTTTGGGCGAGGATAAAGAGCGAATTGTTTTGGCATACGCCGACTCAACTGAGAAAAGCCAAAAAAATTGGGGTGTTGCGCTTAANNATACCATAACTAGCGCGTATGCCGATTTTCCTTTGCCTGCCGNGGCAGGTTCCACGACAGGTGAAACANCAGACGACACGTTAGGCGAAATTCCGCCTGAAATTATGGAAGTATCTTATAATATTTTTCTTTTGGGCAAATATTTTCCTGATCATCTTATTCCTGANCTTTTTGCGGAGCAAGGAATGGATCGCCAANTGTATTTTAGCTCGCAGNAAATGCTCTTTGCTCTTGGAGTGATTCCAAGCAAAACAAGCATACTCAGCTTTGATAAGCGAAGTGATAAAGCGCTTGCCGGACGCAAAGAAATAATTTGCCGTGCGGTGCGAAAAATAATTCTTTCATGGGTTAAAGCAGGCAAGCTGCGCCCATCGTTTAATCTTTTAATTACGCTTTATGAACTGGGCGACCGCGCGGATGATGANCTTACACTTACCGCTATAAAAGCCGAAGTGCGAAACGGAACACCTGAAGGAATCGCGAATTCAATTAAAGGAGGCCATTTTGATTCGCTTGTTGGCGCGGAAAACTCAAGCGTCCTTGCATATATTTTCAGGACATTAAATGCGCTTACGAACGAAGATAATGAAGCCATACAACAGGCTTTTTTNGAACCCGTTCCATCAATGACAATTGGCGACTCAAAGCAAAGTTATGCGGCATACCAGGCGCAAGTTCAAATAAACCTTGCGGCTTTTTACGTTGGCAGATGTAACGGAGAGGCAGCGTCAGAGCACTCGCGCAAGGCGCTGTTTTTAAATCGCGATTTGGGNAAAAANGCCGTTCCTGCCCACAGGATTTTTGCGCTTGCGCATCTTTCCCAAAAACGCGTCGATGATGCAATTGAATATATTTACTTTGCCCTTGAGCAGGCGGAAAACTCAGATCGTGATGAAGAACTCATTCTCGCCTATTATCAATCTGCTTCAATTAACCTTTTGAATGGAAACTTGTCTAAAGCGCAGCGCTTTGCGATGAAAGCGGAAGACACAGCCGCTTCTTTGGGACAAAGCGGATGGGTTTTGTGTTCACGGTTTTTTATCGGGCGTATCCTGTTTGAGATTGGCAAATATTCTGAAGCACTGGAAACATTTCAGTCCATTGAAAATGCACTTACCTCGTATAATTCTGCCTCAGGCAATNTGGCTGCCGGTTCATTCCCGAAAGCGCTTGCNGTGTTAGCGCTGGTACAGGCGTGGCTTTTCAGGTCAAGGTTATTTCTTGGCGGCTCTTACGTTGAAGATGAAGGCACTTCCGTCGACTCGCATCTTTTCGCAATAGAAGCGGCTTATTTTTCCAACGATTTTGAAAAAGCTAAAACACTCTCTGAAAAGTTTCTTTCTTTCCTGCATGGTTCCGGCGGCGAGCATAACCCGATGGGATACCATTCATCTCNGCAAAATATTTCAAATCCCTTCTCAGGNGGCAATTTTATTTTTACCGAACAGCCTGACTGGAGAAGCGGCTTTACCCAGTGCGAAGATATGCTCTTTGGCAAAAAGTCGCAAGGGGCAAAAATGGCGTGGATTTACCTAAGCATGGCACAGTGCGCGCTTGAGCAGTCCAAAGAAGTAAAATCTGAAATCTTGGGCGCAATGCAGCGCTTTATGCGGGACGAATTACTGCCGGATACTGATCCCAACGATTCTTTTTTGTTTTTTGCATGGTATTGTATGCTGCGCGATTCTGACGCGGCGCAAGTGGATATAGATATGGTTGTAAGCATGGGATATAAGCGCATACAGCGCCGGGCAAGCAAGATTGACGACTTTAGAACAAAGCAGGCGTTTTTGAATATGTCCCGATGGAACAAAACACTGACTCACGCGGCAAAGGAATTTAAGTTGATTTAATAACCATCAGACATACTGCGGTTAATGTCGCGCTGATAAAGTTCCTGATAAGCGTAATTGCGGGTTTTAAGGCGCTCTTTTATCGGCTGGGCAAACGGAAGATAACGCCAGAAAACGCCGCGCAGGTCTTTGTCAAGCTTCTGCGTGCCTTCGCTTTCTTTTGTAAGCCATGTAATGTAGTCTTGGATGAAGCTCTCTTTCAGATCGCCTCTTAGCTTTACACGCTGCGACCACTGATAATAGTGACCTGTTATACCTTCTTCCATCCAGTAATACGATGCTTTTTCTTTTGCAACCTGCCAGCGCAGATCGGCAACCGCAGAAAGGACAGCAATTTGAAGGTTTCGAGGGTACATTGGAACGGCNATACGTCCGCGGCTTGTAGCGCGGTTAAAGCGGTCAAACGGTTCCCAGCAGAAGCCTGTATCGCCATAAGACGGAACAAGCACAACATAAGGTGCAATGCGGTTAAGCCTGTTTTTGTACATTCGGCAGAAGGCTTCCGGGTCTATACTTTCAATCCATGCCAATGTTGAAATGACATTTTCTCTGTATCCTACATCAGGCGGCTGNCAGAAAAAGTATTCCTTAATCAGAATTGGAAAATGGTTTCCCTGCCTCCCGATAGTCATTTTTGCCATTTGCCTTATTGTTTCAAATTCCGTGTCCACTGCCCGTGAATCAACTTCAGTGGTACCTCCGCCTTCCTCAATTTTTGACATAATAGTTCTTACGTCAGCCTCTGATTGTTTGTAATCCCTTATCAGTCCATCAATTTCGTTGTCAGTTTTTATGAGCGTCTTCATTATTTCCTGGGCTTCGGAAAAAAGCCGTTTTTGGCTGTCCAGATAACAACCGTTTATCTCCGGCAGCCCGTGAACAGGAAGATGCTCAGTCATNTGGGTTACCCGCTGAATAAGCGTTTTNTCCATGAATGTTCGCCGCTCGTCCTTTGCCTTTAATAAAACCCTTGTTCCNTCCCGTTTGCCTTTGGCTTTCTCAAGCAACTGGAGAAGTTTCGTGTTGTGGCTGCTTTTCGCCACGCGTACTTCGTCTGTTGTGGAGTTGCGAACCACTCCGGTTCCAACCGCTTTCAGCCATTCGTCAAGGTAATAAACCGGCTGGTCAAGCGTGTTTTCAACGATTATTTTTGAGAAAAAAGAACAGTGATCGGGTGTTAGAAAAGCCGGGTGAAGAATACCGTAGCGAAGAAGATATCTTTTTGGATCAGGAAGTTTATACGGCGCTCTCCGCGCAATGCCAATCATAAACTCCCAAAAAGCCGGAATTAACTGCAGGCGGAAAACACTGCGGTCTTTGGGATCTTTGGCATGGAGAAATTTCTGAAGTATACCGTGAACGCGATGCGCAANATCTCCCTCGCCTGAAAGCGCGGTTTTGTAATATTCGGAGTTTTCAAANGCATCGTGAGGAACATCCGCCATGCGCTTTGTTATTGTGGGAAAACTTGTTATTGTAAGGTCGATTTCATCGGATTCACCAGATGTATCATCAGATTCGCCGTCATCAAAAAGGTCGGCAAAATCGGGGATTATCTCTCCTTCTCCCTCCTGCATCGTTGCGCTTGTTCCCAGCAGGGCGGCTATTTCCGGGTCTATTTCACCTTGAAACACAGAATTCGACATATTCTAGATACCTTCTTTAAGAATCATATTATAACATCTTAGGCGTATTTCGGTCAACGCTTCATATTCCCTAAAGGCGAAATATGAGCCGCTAAAAGCGAGCACGGGTTTTCATTTTGTAAGCGGCTAAGCCCTTGACAAAGAATTACAAACTGAGCATAATACTTGAACAGTTATTTGAATATACAAATATCAAACATTAAGGAGCAAATATGGCTTTGGCAAAAAAAATGCTTGTCTGTAATCAGGAAATGGTGGAGCGGGCTTTGGAAACCCTTCCTTCCCAAAAGTCGCTTGAAAAACTTGGGGAGTTTTTCAAAGCACTCACTGATGCCACGCGGCTTAAGATTCTGTATGCGCTTGATTCCGGCGAATTGTGCGTGTGCGATCTTGCCGCCATTATCGGGGCAAGTGTTTCATCCACAAGCCATCACCTTGCGCCCTTAAAGCGCGCGCGGCTTGTACACGGCAGGCGGGAAGGTAGAATCATTTACTANGCGCTTGATGATGAACATATAAAAACAATTGTCAAATACGCACACGAACATCTGGGGGAAACTGTATGACAAACGAAATTACACTGGAAGCTTTAGGCTGCGATAGCTGCAGCGGCGGGAAAACGGACGGCACAGTAGACAAAAAAGCGGCAATGTGGCTGGCAGGCGGGGCGGCTTTATTTTTCATAGGGGTTCTGTTTCACTATGTTTTCCAAACGAACGGGAGTTTTTACATCTCCCTTTTTTTGCTCGGAGCGAGCTATCTGCTTTTGGGCGGCAAAGTTCTTTTGCGCATGGTAAAAAATATCGCGCGCGGGCGCGTTTTTGATGAAAACTTTCTCATGGGCGTTGCCACACTTGGGGCAATTGCAATAGGAAAGCCCGCTGAAGCCGTCACGGTTATGCTTTTTTACCAAATTGGTGAGTTTTTTCAGGAAATGGCGGTTGCGAAATCCAAAAAACGAATCGGCGATTTAATGGGAATAAGGCCTGATTTCGTGCATTTGAAGAAAGACGGACAGCTTTTTAGAATAAACCCGCAAGATGCGCAGATTGGCGATGTTTTTGTGGTTAAACCCGGCGAACGGATACCGCTTGACGGCATTGTTATCGAAGGCGAGGCAATGCTTGATACAACGGCGCTGACGGGGGAATCAGTTCCGCGAAAGGCGGCTGTAAATGACCAGGTGCTTTCAGGCTGCATAAACCAAAACGGCGTGCTTACAATACAGGCAACGCAAACTTTTGGGACATCAACCGTTTCAAAAATACTTGACCTTGTGGAAAACGCCGCAAGCAAAAAAGCGCCGACCGAAACGTTTATCACAAAGTTTGCGCGTTATTATACGCCNGCGGTTGTCGGGCTTGCCGTAATGCTTGCCGTTATTCCGCCGTTGTTTTTNGGCGGTGACTGGTTTGACTGGATTAGCCGCGCNTTGATTTTTCTGGTAATTTCCTGCCCGTGCGCGCTGGTGGTTTCNATTCCGCTCGGATTTATGGGCGGAATCGGGGGNGCATCAAAAAAGGGCATTTTGGTGAAAGGCGGAAATTACCTTGAAGCGCTTGCAAATCTTGACATAGTGGTTTTTGACAAAACCGGAACGCTCACAAAGGGTGAGTTTAAAGTGACGGATGTTCAGGCGGCAAACGGCTTTAGTAATCGTCAACTGCTTGAAGCCGCCGCCGAAGCNGAAAGTTTTTCCAACCATCCCATTGCCGTTTCCATCCTTAAAGAATACGGAAAAGAACACGGGAAGGAAATTGACANAAACACACTTTCCCGGTTTGAAGAAATTGCGGGGCTTGGGGTACGGGTGCACTCAAACGGGCGGACAATTCTTGCNGGGAACGGNGAATTGCTTGGNAAAATGGGTGTTAAGTACGCGGAAAACGCAAACATCGGGACAAAAGTGTATGTTTCCATTGACNGTGTGTTTGCAGGCTGCATCGTTATCACAGATGAGATAAAAAGNGATAGTTATGGACTTGTCCAATCNCTTAAAGATTTGGGCGTGCGTAAAACGGCTATGCTTACAGGCGATACTCAAGAGATTGCGGGCATAATTGCCGAGAAACTGGAGCTTGATGAAGTGCGCGCAGGGCTTTTGCCGCAGAACAAGGTAGAGGAAGTTGAGNTTTTAAGCAAGCAGAAGCGNCCGAAAAAAACGCTTGCTTTTGTTGGGGACGGCATTAACGACGCGCCGGTGCTGGCAATGGCTGATGTCGGCATTGCAATGGGCGGCTTGGGGTCGGATGCAGCAATCGAAGCCGCAGATGTCGTGCTTATGACAGATGAGCCTTCAAAGCTTTCGGTTGCCGTGAGGATTGCCCGCTTTACAAAACAGGTAGTTTGGCAGAATATAGTATTATCGCTTGGAGTTAAGTTCCTGTTCCTTTTTTTGGCTACACTCGGCGTTTCATCGCTGTGGGAAGCCGTCTTTGCCGATGTCGGCGTATCGCTGTTGGCGGTGTTTAACAGCATGAGAATTATGGGAAAAAACTATTAAGGAAAAATTTCAGGTGCCGATAATGAATCGGGTACATATATCTTTTTACATCCAAAAAACGCTGTTTTTTGGATGTATGCCAAACCATGGAGGAGCACCAAGTTGGCTTACACAAACGCAATTTCCACTTATAGGGAAACCAGAGTAAAAACGGCAAGTCAGGGGCAGCTTATCATTATGCTCTACGAGGAGGCGGTAAAACATCTGGATCGTTCATTGGAGCTGTTAAAGGCTACTGCGGGGAGCAAAAGAAACCCCTCCAACATCGAGCCGGTCTCCAATTCCGTCCTCAAAGTGCAGGAAATTGTCACTGAATTGACAGCTTCGCTTGACTTTGAGCAGGGCGGGGAAATTGCNCGAAATCTCTTTTCCCTTTACAACTGGTTTACAAGGGAGCTTTTGGAGGCCAATATTACCCAGGATATTCACCGCATATCNGCAGTGCGACACCAGATGAACGAACTGAAAGGCGCGTGGGTAGAGGTGGTGGCAAAAACCGCAGCCGAAAATGCGGGAAAAGTTACAGCAGGGATTAACATCGCCGGCTAGGAGGCATGATGGCAGACATTTCATCCGCTGAACTTAAGCAGCGGGTTGCTGTACTTAAGCGTTTCAAAGAGCTTCTGAAAACCCAGCGTGACAGGTTTCACGCTTACCTTGATACGCTTGACAGACAAAAGGATGTCATTGAGAGGGGAAGCGCAGACGACCTTATAAAACACGTTGAACTGGAAGAAANAATTGTCGCCGATATTTTTTCCATGCAAAAGGTAATCGATCCGCTTGAGATGATGTATCAGTCGGCAAAAGTGGAAAGTCAGGTAAAGGAAAAAAAAATCGGCGGGGATACTTCGGACGGCGAAGAAGTTTTCGGGCTTAAACAGGCGCTTGCCGGTCTTCGTGAGGAAGCGGTAGTACGCTCTGCACGAAACCGNGAACTTTTGACAAAGCGCATGGCAGAACTGCGCGCTGAAATAAAAACTTTGCGAAATAACCCTTACGCCGGNCGTGTAAGCAGCAACACGGTTGTTCCAATGCAAATTGATTTGAAAGGATAATGGNGGATTGGCTCTTTCGCTAAAGGGCGGTAGCACGAAAGACGATGTACCGGGGAGATGAGACTAGGGCAGTAAACGCAACGCAANTGTTGTAACCTAAATAACACCTCTTGTCTNGCTTTTTTCAGGNTATAAAGCCCACTTGTCAATTTTTGGCGGNGNGCTTGCTAATTCAGCAATGACTCAAAAGTAAAATTCTTTGATATGTGTCTCAGTGCAAACAAAGCAACGCCAAAAAGCACCAAGCCTATTATAAAAAATGTTTGTGCACCAAAAATTACAACTCCGCCAAATTTAAGAGCGCCGAGTACAATAAGAACCAGCATCAACAGCAAGCTGATATTTGATGCTTCTTCAACAGATTGTGCTTTTGCGGAACTCCTGACTATTAAGACGATAGCAATAAACGCGAATGCCGGTGAGAGCAAGAGCAAGAAAATAGCCCAGTTAGTAGACGGCAAAATTAAAGTGCCGATAATTGCAAAGGTTGTAACTTGGAATAAAAGCAACAAAATCAAAAACGAAAAAAATGAAGCGGTCATACCTAAAATAAAAGAGGCAAATATTTTTGCATTAAAAATGTCTTTCACAGGCAATGGGCTGTAAAGCAGCGTTTCCAGGGTTTTCTTTTCTTTTTCTCCGACAAATGAATTAGCCGCCATTGCGGCAGAAGAAAAAATCGGAATGAACAAGAAAAACAGCGGCAAAACATCGTTGAGTATAAAATTACTTAACAGCATCTGTAAATAAAATCCTTCAATTCCTGTCAAATCAAGGTTAAGAGATGTAGCCAAAAAAATCAGCCGCATAAAACCTGCCGAATCTTCAGGCAGAAAAAGAATTGATGCAACAAAAAACAAAGGCAATATAACCACCATAAGAAGGGGAATTGCAATCAGCACAATTAAAATATTTTTGTTGAAAATACTGCCCTTTATGTCTTTTTTGATAATGCCCATTTGCATACTGCTGATCATCTTTCAACTCTCCTTTCTGTGCTTTTCAAGCAGCTTAAAATACAGTTCTTCAAGAGAAGGCTTTTGCATTTCTACATGGGAGATTTTGCCTCCAAAATCAACGATTTTTTTGACAAGCTGAGGAACTTCATCTTCACAAGCTATGTCAAATAGTTTGTTGTTCCCATACAAATTTATTTCAAGCTCAGGTGGATAGCAATCAGCGTTAATAATAACCGACAGACCTGAAAGGGCAAAAGAGCGAAGTTCGGATAAAGTGCCGGTTGCAAGAATATTGCCTTCATATAACAAGCCGTATTTTGTGCATACTTCTTCGGCATATCGAAGCTGATGCGTACACAAAAAAACAGTAATTCCTTCTTCGCTGGAAAGTGTTTTTATCATGTTGTTTACGCTTTGTGCGCTTTCCGGATCCAGCCCGGATGTTGGCTCGTCAAGGAATAATATTTTTGGCTTGTGCATCAAAGCACGCGCAAGCGAAAGTCTTTGTCTCATGCCTGTGGAATATTCTGAAAGTTTACGCTCTTTTGGTTCAAGGAGAGATAAGTTATCCAAAATTTTCATAGCACGAGCTTTTGCTTCATTTGTCGGGATACCAAAAAGTGATGCATAAAACAACAGGTTTTGTATTCCGCTAAGATTATCATACATTCTTGCATGTTCGGTAACTACACCAGATAAATTATGAACTCTTTCAGGATGGATTTCCGGATCAAAACCAAAGATGCTGCACGAGCCTGATGTGCGTTGCAACATGCCATTAAGGATTTTTACTGCGGTAGTTTTTCCGGCGCCGTTAGGGCCAAGAAATCCAAAAATCTCGCCTTTTTCAACCGATATATCAATGCTGTTTAATGCTTTCATTTTGCTTTGATATACTTTCGTCAAAGAATTCACGACTACAGCATTCAAAAATCATCAACTCCTTTTAACGTTTCCTGCATGACATCATGCAGGGAAACNCCGTTTTCTCTTGCGGCCTTAGCAATATCCTCGTACTCAAGCTTTGATTTTTTNACNNCAAATCCGCTTGAAGTCTTAATTCGTACTGCTCCATATTTTGTTATAACTTCTTTTTGTTCGCGCTGCAAAGTGTAACGGCGCATAATGTTTTCCCTGATT
>JGI24694J35173_10004339_pt1 | contig 10141 bp, 5 predicted proteins | sample TergutCo191P1_FD_35173 | JGI IMG/M metagenome (IMG submission 35173) | reverse complement strand
GTATCTTCGTGTATAATACATCCATGCGCAGCCAGACCGAAAGATTGATTGATCTTGTCCCGAAAAACTGTCCGTGTTGACATGCCGACGGCGGTCAACATCTTTTTGACGCAAGTTGCCGTTAGCATACGCCAAAATGCGCCTCCATTCCATGTCGCCGGTATCTTATTTACGCAGAGGACGCAGCAACAAGTGCTCAAATGGCGGTCCTAGCAGTTTTTTAGGGCGTTCCTGACTTTCTAACAGTGTCGTTTGGCATTCCTGACAAATAAGCCCATCTAAAAACATAGCATTTTCAGGATCATCTACCTGCTTGCCGCATCTGGAACATGTGTGATTCATTACAGTGGGGGTTGACGTGGGGTTGGCTACGAAAATGACTCGCACTATTTTACAACAATTTAGCGATAATGGTATCCCAGAAAAGGGGGGGAATGGGATATTTTTTTCAAGAACCAGTCCGGCAACCGACAAAACCGTCAAATTATACATGCGTTCGCGTATTCGACTTCGAGAGACAAAGTAACCCGATAGCGTTCACAATGCTGCTTTCGATACTCTGTTGTCCCATGCTCTCATTTTTGATATACTGCCCTGACACACTGTTACAATATTCAAAACTGAAATGAATACCATCCTCATCCTTTGTAAAAAACCAGCGAGTGTTTTTACAGACACGATGTTCAAGGAACTATTCGAGTGTCTTACCTACAGCCATTACGAAATTTTGTTTCCAGAGTCCCATGATGATCTTATGCACATCGTACAGATGGATTCACGTATTTGCGCCGTGGTTTATGACTTGGATACATGGAAATTGGGGTTGGCAAAGAAAATCGCCGAAGTGAATGAATATCTGCCGATTTTTGCAATGGTGGATCATAAAACCTCCGTCAATTTATCATGGCAGGCAGTGAGTTTGAATATTTCATTTCTTGAATATCGTCTGAAAACCGGTAAAGATTTAGCGGCACGGATTCATCATAAAGTCAAGGAATATATAGATAAAATCACACCCCCTTTTACAAAGGCATTGATGAAGTATGTCCGCGAAACAAAATATCCTCTGAGTACCCCCGGACATCTCGGTGGAACAGCCTTTTTGAAAAGCCCGGTAGGTTCCATTTTCTATGACTTTCTGGGACCGAACATTTTTCTGGCAGACGTGTCGGTATCCATGACGGAACTGGGATCGTTGTTGGAACATTCAGGTCCCCATAAAACCGCCGAGGAATTCGTCGCACAGTCCTTTGGAGCGGATTATAGTTATATTATCACCAATGGCACATCAACGGCAAATAAAATGGTGGGCATGTATTGTACGGTGGACGGCGACACGATTATCGTGGACAGAAACTGCCACAAGTCGCTTGCCCATTTGCTGATGATGGTCAATGCCGAGCCTATTTATCTTAAACCGACAAGAAATGCCTACGGTATTTTGGGCGGTATTCCTAAAAGCGAATTTTTACCGGAATCGATTGAAGAGAAGATGAAATGCCGAAATCTCACCAAAAAGCCGGAGTATATCGTTATTACCAACAGTACCTATGATGGTATTTTCTATAATGTCAACTGGATTAAGGAACAGGAGCATCTTCAATACGTACACTTTGACAGTGCTTGGGTTCCCTACACGGCGTTTCATCCAATCTATGATGGCAAACACGGTATGACGGGGCAGGCACGTGAGGGTCAAGTTGTTTTCGAGACCCATTCCACGCATAAACTACTGGCAGCGTTCTCACAAACTTCCATGATTCATGTGAAGGGACAACTCGATAGGGATGCGTTTAATGAGGTGTATATGATGCACACCTCCACTTCCCCTCAATACAGTATTGTTGCCTCCGCAGAAGTTGCAACCGCAATGATGCGTGGAAACACCGGTCAGAGGCTGATCAACGATTCTATCGAGAGGGCTTTGAGATTCAGAAAAGAAATGAAACGTTTGAAGTCCGAGGTAAAAGACTGGTTCTTTGATGTTTGGCAACCAGATAACATCGAAAGTAAGCCCGAATGTTGGACACTAAAACCGGAAGAAAAATGGCACGGATTTATCAATCAGGACGATGATTTCAATTATCTTGATCCGATTAAAGTTACGATTTTAACCCCCGGAATGGACGAAAATGGAACACTGCAAGCGGAAGGAATCCCCGCGAGCATTGTTTCGGAATACTTGAACGAACATGGAATCGCCCTCGAAAAATATGGTCCCTATAACATGCTATTTCTCTTCTCGATCGGGATTGATGAACCGAAGTCGATGGCACTCCTTCACGCCCTTTCCGCTTTTAAGAATGGTTATGATGCCAATCTGCCCGTTAAAGAAATGTTGCCAGCCCTTTACCGCAAAGCACCGCATTTTTATCGGAAAATGCACATCCAAGACCTCGCAAAAGGCATCCATCAACTCATGGCGAAACGCCGGTTGCCGGAGGTGATGTATGATGCATTTGACACACTGCCTCAAGTGGTCATCACCCCTCATAATGCTTTTCAAAAAGTTTTAGTCGGGAAAAGTGAAGAAATCTACATTGAGGACATGATGAACCGTGTCAGTGCAAATATGATCTTGCCCTATCCACCGGGTGTTCCGCTCATTATGCCGGGCGAGATGATCACCAAAGAAAACCAATGTATTTTTGATTTTTTGTTAATGCTTTGCGAGATAGGCAAAAAGTATCCCGGCTTTGCGACAGAAATTCACGGTGCTTACCGTCAGAGCGATGGAAGATATAAGGTAAAAGTTTTGGTGGAATGACGACAGCCAAGCGTCAGGAAAAAACCTGATACTTTCTTCCATCCCGTCATGGTAAACTCCGCAGCGAAAATCGAGGTTGCGGGAGGCTTGCCCCGATGCCGACAAGAGGGCGGACTTGAGGCAAAATCCCGCAAACCGTTTGCTCGGAAGAAGTAACCGACACCACTGGTCGGCGGATTTCGCTACGAGTTGTTCGCGGATGGAAACGTTCCAAGATACCCATTAATCTACCCATATTGTAACCCACAAAAAAGGAAAATGTCAAGCATAATTTCTCTCTTTTGTTCGTTTTCGCAACAACCATTACCACGGCGACTCCATCATTCCGACGATTTGAGCGGCGATACGGTCAATTTGTCTTTGTTCGGAGGTCAAGAGCGAATGACCGAATTCGGCAACCATTGAATCGCTTGCCGTAACTTGGGTTGCTCCTTCATTCCAGACGGGAACGTCGAATTGCCGCAGGTCTTGAGAACGACGGTCTCGCCATTGGACTCGAATGACCAACTCGCCGGTCTTTTGACGCGGATCGTTAAACGAATCGACGAGAGAAACTCTCTGGCTGTTTTCGACAATACGGCACTCCAAAACGCTGTCCGCACTGGGGCGACCCACAACTTTGTAGGGAGAGCGTGCTTCGATCTGTTTGCAGATCGCCTCGGTCAACCGCTCTGCAAGATGCCGCCGGGTCGGATCGGCTTCGACCATCGGCACATAGACAGTGCGAACATCCTGTCCGAAAAGGGACTGCGAGCCAACCTGATAGCCAAGTCCGACACATCCCGGCAGTAACAAAAGAGGCAAAAGGAGTAAAAATCGCATGAAGCAATTCTAGCGTTTTTTCCTGAATTCACCAAGGGCAAATTTGTGCCGCCATTATTTGCCTGCTTCACTCCAAAGCGTCCGTTGCCATTCCACACCGAGCATCACGACATTGATGCCTGACCCAATGCCAAGCAGTGCTACGCGGCTGCCGTCGGGTACAGCACCCGTCGTAATTCCTATCGCTGCCGCCGTCGGTAATGCCGCACTCCCCGTATTGCCGAGATATTCCAGCGTTGAAAAATTGATCTCCGCCGGAAGTTCCAACGTNTCAAAGAGCAATTTTTGGTGCGCCCGTCCCACCTGATGGCAAAACGTTTTTTCAATCTCACTGCGCGTCCAGCCGGTTGCCGACAGAAACCGCTCGAAACAACGCGCCGCCGCCACTACGCCCTCTTTCATCAGTGCCTCGGAGTCTGTCTGCATCAGCGGATTCATCGAATCGCCGCCGGATTGATCCGTGTCGCTCTTGCAAAGATCACAAAACTTCGTTTCGGCATGCACCGCTCCGCCGAGCAATCGGTTACCGGTGCGGGAAATACTCCGATGGGCAAGCAACACCGCCGCACTGCCGGAACCAATCGTGAGCGATGCAAACGCTGGCTTGACGCTCTTGCGAGTGAGCGACATGTCGGTATTGAGATGGCGAATCGTCGTTTCCATCAACGACCGGGAACTTTCCGTTCCGACAACGATACCCGCCTCAATGTGTCCGAGTTCGATCATGTTAGCAATCTGAATCATTCCGCTAACGATACCGAGGCAAGCATTGGAAATGTCATAGACAAAACCGGTCGGCGGAAAATTGAGGGCACGATGCACACTGCATGCCGTCGCCGGTTCGAGGTAATCCCGGCAGACGGAACCGTGAATGAGCGCACCGACTTTGTTCGGATCGAAACCGGTTTCTGCCATCAATTTTTGGACGGTCAACATACTTTGCTGACCGGGCGTTTTGCCGGGAGACCAAATGCGGCGTTCCTTGATGCCGGTTAACGCTTCGAGTCGTCCTTCCGGCAAATTGAGCCGTTCGTAGAGCGGTGCGCACCGCTTTTCCAGCGAGTCGGTCGTAACAACCTCCTCCGGCAAACAATGCGTAAATGCCTCTATACAAACGTTGGTGTATTTCATGGGAAGGAGTTAGGAGATGCACAAGCCCGTCGGTTGTCTTCTCTCCCTCTGGGAGAGGGTTAGGGTGAGGGCTTTTTGCTTTCAAACAGTCTACAGCAATTCAGGATACGCTCTAGTAGGGGTATTTCGATGGGCACGTTTCAAAAAACCGGAGCGTCTTTCACTGACCCTTTTACCCATCCCGGTTTTCGGCTACAATTACGGGAAGTAAAGATCGACACAAAATACAGATCAGAACCCCATTAGGGATATGACCCCCCAAAAAACGGCTGTGTTGCAACCGGAAGCCCTCAAAGAATTACTCGGATACCTGAATTTTTCATCGGGTAGTCATGATCCGAAGTTTTTCCGGTTACTCAATGATTTATTCTGTAAGTTTCCTCCTTCTGATAAAGATGCGCGCTGTTCCGCTCTCCGTGTTATCGAATATCTTGAACATGAACTCGGACTCCTTGCCCAAAAAACGGAAGCCTTCCGTACTGACGATCAAGCCGGACTCGTCCTTGCCATTGTCCGCCAGCATTTCATACCGGGCTACCGCCAATTTCATGCCGACCTGCTCTTTCACCAAACCGACGAACTGGTTTTCAATCCTTTTTTTCTCGGAAAAATCCTCGAAAAGATTCTCCAGCAGGGTTCCCCGTGGACAGAATACAACCGGATTGTTTCTGCCGTCATCGAAGAGTTGAACGATTATATCGGCTATCGACCTATCCCCGTATTGGAAGGAGCGGAAAAACACCAGCCTTATATCCATGAGTGGGTTGCTCCCATTTCTCTGTACATAAAAAATATCGGTGTTGCTGCCGGAAAATATGCATCCATTGTTGAACAGGCGTTGGTAATTCTTCGGGAGACCGATCCGCAAATTCTTCGGGAAGCCTGTTTCGACCCGGAAAGAATGGAGGAACTCGTTCTTGATCCGAGGGCTTATGATTTTGATCATCCGGTCAACCGCAAACCGAATTACCATTTTGGACTGTGGGACCCGAATGCCATCGACAACGACGGGTATTATTGCCGGTTCGTTATTCATCAGGTTACGCTGGAAGGAATTTTGCGCCGTTTGGAAACGGCATATACCGGTGAATCGAACGTTGCTGATGTTCCGCCCGACGAATTGCTCTTTGAAGCGGGAGCCGTGCTGGCGGGGACAATGCTTATGGGGGCGGGAGTCTGCGGTGATTCGCCGTCAACTTATAGTTCGGAAACGTCGCTCAATGACTTGATGCCGATCATTGCGGACTATCGGGATCGGTTTTACCAGCAGATGCTCCAACGGATTCCGAAAAAGATGAAGCCGCGAATTCAAGAGGAGCAAGAGCGGCTTTTCCAACCGTTCGGCAGTTGCCGNCAGGACCTGAACCGCCAAATGGCAAAACGCCGTGCAGACCAGTTGCAACGGNTGCACCTTGCCCGGATTTTTGCCCGAATGGGTTACTCTGATGCCGCCATGAAACAGGCAAATGCCATTTCGGTTACGTCGGCACGTATTCTCACGACGATTGATTGTCTCATTACCGAAACGCACACGCAAATCGACCGGAATAATCTTGTCGAAGCCGCCGGGAATTTGCCGAAGGTCGAAGACTTAATCCGTCGGGGCATTTCCTGCGGAGCGATNATTGACCCGTGGACGGTTCTCGGTTTCGGCGGTGCGTTCAGTCTGTTTCACACTGTTGAAAATTCGATTCACGATCACCGGATTGACGAATTGATCAACCTGTTGGAAGAGTTGTTCGATATTTACAGCCGATTGCAAAAGGGAGCGGCGGCATCGGGAAACGGTGATCTTCAAGCCGACCTTTCGGATAAAATGGGGGACTTGGCGGGCTGGTGGGATCAGTACGGTACGACAGATGTCAGCAACATCGACAGTTTTTCCGGCGACGATGCCTGGGAATCTGCCGCCGTTGTTTCGACGGCTCTCGCCGCCTGGCATNGAGCCGGGACGGCTGCCGGAGATGTTGCGTTTTGGAGTAAGCATGTCGAACGGTTCAAAACAACGAAAGCGTTCGTGTTGCTGGCGGAAGCGTTGCTCGATCAGCAAGACCCCGTTGCTTCCATGAATTTGATGATGTATTGGCTCGAACATTCCGAAACGATCCCGCTGGTGGACGGAGATTATTCATTTCACGCCATTGCAGTTCGGTGGCTGGATCAACTCTGGAAACCGCCAAAGGGTGAACACGAATCGGAAAGCCCCGCATTCAGTCCTGCGTTCCGCCGGGCAATCAAGGATGTGCCGCCGTTGCCGTTTTCCGAACGCTGGAAATTGACGCGGAAATTTTTTGAACTCATGGAGGCAAATGCCGACTTCTATTGGTACGTTCCCGGCATCGAATTAGACGAGGATCAATTCGGAGGGAAAAAAGGAAAACGCAAGGGAAAAAAGAAACCGCCGAATAAAAAGTCCAGCAATCACGACGGCGAGGAAAGTTTCGACGAGGACGGCGACATGCCGGGAACCCCTAAAAANGGACAGCGNACGGACAAATCCGACTCGATTTANGGAGCCGCTTACGATGATTTTACNTACAAAGACTCAACAGACGACGGCATTGACGATTCATTGATGGATCAACCTCCTCCCGGCGGTTTCAGCAATCGNAGCGAAGACTTGGAAATCGCCGACGAAATGGATCGCATCGGCGACCGCTTNCTNTTTATTTCGACGATGGCAAAACTCTGGAAATTCGTTACGGAACGTCTTGCCGGTTTCGTTTTAGTGCCGAAAAATTCCGATTGGCAATGCCCTGCCGCTAAAAATGAAGAAAGCGAATTGACACCGGAAATTGTGTCGGAAGTCGAACATTACATCGCCGCGTGGTTGACACAAATCACAACATACAACAACGGTTTGGACAATCTGCTGCAACAGGCATCCGATTACAATGTCCCGCCGCCGCGGGGAACGACCGAATCGCTGATGGAATATGACCGGCATCGGGGAATCAAAGAAATTTTACTTGACCGAATCGTCTGGGCGCAGGTCGAAGTGCGGGATACCGGAATGACACTCGAATCGTATCTCGGACAAAAAGATTACATTGGAAAAAACGATCACTGGGAATTTTGGGTGGCGGATGTCAACCAGGCGATTTTTCGTTGCGATGTCAAAACCGTCAAAAAACTATGGAAACCGATGCTCGATGCATTGACACACGAAACAATTCTCTATGTCCCGACCGCGCGCGGCGGTTCGGCGGTGGCAATCGCCAAGTGCCGGCAAATTCAGCAGGCAATTATCCGGCTGTTGGAGTACGCGCCCCGGCTCGGACTGGTTGTGGAACTGTTCAAACTCCTCGAAACAATCAAAACGATGGAAGATGACAACACCGTGGGACCGGGAGCGATTACCGAATTCGACCGGCTTGTGGAAACCGCCGCGAGGTCGGTTACAAAATGTGTTGCGGTTTCAGCAAAATCATGGAAGTTCAACAAGAACGGCGAAGAAGAACGGCGCAAGCAAAATGCGGTATTGGTCGAATACATGGAACAGGTCGCTGAACTTCTCTTGGAATTTTGGCTCTCGCACAGTAAACAAATCCGAATTTCGCCCGTTGAATCCATCGCGGATTCCAAAAACTGGCATCAAATAAAACAGTTTATCCAACGGTACGGTCATGACATTTTCACCCAGCAAAACATGGGATTCGGCAATCTTCGCGCCATTCTGCATCAGGGAGTCGATTATTATCTGCGGTCTCTGATGAAGATCAAAAAGGAAAGCGATGATGAAATCGGAATCGCATCGAAATTACTTGAGGACTTAGACAGAAAACGAATCGACTGGGCAACAGCGACAAGCACTCTGGAAATTATTCTGGAATCGATTGCGGAAAACTATTCGGAGTATATTGATTACAACAGCACAACAACCCATTCAGATCATGGCGAAAAACTCTATATGCTCCTCGATATGCTTCGGGTACAGGTCGGATATGAGCGGATCTCGTGGAAACTGAAACCGGTCTATTGGGTTCACGATTCGATGATTCGCGCAGGTTGTGATGAGGCGGCTCGGCTTTGGGAACGTGGNATCGCCACAAAGAGCGTGGATGCGGCAGAAGAACACCTTCGGCACTATCAACGGCTGTGCGACAAATACGGAATGTGGNTNCCGAGNGTTCACGAACGATTGCAGGAACGGTTCGTGCGACCATTGCAGATCGACCGAATGTGCGGACTCGTTCCGAAGGCAATTCGGCAAGCCCAGCGGGATGAACCGAGAACAGCATTTGACGAACTGTACTCGCAAATCGAAATTTTTGCCAAAGACCCCATGGGAGTGGGATTTGAAATGCCGGAATGGCTCTCGGCTCTGCGGAACGAAGTGATGTCCACACGGACAGATGCTGTGGAAACAGAACACCCGGACGAGGCGAGAGAACAGGGCAGGGATGTGTTCAATTCGCAGCCGCACTTTGAGCAGGTCTGTATTCCCAAAGTACAGTTGGATAAAATCCTTCGGACGCTTGGGTCGTAATGTTGCTCACCGCGACTGTGGTGCCGTCATCAATTTGTACATCGGTTCGCTCAACGTTTTTGCCGTTGCTTTTGTCATTTGATCCGTTAACTCCATATCGAGCATGCTCTGGTAAATTTCTTCGGCATTACCTCCATGAAAAAACGGGTTCTTTTCCTGTGTAGCCCGCATCGACTTTAACATCTGTCCGAACAATGTCTGACCGATGAATTGATGTAGTAACTCACGGAATCGCGGGTCTTCGGTTCCTGTTTCCGGTTTCGGTTGTTCGGCAGAATCAAGCCGCGTTATCGTAGTGCCGTCCGAGCGTTCGTACACGTCCAATGTGGTCTGTTGCTGTTTCTGCAACATCGTCGGCGGTACTCTGGTNAGAGAATCCGTNGCCGCTTGCGTNGCGTAGGTTACAGTGTGAGTGGTGATTGAATTTAACATNATNGGGGGATAANTTTTTTGTCGTTGTAAAATTGATTGACAGNNGCAAGTCGTNCTCACCCNCAGTATCATTGACACTGGCTCTCCCAGNGGGAGAGGGAACTACCGATGGGCTTACGCCCGCNGCTCTTTCTTNTGANTCCTGACTCCTTTNTCCTNACTCCTTGCTCCTAATCCACAAACACAACATCGCCGACAATCGCTCCCTGCTGGTGCAAAATTTTGATGATGTCGATCACTTCCGCCTGCGTAGCACGGAGCGCATTGAGCGATGCTTGCAGTGCCCTCAATTTCATGTTATTGACGTTTTCGCCATTCATTTGACGAAACCTTGTGTCGGTGTCAATGTCGAGAAATTGTCGCGGGGGTGCTTCCTCTTCACCTTCGGCAGGGGGTATGTCCGCAATAAAGTTTCGATGAGTAACCAGCGTCGGTCTCACTTCAACATCTGCGTCAATCGCAATGGTTCCTGCCCGTTCGTTGATGATTACACGCGGCAC
>JGI24694J35173_10004322_pt1 | contig 10161 bp, 8 predicted proteins | sample TergutCo191P1_FD_35173 | JGI IMG/M metagenome (IMG submission 35173) | reverse complement strand
AGCGAAAGCAAATCCCAAGTATGCAGCCGAGAATACAAGATATCCCGAAACCAAGAGTGCCTTTCTTCCAATCTTGTCGCTGAGTTTTCCCAGCGGCAATGCCAAAACCGAAGCTGACACTGTGAATGCGAAGAATAGGAGAATCACTGAGCTATCATCAAATCCTACGGACTGCGCCCTTAAAAGCAAAAAAACATTTGATGAGTTACCAAGGGTAAACAGCAGCACTACGAAAAGGTATAATTTCAACCTTTTATCCAGTTTTTTTAGACTTGCGAAAAACGGAAGGCGGTTTGTGGCCTGCAATGGGCTGGGTGTTTTCCGTTCTTTTACAAAAAAGAACATAGACAATCCCACGATGGCAGGGATGGCAGAAATTAGAAATATGCGCCTGAAATCCTCTATGCCTCCAATAAATAAGAAATAAACTATTAGAATTCCAAGAGCAGAACCGGCTTTGTCTAACATCTTTTGTAAGCCAAAAGATTTCCCCAGCGATTTTTCCCCCGCGCTTTCAGATATGAGCATGTCCCTCGGTGCTGTTCTGATGCCCTTGCCGAAGCGGTCAACGATTTTGGCAAACAGCACACCCGTCCATGACCCGGCGGCAACTAATAAAATTTTATAAAGCACCCCTGTTGAATAGCCGGCAAAGGCCAAAGCCTTCTTCTTTTGCAGCCTATCTGAAATGCGGCCGCTAAAGACTTTTAAAATGTCTGCCAAGCTCTCAACAACGCCTTCTATAAGGCCGATTAGTGCGGGGGTTACACCAAAAACCGCAGTCAAATAGAGAGGCACAAGAGGATACACCATTTTTGTGCTAAGGTCAGTGAAAAAACTGACTAATCCAAGAAATAGGACATTTTTATTTTTCGTGCCATTATTGTTTGCGTTCAAAAAAATCATCCTTGCAAAATATTCTAAACATGAAATTAAACCTATTTTGCATGAAAACTTGCATGAAAACAGGCTTAAAATCATCTTTATATGCCATGGCCTCGTCATTGCCTCAGTTGTGGCGGTTGCGCTGGAGGCTGCCATGATGCCTGAAGCTGATTGTTAAGCGCCTTGCTAATGTTTTTACTTCCCGGTATGCGGTGCTGAAAACTTCTTCATCATCATGCGGGGGGCTTCAAAATCCTCGCCGGGGAATTGTTCTTCAAAGCAAGTAATCAGCCGTGCCAGGTATCTGCTGAAAGTGCGGAGTTCTTCCTCGCTCATGCAATCGAGCACTTTTGAGATTTGCACAGGGTTGTCATTAACCTCGTCAGCGGCTTTCGCACCGGCATCCGTCAAGCGGATCACAGAATCCTCACGGGTGATGTATCCGCTCTGTTCCAGTTTTTCAAGTGTTTCCATAAGCATAGGCTTACGCATGTCAGCCAAATAATCTAGTTCTTTTTGTGCCATCTCCGGCTTCATTTTAAGCAGTTTGAGGATACGCCCTTGCCCTTTCAATGGATCAGGCATTTTCTTTGCGGGGCATAGGCCTAATCCCATCACACGGTTTGTAAACATTTGTAAGTGTTGCAGTTGTTCAATAACGGTTGCTTTAATTTCATTCATTGTCTATTCCTCCCAAGAATTTTTCACCGCATTTTTTGTGGATTTCATTATGCTGACATACCATATGCTTATTACGGCAGGTGGCAATAACGCTTATTCGAACACCTAGCGTGGCATGGGGCGGAGTTAGTCTTGCCTAACACGATTTATTTTATCAACCGCAAAGGCTTCTGTCAATAAATTTGTAGAAAACCAGCTTTGTCTGTGGTATGATTAAGCTCATATTATCTGCACAATTGCTCAAGCTAGAATAAATTGAGGCAGACACTTGAGTGGCGTTTTAGCGAGTTTGTGCCGTGTGCATGACGGGAGCAAGTTTATCGGCATTGCGCTAAAGCGGTTGCGTGAAGATGAGGTGCTTACTCTATGGCCGGTTTCTTATATAAGCCCAAATATACAATCACTGACGAGATACTATCTCTGGTAGCACTGATAGCTGCACGTATAGATGTCCTGACTATTCAGAGCGGCATGGAACAAAATCCCAAGTTACGCAGGATGAACCGGCTTCGCTCTATTCACTCATCTCTTGCAATTGAGAATAATACCCTTTCTCTGGAGCAAGTGACGGCTCTTTTTAACGGTAAACGTGTTTTGGCACCGGCACAAGATATTTGCGAGGCACAAAATGCTTTTGATGTATATAATAGGCTGCTCGGATTTAATCCATATGACATATTAGATTTGCTGAGTGCGCACCAGATACTAATGAAAGACTTGGTGAAGGTGCCGGGGCAGTTTCGTTTAGGGAGTATAGGTGTAGTTCGCGGAGATGAAGTCGTTCACATCGCGCCGCCTGCCAGCAATGTTTCGGGACTTATGGCTGATTTGTTGCATTGGACGCAAAATGCACAAGTTCACCCGCTTATAAAAAGTTGCGTGTTTCATTATGAATTTGAAGTTATTCACCCATTCCCAGATGGGAATGGACGCATGGGGCGTATGTGGCAAACTCTCTTGCTATACCGCTGGAAAGAAATTTTTGCATGGCTTCCTGTTGAAACTATGGTTTGGGAGCGTCAGCAGGAGTATTATGCAGCAATTGGCAGTTCAAACGATGCAGGAGATTGTGCGGAGTTTCTTCGTTTTATGCTACAAGCAATTTGGGATACATTAGAACTGTACGCTTCTGCCGACCAAGTGAGCGACCAAGTGAGCGACCAAGTGAAGCGGGTTTTATCAGTGGTGGGGGCAAAAACGCTTTCAGCTTTAGAAATAATGGAACTTCTCGGCTTGAAGCACCGTCCGACTTTCCGCAAAAACTACCTGCACCCTGCGCTTGAAGCTGGTCTGATTGAAATGACTATGCCACAGTCGCCGAATGCTCACAATCAGAAATACCGTAGAGTTGAAATGAGATGAATTTAGAAAAACCGTGGAGGTGTTTTAAGTGAAACTTTATATAAAGCAAAGAGTGTTTTCCTTTGCAGATAGGTTTGCAATAAAAGACGAACATGGGAATGATGTTTATTCGGCTGTCGGGAGGATATTATCACTGGGTAAAAAGCTGGATATTTATGAGGGCATAAATACTAATGCTGCCCCTGTGGGGAAAATTGAGCAAAGGCTTATGTCCATTACCACCCGCTTCGGGATAATAGTTGAAGGGCATCATGTAACTGACATGGTTCGAAAGATAACCTTTTTTTCCAACGACTACAGGCTTGAAGGGCTGCCCTGGCATTTGGAGGGTGATTTTTTGGCCCATGAATATAGCCTGATGGATGGACACAATACGGTAATGCGGCTATCTAGAAAATGGTTTACATGGGGAGACAGCTATGAATTGGACATTGCTGACGGCCAAGACCCATTGCTCTGCTTGTGCATTGCGTTGGCGGTGGATTGCTGCATGTGCGTAAGAAATAATTAATGACGCGAAACTCCCAAGGGTTCGTGCTGCGTGCGGAAAATGGGCTAGGCCTGCTAGATAACGTGGCCATACTGACTAGGGGACATCATGAGTTTATATGAAAGCAAAAAGTTACAAACCAAATGAGGCGGTTCCGCAGTGGGTTCCGCCTGCAAAAAATAAAATGTGGAGGCAAATGATATGGTAATCAACTCAAAAAAAGCCGAAGAATCGGCAATCCTTAATCTTGCATACAGTGTGTGCGCGGCGGTGCGGACGGCACCAAAAGCCTGTGGCATAGACCATCTCGAAACTGCAATTTTAACAGGTGAGGACAAAGACCGCGTCACAGCCGAAATGCGGAGAATTGGCAATAGCTTCGGCGAGGATGGCAGGGTTTTCCGGCGTGATGCGGATAACGTGGACGAAAGCAGCGCAATTGTGCTTGTCGGGGCTAAATATGAGATACGCGGGCTCAATCAAAAGTGCAAACTCTGCGGATTTGAGGACTGCGCAACCTGCAAAAAAGCAAGCGCAACTTGTGTGTTTACGTCTATGGACTTAGGCATAGCCGTCGGCTCGGCGGTTTCGCTGGTTGCTGACAACCGCGTGGATAACCGCATAATGTTCACAATAGGCCAAGCCGCTGCAAGCCTTGGGCTACTTGGTGAATATAAAATGATCATGGGTATACCATTGGCAAGTTCTGGCAAGTCGGTCTTTTATGACAGAAAGTGATAAGTAGTTATAAAGGAAATTACTTAACCTCGACAAAAGGGGCTGGAAATGAAAAGACAAGTAATTATGGCAGCGGTGCTTATAACTGTGATGATTATTTCAGCGGTTTTCCCCCTTCTGACCGCAATGGCGAGCGTCCCGCCGACGCCAGGGGAAATGAGTGTTGGCATTGAAAACCCTCCTGAAAATGCTGTGTTCGCCGATATACTGATAAGAATCAACGAGAGAGATCCAAACTTCACAGACGTTAATGAGGATAATCTTGTGCTGTTCGGGCTGGATAATCAGGCCGGGATAGTTGGGTTTAACGATGGAGGGTTTCGGAGTTTTACATTTCACTACAACGGTGCATCTTCTGAAATTCACTTGAGCGAGAGTTCGTGGCGGTATTATTTCGTGCATTTCGGAATTGAGGTAGAAGGGCAGTTTCAAAATCTTCTTGAAAACTACTCTGATATGAAAATTGCATTGCTTGATTATGCAGGGGATGTGATTTCGGTGTCGGCAAGTTTTTCATTGCCTAGGCCTAGAAGAGGCGTTTTCGTATCTATTTGGGTGGGGCCTGAGGTGAGTTATAATCATGAAACGGGAGATGTAGCTGTACATTTGTTTCCCGTGCGGTATAACTATTTACGCAGCATACTCCGCCCTGCTCTTCATCGTTCGCCGTTTCTGGTGCTTAGTGCCGTAACGCTGCTTTCTGTGGTTTTGGAACTTGCAGCAGGGCTCTGTTTCGGATTCCGTAAAAAAATTCTTTTGCGCACAGTTCTTGCCAGCCTGGTAACACAAGCCTTTATAGTAGCGTTTACCGCTATCTCAGTGCGTGAGGATTTTGTGGATGCTCGCTTATTGATTTTCCTCATAGTGCCGGCTCTTGTGGTTGGAGCGTCCGTCGCTGAGCATTTCTTCTATCGCAGAAGTTCCGCTATGAAAAACATCGGCCCGCAGAAAATCTTGCGGTATACAATCGCCGCGAATTCACTGGGGTTTGCTTTTCTCGTGCTGTTTTTTATTAATAGTGCCTGACACTGCCGCTTGATATGCTCTGCTTAAAAATGGCGGTGGAAATAACAAAACCACTGCACAGTAACAACGGTAAATGTGGCGGTACATTTGTTAGAATTGCCTAATTGATTTAGAAGAAATAACGAAGTATACTACATAGTAGTTGAACAAAGGCGTTCATCAAATGGTGCCCCGTAAATTCGCTGGCTTATGAAGCCGCCGGCTGAATTGAACTGGCACCGTATGATGAGCGCCTTTGTTTTTACAAAAATGATTTTTGCTGCTGACTGACACTAACCACTGTGCGGCACTAACACCATCGGGTGACACACCGGGCGACATTATTAATAGCAAATAAAAAGACTGCTTGAAAGCACTCACGAACCGAGAGGATAAAGACATGACATGTATATATGAAAATCCGCTGTCTAAGAGGTATGCAAGCCGGGAAATGCAGGCCATATTTTCAGATGATAATAAGTTTTCTACTTGGCGCAAGCTCTGGGTGGCGCTGGCTGAGAGCCAGGCTTTTCTGGGACTGGATATAAGTGAGGAACAGATTTCTGAGATGCACAGGCACATCCACGATATCGACTATGAGCGTGTAAGCCAGATTGAAAGCGAAATACGCCACGACGTTATGGCACATATCAGAGCCTATGGTGAGAAGTGCCCGCTTGCAGCGCCCATAATTCACCTCGGGGCGACATCCTGTTATGTGGGCGATAACACCGACATAATAGTTCAGCGCTCAGCGCTGCTTCAGATTAGGCGCCTGCTCATAAATGTGCTGGCAAAGCTATATGAGTTTGCACAAACCCACAAGGCACAGCCATGTCTGGCCTACACCCACTTTCAGGCCGCGCAGCCAACTACAGTAGGAAAGCGCGCAACATTGTGGATTCAGGAGCTTGTTCTTGATTTGGAACATCTGGACTTTACATTAGGCCAACTGAAACTATTGGGCTGTAAAGGCACAACCGGAACTGGTGCGAGCTTTCTTGAGCTATTTGACGGAAATCATGACAAGGTTAAAGAACTCGAACAAATGATTGCGGATAAAATGGAATTTAGCGGTGTATTTCCGGTGACGGGCCAGACTTATTCCCGTAAAATTGATTATTACACGCTGTCGGTTTTGTCCTCTATTGCGCAAAGCGCGCATAAATTTTCAAATGATATAAGGCTGCTCAGCCACCTCAAGGAGGTTGACGAGCCATTTGAGCAAGCGCAAGTCGGTTCGAGTGCGATGGCATACAAGCGCAATCCGATGAGAAGTGAGCGCATAGCGTCATTGGCCAGATATGTTATCGTGGACGCACTTAACCCGGCCATTACTGCTAGTACGCAGTGGCTTGAGAGGACGCTTGATGATTCGGCAAACAGGCGCATTTCCATACCTGAAGCCTTTTTGGCTGTAGACGGAATACTCTCTTTGATGCTAAACATTGCCGGAGGAATTACAGTCTATCCCAAGATGATGAAAAAACACTTGACGGAAGAGCTGCCTTTTATGGCAACGGAAAATATTCTGATGTACTGTGTAAAAAAAGGCGGAGATAGGCAAAGCCTGCACGAGAGAATACGCATTCACTCAATGGAGGCCGCAAAAAACATAAAACTTGACGGTGGAGAAAATGATTTGATTAGCCGGATATACGGTGATGCGGCTTTTGGGTTAAGCCAAGGGGAACTGGACAAAATTCTAAATGCGGAGAACTTCACCGGAAGGGCAAAGGAGCAGACCGAGGAATTTCTAAAGGATGTTAGAGTGATTATTGAAGAAAATAAATGGCTTTTAGGTGCGGAAGTCAAAATCACGGTTTAGAATCAGGGGAGTAGACGTTATGTTGGTTGATGATGAGCTAATTGACTATTTAGAAGAACTTTCAAGTCTTCTCCTGTCAAAGGATGAAAAGCAAAGACTCTCAGCAGATCTTAGCAACATTCTCGATTTATTTGCAAAGATTGACGAGCTTGATACAGAAAACGTAACCGGGCGCAGCCACCCTTTCGACAATGTAAATGCTTTACGGGAAGATGAGGTGCAAGCATCTTTTGAGCGCGAGCTCATATTGGAAAACGCTCCGGAAAATGACGGCGAAATGATTATTGCTCCGATGGCGGTTTCGTGAGTTGTAAGCCCTCCTCAGGTACGCATATTTATGACCTTATGGGTCTATGGCCGTTTTGCCTGAGATGCGAAAGGAATGGTTACAGATATGTTTGACATGAGCGCCCTTGAATTATCTCAGGCTATTAAAGAGAAAAAGTTTAGTGTAACTGAGGTAGTAGGCGGCTACTTAGATAAGATTGAAAAAAATTCTGATAAGTTTAATGCGTTTATTTCTACATGCAGGCAGGAGGCCATGTCAAAGGCCATAATTGTGCAGGGGGAAATAGATTCGGGGCAACTTACATCCCCCCTTGCCGGTGTGCCGGTTGGGCTTAAAGACAATATTTCAACTAAAGGCGTAGCCACGACCTGCGCCTCAAATATGCTAAGCGGTTATAAGCCGGTTTTTGATGCAACAATTGTGGAAAAACTGGAGCAGGCCGGTATGATTGTCATTGGCAAACTCAACATGGATGAATTTGCCATGGGTGCGTCAAGTGAAACTAGTTTTTACGGAGCTGTGCGCAATCCTTGGGATACTACACGCACTGCGGGAGGATCTTCCGGTGGCAGCGCAGCGGCTGTGGCAGCGGGGGAAGTTCCTCTCACAATCGGGTCTGATACGGGTGGGAGTATCCGTCAGCCCTGTGCATTTTGTTCAGTGACAGGAATAAAACCTACATATGGCTCTGTTTCCAGATATGGCCTTGTGGCGTTTGCCTCATCGCTTGACCAAATGGGGCCGGTTGGACGGGATGCGCGGGATTGTGCTGCGCTTCTATCAATAATATCAGGGCCTGATGCCAGAGATAGTACGTGCATTGCTCAAAAGCCCTTTGAATTTGACGCGAAAATTCCAGACTCAGTTGAGGGGCTGAGAATCGGGCTGCCAAGCAACTATTTTAGACAAGGGATTGCCCCTGGTGTAAAGGAAGCTGTTTTGGCGGCGGCTGATGAATATTCAAGGCTTGGTGCGCAAATAGAAGAATTTGAAATGCCTCTTGTAGATTATATGACATCTGTGTACTACATAATCTCATGCGCCGAGGCTTCTTCAAACCTGGCAAAATTTGACGGCCTAAAATATGGATACCGCAGTGAGAAGGCTGCATCCCTGGCTGAGGTATACCGCATGTCGCGCAGTGAGGGCTTTGGCCTTGAGGTGAAGCGCCGGATTATGCTTGGTTCATTTGTTCTCTCATCAGGCCACTTTGAGGCTTTTTATAAAAAAGCTCTAAAAGCGCGCGCGATTATAAGTGATACATATGAGGAGCTCTTTAAGCGTTTTGATATGCTCCTGACACCGGTTGCGCCCACTACGGCGTACAAAATAGGTTCAAATATAGATGACCCTGTCAAAATGTACATAGGGGATATCTATACAGTTTCTGTAAACCTAGCGGGTTTGCCGGCTGTAGCGTTGCCATGCGGATTTGACGGCGATGGTATGCCAATAGGGTTTCAGTTAGTCGGCAAAGCCTTTGATGATATGAAGCTCCTTCATGCCGCACAAGTGTTTCAGAAGCATACAGACCATCATACTAAGCCTGCACTAACCGAAACTGAGCCGGCCTTGGGCGTTGGGAGGGAAGTTCTGCCATGAAATGGGAAATAGTAATGGGGATTGAAGTCCACGCTGAACTATCTACTAAATCCAAGATTTTCTGCGGTTGCTCCACAGAATTTGGCGGTGCACCAAACACCAATGTGTGCCCTGTCTGCTCGGGGATGCCGGGGGCATTGCCAGTGTTTAACTATGCTGTTTTGGAATATGCAATCAAACTGGGTTTGACGCTCGGCTGTGAAATCACACGGTTTAGCAAGTTTGACCGAAAGAACTATTTCTATCCCGATTTGCCGAAAGCATATCAGATATCCCAGTTGTACAGCCCAATTTGCACATTAGGCCACTTGAACATAGATGGAGATGGATTTAGTAAATCTATCGGTATCAGTGAGATCCACATGGAAGAGGACGCAGGGAAACTTATTCATAACCTGCAAACAGGAAATACCTTGATGAATTATAACCGTTGCGGTGTGCCACTTTTGGAGATTGTATCGCAGCCTGACTTTAGAAGTGCCGGGGAGGTAATCGCATATCTGGAGAAGCTGCGTGAAATACTGCTATACCTGGACATCTGCGACTGCAAGATGCAGGAGGGCTCCATACGCGCGGATGTAAACATATCGGTCAGGCCGTTTGGTGGGCAGCTTGGAGTCCGCACGGAAATGAAAAATCTAAACTCGTTTAAGGAAATAAGCAGGGCTATAGAATATGAATCAAACCGGCAGATAGAGATTTTGGAAAGTGGCGGGGAAATTGAGCAGGAAACACGGCGCTGGGATGATGCTGTGGGTATGTCCGTCGGTATGCGCTCAAAAGAAAATGCACAAGATTACAGATACTTTCCTGAGCCGGACTTGCTGCCGTTACAGGTTGACGAGAGCCTGATAAAGAAAATAGGGGCCAATCTTCCGGAGCTTGCTCACCAGAAATGTGAGCGGTATATTGCGCAGTTTGGCTTAACAAAATATGATGCAACCCTAATCACAAAGTACAAGAACATAACTATCCTGTTTGAATCCGTGGCCCACTTGAGCGGTGAGCCCGTTGAAGCGGCAAATCTAATAACAGGCGAGCTTATGCGTCTTATGAACAAAACAGGAACACAGCCTGAGGACTTAAAGATAGATTCACAGAAACTTGCGGATTTAATAGCTCTTGTCACGGGCGGCAAAATTAACCGCACTGCGTATAAAGAAACTGTTGAGGCAGTCTATCTCAGCGATGTTGAGCCGAATGCCTATATTGAGGAAAAAGGGCTGCTGATGCTTGCGGATACTGATATAGTTACTAGTGCCGTAAAGTCGGTGCTAGAAG
>JGI24694J35173_10004310_pt1 | contig 10182 bp, 9 predicted proteins | sample TergutCo191P1_FD_35173 | JGI IMG/M metagenome (IMG submission 35173) | reverse complement strand
GGTGTGATAGACTACGCGACGCGGCTGTTCCCGGAGATGCATCTGCGCTTTTTCAGCCCGGAGGATACTTTCAGATCCGCCCCCGTTCTGGCCGATCTCCCGCTTCTTGTCGAAAACATTCTGGTAAGGTTCCGGTGAATTTCGCGGACAGGTTTGTCGTTGTCTTTGGCGGCTACTTCATCTCGCGGGGGTTGGTGAGGATTACGCATAGGCGCTAGTCAGCCCCGCTTTTCGGGGTGGCCAGCACTTTTTTACTATCCACGAACCATTCCAGGCATATATCCCCAAGATAAAAGTTGGCCAAAAATTCCCCTTTGCAGACAATCAGGGCAAAAACAGGCTATATTCAGCCTTGCGACCGCTTTTCCTGGCTTCAAGATACCCCGCATCAACAAGCCGTTCCAGCAAACGGTACGCCGTATCGGGCTTCTTGTTTATCAGTTCTGCGGCTTGCTCCTTTGTAAGGGCTGTGTTCGCTTTCAGGTACGATATTATTTCCCTTTCGCCATCGGACAATGCGGCTATGTCAGTTTCCCGTTTTGCCCTTGCGTAATTGACATTCGGCAAGACTATGTTAAACGCCTGGTCGAATATCTCCAGGCCAGGCTGCAGACCCGTTTTTGGTATGCGGAAAACATCCTGGGAATGCCAGTCCCGTAGGCTTCCACGTACCCCAACCTGAAAAACACCCTTCCAAGCCTGTCGTTCCGAGATTCGGAAACCCCACGCATAATGACTTCCCTGCTTAAGCCACGCACCAAACCGCCCAGGGACATGATTTCCAGGCGGTCATCGAACATATTGAAGAGGATTGAGCCTGTAAAGTTATAGTCACGGTGTATTACGGCGTTAAGAAGCGCCTCCCTAACGGCCTGCTCGTTGTAATCCGGGCAGTCTATGCGAGACAGGCCCGAAAAGGTCGAAGGAACCTTGTTATAGAGGGAAAAGGTCTTCATTGCATCGTCAAGCTGCTCGAAAACCGAGCCGAATAAGGCCTTTCGATCCAGAAAAACGGCCTTATCCGTGCCCTGAAAAACGGAAAACTTGATGGTGTAGGGGTTTTGCTCCGAACACAGCAGCGCAAGGTTCGTGTATTGCCCGTTTGCGTTCACGAAACCGAGCGTCCTCATTTCGTTCGTCCCGAAGGCCACTTTTCTGTCCTCGAAGCATTTNNTGGCATAAAGGAATGTCAAATCNTGCTCGGTCGAAGTACCTTCGTCAAACGAATCTNTGTCCGATTCTTTTATCATCTGCCGTATCATCGAATCGTCGGCAGGCATGTTTGCGCTGCCCATGCGCATCAAAACGCCGGACGGCTTTAANCCTTTGTCGGAAAGNTAATACGGCTTTCGAGTTCCCTCGTGTANGGTTATTTGGATTACCTGCTTGNCTTCAAGCGTTAAGGGTGCAATCTTTACGAATGGAGTCGCATCGGGCTTAATCGCCTTGCTTATGCTGCTTGAGCATTTCAGCATTTCATCATCGGGGGCTGCAAGTCCAAGTATTTTGCCGTCGTCATCTATGCCCACATATATTTCACCGCCGCTGGTATTCAAAAATGCGGTAACCGCAGCTTTAATCTTTTCGGAAAATTCCCGTTTAAATTCGACCTTGGCACTTTCCTGCATACTGCCCCCGATTACGGCTCAACGAGTATTTGTACATACATAATACGCCAACTCGGATTTTTTTGCCAGTAAAAATCCGAGTTAGATCCGAGATAATCCGAGTTAATTAGCTTGCCAAGCCACTCAGCCGCCTTATCTCGGCTCCAAAAATCCGAGATAAATCCGAGCAAATCCGAGATAAACCGAGCTAATTGGCTTGCCAAGCCACTCAAGCGCCTTATCTCGGATCCGAAAATCCGAGATAAATCCGAGCAAATCCGAGATAGAGTGTTGTTCCGTATGAAATGCTATCGAACAAAGCCTAAAATGCCGCCAATCAGCAGGGTNAGGGTAAAAACCAGCATGATAAGCATGAAATTCTTCACGGCCAGGGAAAAGGTGTCNGGCTTGACTTGCTTNCGAAAGAAAATGCGGATGTTTTTCTGCACGGGCCAAACCGTAACCAGGGTTAGCAGGCACCACAGGGGNANGATTCCCAGGATGCTTGCGGCAACTATGGACAGGTAGGCAAGGCAGTTCAGGGTGGCNAACAGGGCAAGGGCGTTCGGAATGCCGATGTGCCGNGCCATGGTGTAACGGGTGGCTCTGTCGGCTTCCAGGTCGCAGATATTGTTGGCNAGCATGATGTTGGCAATAAGGCAGACGGCTGGCAGGGTAATAAGGACAAAGGCCAGCAGATTGACTAGGTTAATGTCTATGAACAACTGCCAGTCGTAAAGCATTATGCCCACCAGCGGTATGCCAGGCGCATTTATGCTCACCACGATAAACATGATGACCGTGCCCATCACAAGGCCGGAAACCGCCTCGCCGTAGGGTGACTTGGAGATGGGCGCAGGGCCGTAGGTATAGGCTATCCCTGCGGCAAAGCATATCACCCCTGCCCAAAGCACCGCCAGCCCGTATAGGTAGGCCAGGTGCAGCCCCAAGACCCCGGCGGCAATGATCATCGAGAAAATTATGATCAGGCTGACGGGGCGGCTAAAATGGGGCACGGCTCTTGTTTCACGCTTGTCCATGTAGTTGTTGATTGCGGTAACGGACATATCGAACAGCAAGGCTGCGACCAGGTAAATGAGGGAACTGCGAAGGTTGATGGTTCCGGTTAGGTAGAAGGCGTAGGCCAGAGCCGCCAGAAAGGGCATTACGCTGGCAAGTTTGGTTTGGATTTCCACGAAGCTTAGAAAGGTCTTAACGGTTTTCATGAGTTGGCAAGGTCTCCTTGTTATGCCTTATTCGGGTTATTTGGGAACCGGTGGTACCCTAACAAGTCCATTATGCGCTCTTTGGCAGTACAGAGTACAGTATCGAAAGCAGGGCTTCCCGTTTGCGAGAGGGTAGCCCTGTCAAAATCCGTACCGCCTTCTTTTCGAAACGTCGGGCGACATTCCTGGCCANTTCNGGCCCCTGGGCAGTCCGCACCTCCGCAAGCAGGAGGGCTACATCGGCCTCGTCCTTCATTACGGTTCGGGCTTGCTTGCGTAGGGNCTGGTTTCGNCGCATGGCCAGGATAAGGGGNAGCGTCACCACGCCGTTCCTAAGGTCGCTGCCCACGGGTTTCTGCGCATCGGCTTCGTTCAGCTCGTAATCCTTGCAGTCATCGACAATTTGAAACACCATGCCCAANTGCCGCCCGAAATTCCCCAGGGCTAGAGCCTTGGCCTCCGTCTCGCCGCCAAGGAGTGCGCCCATGAAGGCTGAAATATAGAACAGGGCGGCTGTCTTTCCGGCTATTACCCTCAAGTAAGTAAAAATCGCCAAGTCTACGTTACCGTTATGCATATGCTGAGTGTATTCACCCTGGCAGATCGAAGCCAGGGCTTTGGCAAAACGCATGGCGAGGTGCGCATGGGCTTCCAGGCTTTCGCCTTTCCCGAATTCTATGCTGGCCAACATCGTAATGCTAATACTTAGCAGGTAATCGCCGCACAGGATGGCGTTTTTGTTGCCAAACTTTTGGTGAAGGGTCGCCCTACCCCTGCGAGTGCTGGCTCCGTCAATCACGTCGTCGTGTACCAGGGTGGCCATGTGCAGAAGTTCCACGGCGGCGGCGGCTCTGGCGGCGCTTGGGGGGACAAGCCCATCCTCGTCCATGGCCGCACTCAACAGAACCCTGGTGCGCATTCCTTTCCCAGTGCTTTGGGCCAGGTAGATTGTAAGATCACCCAAGCCGTTGGCTGGCCCATTCAGGACGGCCTGCACCAGTCTGTGCGTTTCCTTTACAGCAGATTCGATGTCCAACCTGCCAGGTGTTCCGTTGACCCTTTCGTCATTCATGGTACAGGTACCACTTTTTGGCAAAGCGTGTGTTCCGCCATTTGACCTTTAGCCAGGGGGACACGTAGTAGTCCAAGCCAAAAACCAGCCCGGCACCAAACATGACGGCGATACTTGCAGGAACCATCCACCACGTTGACATGTAAAGCCCGGTGGAAGTAAGGAACAGCACCTGCAATCCCAGGGACACGGCTCCGCTTAAAGTTGTAAACAGGCCTGCCATAAGAGCCAAGCCTATGAGTATTTCCACCGTCACGATCATGATCTGCATGAACAACTGCAAGCCCTCGGATGGCAGGATAAAGTTGATCAAGAACCAATCCAACGGAACTATTTGCAACAGAAACGCCTCCTGAGGAGCCGTGATCAATAGTGGGCGGAAAATGCCAAATATCGTCCAGTCTATCAGAATGCTGGCTTCGACTCCTCCGCCGCCAGCGACGGGTGTTGCGGCAGCGGTGGCGGCGGCGACTGGGGTAGCCGCGGAGGTAGCTTCAGCCACGGTGCCACCGGCTAGAAGGCTTTCGTACCACTGCCTTGCGCCCAAGAAGAACTGACTCATTCTGGGCGTGCTCATCCAGCCTTCCCCAACTTTCTTGACACCTTCATATACCCAGATGAAGCCCAGGAACAGACGCAGGGGTACCAGCAGGAAGGATGGGTTCCGGTTGGAGAAATGGCCGCCCACAAAACTGCGCTTGTTGCGGATGGTGAAAAACTCGTGCCTCATGTATGAAATGATCTTGTGCCAGCCAAGCACCTGTAGGAAATATATCATGTTGATAAAATGTTTTGACAACATTGCCAAGAATGATGGCAGGGCAAAAAACTTACCCGGGGGGCCTACATGCGCCGTACCCCAGCGGCCTCCAACGCAGACCATTGCCCCGTGGAAACGTGGTGTGTATTTTTCTTTTTTCCCAGTGCCGGTAATGTCGGCCATAAGGTTATGCGCCACGGTATGAGCCGAATGCTCGGCGTTCTCCACCATTTGGGGCACGGGTGTTTTTTCGCCTTCGGGAACATAATGGATATTGTCCCCAGCCACATACACGTTGGGAGTGTCCAAGGCCTGCAAGTATTCATTCGTTTTGACACGCCCGGAATTGGTGCGTGCCAGGGATTCGGACTTGTGGACTATCTCCGACCCGGTTATGCCGGCAGCCCAGATTACCGTACGGGTGGGTACACTTGTGACCCAATTGTCCGAGCCGCATTCGATATAGTCCTGCCCCACGCTTCGCACGCTGGTTTTCAGCATGACCGTAACGCCCATTTTTTCCAGGCGAGCACGGACTTTTGCGGATAGCTTTTCCGGCAGCACCGGGCAAACCCTGTCCAACATATCCACGGCGGTAATTGTCACCAGGCCTGGGTCAATATCGAAACGGCGGCAAAGGATGGGAGTATATTCCGCCAATTCACCGGCCATTTCCACGCCGGTTAGCCCCGTACCCACAATGTAAAAGGTTAGTATCTCTCGCTTTTTGGCCTCGTCATATTCCGCAGACGCCAGGCGGAACATGGCATGGATGTGATCCCTTAGTTTGACAGCGTCGTCGTAGCTCCACAGGGTAAAGCAGTTGGCCTCGGCATCCTTAAGCCCAAAGAAGTTGGGCTTGGAACCAGCGGCCATTACCAGATAGTCATATTTGTAAACATCCTTGTCACCTGTTAGCGTTCGACCCTCAAAATCAACATTCGTGATTTTATCCTGCACAAGGTTTACGTTACGCCCGGCAAACACCTTGTCCAGGCTGATTCGTATACTGTCCTCTTCCACCCGTCCAGCCGCAACCTCATGCAGTTCGGTTAGCATGGTGTGGAAAGGGTTTTTGTCAATCAGGGTTATGTCCACCCGGTGATTGGCTTTTTTTGTCTTTTTCGCAAGCTTCTTCGCAGTTAACACCCCGGCATACCCAGCACCCAATACGACAATTTTTTTCATAACGATTTCCTCCTACTCAAACACATTGGAGAATCGAGCATAACCTGGGGTAGCAAACCATTGACCATCCTGGTCTATCCAAAAGGCTTCCGCACCCGTGGCTTTCGCCAAAACCTCCCCTTCCTCCCTTGGCAGGACAAACAGAGCCGTGGAAAGGGCATCCGCCATCCACGACTGCCGATGGATGACCGTTACTTGTTTGAATAAATCTGCCGGCATAAGGGTATCCGGATCAATCACATGGCCAAAGAGCTGATCGTTGACGATAAAGAAACGCTGGTACGAGCCGCTTATCGATATGGTGGCGTCGGTTAGGGAAAGGGTATCGACGGTGCTGGGAGCGTCCCCCACTCCGGCTTTCGGGTTTTGCACGGCGATGTTCCAGTGTTCCCGTCGGGGCGGAGTGCCCATTGCCACGACATGGCCGCCGACATTCAAAAGCGCAGTCCGCAGGCCAGCCTCCCTTGCGGCTGCCAAGGCCAGTTCCGCCGCAAAGCCTTTTGCCACGGAACCAACGTCCAGGGACATTCCCGGTTCCGCCAGGAAAACCGTGCGCCTGTTTTCGTCAATAATCACATCATCCATGGTCATTCGCCCAGCCGCCTCCTGCAGTAAGGCAATTGAAGGCAAAACCGCATCTTCCGGATGAGCCAAACCACGCATTCGGTATTCGTGCCAAATGCGAAGCACGGATCCCATTGCCGGGTTCGTCCGACCTTGGGTAATGGCATAGGCTTCCCTGGCCGCCAGCAGCATATCGATTATTTCCTGCTCCACTTCCACCGGCTCGATACCGGCATTGGCGTTTATTGTGTGAAGGTTATTCAATCCGTCGTAGGCATTGAAAATGTCGTAGAGTCGGTGCAGGGTTTCCAGCCGCTCGAAAACGATGTCGGCAAAGTGGTTAAAATCCCTTTCACTTTCCGCATAGACCAAGAGCAGGGTAATCGTGTCAAAAGGCCCTATCTTGTGAGCCTGGTATCGCTGATAACGGGTGCAGGCCGTGAATGCCAGCGGCAAGGCCACGGCGCAGCCCAAACATACCCCAAGGGTCGATACCCACGCTCGACCCTTTCGGTTCCGGTTTTTTCTATCGTGCATTTGCGGCGGCTCTTTCGACGGCGGCAAGTATGGGAGTCATGTTGATAGTAACCGAAGCCACCAAATCCGCCCCCGCAGGACGACCGTTGTTCAGGCTCATGCCTATCACTTGCGTAGGCGTTTTGCCAACCATCCACTGGGCAAAGTCCTGCATTTGCTCGTTCCACTCCCTGCCGATAGGGGAAGCCCTTCGCATACCGTAAGCGCTCCCCATCTCCTGACGGGTGGGGGAGGAACCTGGCAGGGGCTGCAAGGTTCCGGTGGTATCAAATTCCACGGTGGACTGGGTGCTGTCAACCCAGGCGGCGATTATCACGTCATGTTCGTCCAGGGTTAGCACGGCATAGTAGGAGGCAACCATGGCCCTTCCCGTTTGGGTTGCGGTGGCATTCCTGGAATCGCTAATTCCCGTTGCCACGCCAAGGCCAGTCCTGTGCCTGCCCGGGCTGTTGCCAGCCTTGAGGTTTGCCATCGCCCGTTCCATGGCCGTCAAGTAACTGGTAACGTTCACCGTGACGGAAGCCCTCAGATCCACTTCCGCAGGGCGACCGCCGTCTAGCGCCATGGACATAAACCTTGCAGGGGTCTGACCAATCGCCCAAACTTCCATAGAAGCCATCTGCTCGTTGTATTCCCTGTCAATGCCGGAAGCCCTGCGCATGTTGTAGGCATCCGCCAATTCCCCTTTCGTCTGGACGGGGGCGGAAAGGTCGGTCGTGATTTGCCCCTGGGCATTAAAGCCAATCCGTGTCTGAGCCACATCGAAAGTGGCCCTGGTGATTATGCCGTGTTCGTCCAAGGTGATGGCAACCAAAGTGCTGTCCACCTGTGCCAAACCTTCGTTCCCACCCGTGGCAGATCTGGAACTGCCCACCGAGGTCACGACACCCAACCCCGTGCGAATTTGTCCCCTCTCGCCGGCTACAGTGAGATCCGCCCTGGGCTCGATTCCAGGCGAGGGAACTGCGATATTCTGGTTTCGTCGGTTGTCCCTGCAACCGGAAAGGATTCCCAAAACGCCTATCGCCATCAAGACAAAGAGTATGGTATGTTTCATAATATTCTCCCTTGCGTAAAGTTTGTGCCTATCATATCAAATATAATGTTATGTAGGGCCAAAGCAAAGAAGAAAATAACGCCCTATTGCACAAATTCCGATTTTGTTGCACACTTTCAAAATGGGTGCTAATTTTGCAAGCGCAAAGCTTGACGTATTTTTCAGGGGTTTCTTGGATATCGATGGTTTTGCCAGTTCGGACAGTTCCCTTAACGGCATTCAGGTTGACAACGACGGCGGCGAAATCGGCAAAATCGCCTTTGCGGTGGACGCAAGCCTGGAAACCATCGAGCGGGCGGCGGCTTCGGGTGCCGGAATGCTCTTTGTCCACCACGGGATGTTCTGGGGCAAGTCCCTTGCGCTTAAGGGGGGGCACAGGCGGCGGATAAAGGCGCTTTTGGATCACAACATTTGCCTGTATGCGGTGCATTTGCCCCTGGATCAGCACCCCAAGCTGGGAAACAATGCGGTACTTGCGGAGCTTTTGGGGCTTGAGGCCGTGGAGCCTTTTGGCGGATACAGCGGCAGGAAGATCGGGTACAAGGGAACCTTTCCCAAGCCGCTGGGCGTGGAGCAGGCGGTGCGGAAGATTGCCTTCGAGGACAGGCCGCCATTGGGGGTTTACCCCTTCGGCAAGAAGGAAAACATGACCTGTGCGGTGGTTTCCGGGGGGGGTGCGAGCAATGCGATGGAGGCAATCGACGAAGGTATAGATTTGTTTATTACCGGAGAGATGCCCCACTACATATACAGCGAATGCCTTGAGGGAGGGATCAACATGATCGCCGGGGGGCATTATTCGACCGAGGTTTGGGGGGTGCGTGCCGTCATGCGCCATTGCGCCGAAGAACTACATATTGACACTGAATTTATCGATGTCCCAACGGGGCTTTAATTCTGGGGCATGTGCCTCGCCTATGGAGCAATTATGAACTTGAAATGCAAGTTTGACAAAGAACGCGGTTTGCCTTTTATACTTACGGGGTTTGTAATACTTCTCGATCAAATCACCAAGTCGTTCATTGCGGCGAGGTGGCCCATTGGTTCCATGATTACCAATGTCTTTCGACGATGATTTTTTCCTAGGCCATGATTTTTTGCATATAATCCATGTGCGCAACCCGGCGATTGCCTTTAGCATTGGGCAGAACCTTCCCGAGCCTGCAAAGCGTATACTGTTCGTCATACTGCCCATTATCGTGCTGTGCGTTTTGGTGTGGTACTATCTTTCTTCGGATGAATTTACCAAGTTGCAACGCTGGGCAATCGCTGGCATTCTTGGCGGCGGAATTGGCAACATTGCCGATCGCATTCTACGACCCGACGGCGTCGTGGACTTTATAAGCGTAAGGTTTTACGGCATTTTTGGCTTTGAACGTTGGCCCACGTTCAACGTCGCCGATACAAGTGTGGTGATTAGCTGCATATTGTTACTTGTTACTATCTTTGCCGGCCACAGAAAAATGGTAGAGAAGGAGCAAACCGATGAACAAGAAAGTTAACACGTTGCTTTTTATCCTGGGAGCCACCCTATTTAACATCCTCGTAACGTTGCTGTCCTTTATATTGCTTTCGGTGCTTTTTGTCACGTTCCTTATGCCCATTCTGCCCGAAGCAGCCGTGAACGTGGCTTTCTCGCTTTTCTTTATTGCGGCTATAGCGATTGCGTTTATCGTGTATCGGGTTGTCCTTAACAAGATAACCAACAAAATCAAGTTCGAGGATTACTTCGATCCGATTCTTAGGGGACGCAGGCCACCGCCGAAGAGAAAGAGCGATTAATAATTCACCATGGGTTTCCATTTCCTGTAACTTGCTGTGTCTATCATGCGGTACCTTGCACCTTTTCGGTAGCCTCGTTATGTGCTGTTTGTGTTTTAAGTTAAATCAATTTCATTGGATTCGAATACCAGCGGTTCGATGGCGGCATCAAGGTATTTGCCAGTAAGATCAAGCAACTCCGCGATTATTTCCACTCGCTGCTTTCCGTTGTAGTTCTTCAGGAAAAAGCCCTGGACTATCCTTTGAGATAGTCCTAATCACTTGACAATCAGCCAATACAGGCTAAAATGTATTCTATGAAGGTGGAACTACACCCGGATGCTGGCAAATACTTAAAGCGTATGAATGAGCCAAACAAAGGACGCATAAAAGACGCTTTGAAGGATTTG
>JGI24694J35173_10004300_pt1 | contig 10194 bp, 10 predicted proteins | sample TergutCo191P1_FD_35173 | JGI IMG/M metagenome (IMG submission 35173) | reverse complement strand
CGAACCGCAGAACGATAACACGCTCCCATTCGTAGGCCTTGCGAAACGATGACATGGCAAGCAGAGCCGCAAGCAGGATCACTGAGAAAACGCCGAGTCGCCAGGCATCCGACTCCAGCCCGAGAGCCGGCTCCGGAAGCACAAGCGCAAAGAGCAGCGATAGGACAACTCCCAGAAAGATTAGGCGTATCAGGGCAAGGGCGAAATCCGGTTTTCGCCGCTGGCTTATTTTTCTTGCGGTAAGGTGTCCAATATCCCGCATTTCTTTCATCTTATTAACCCTGCTTATGCGTGGCGACAAGTTCGGCCAGTTCATTTTTGCTTACCCCCAATTCCTGCATTTCTTCTATAAATCGCCCCACAAGCTCCCTTATTCTGCGCTCGGGGCCTTCGTCTTCCGGGTCGGGTTTCTTGTCCGAGATGTACGTGCCACTTCCTACCTGGGTTGTTAGTATACCACGGATTTCCAGTTCCCCGTAGGCTTTGGCAATGGTGTTTGGATTTATTTTTAATTCGACGGCCAGAGAGCGAATGGTTGGCAGTCGCTCCCCGGCCTTGAGCCTGTCGGACAGCACCGCGTTCTCGATCTGCCGGATGATTTGCCGGTAAATCGGCACACCATCGGACAGATCGAGCGTGAAGCGCATTGGGACGGCGGTTTCCGGGTCTGCGACCGTGCTATTCATCTAGTACAAATATAAAGCGTACTAGTACAATGTGTCAAGCAAACCGGGTTAAAAAACCGCGACAACCCCGCCGTCGTAACGCTCCTCGATAAACTCCCGCACCCGGGGGCTTAGAAGCGCGTCCCGCAGGGCCAGAATGCGCGGATCGTTCTCCTGACCCCGGCGCACGGCCACGATGTTTACGTACGGGGAATCCGCGTATTCGATTATGAGCGAATCCCGCTGGGGATTCAGGCCGGCCTGAAGCGCGAAGTTGCCGTTGATCGTCGCGGCATCCACGTCATCGAGAGCCCGGGGAAGCTGTGCGGCCTCAAGTTCGTGGAAGACGAAGCCCCTGGGATTGTCGGCGATGTCGCGGGGGTGGCAAGCAGTCCCGCGCCGTCTCTAAGGGTGATCAGTCCCCTAGCCTGCAACAGCAGAAGCGCCCTGCCGCCGTTGGTCGGATCGTTGGGGATGGCGATTGTGGCACCCTGGGGCAGATCGTCAATGTTGTTGAACCTTCTGGAGTAAAGGCCGAAGGGTTCAACGTGGACACCGAAGACGGAAACGAGCCTTGCGTTCCATTCGTCGTTGGTCTGCAGGAAGGGAAGGTGCTGGAAGAAGTTGGCATCGATATCGCCGTACATCAGCGCCATGTTCGGCGTGATGAAGTCGGTAAACTCCACGATCCTTAGCGTGACTCCCTTTGCGGCAAGATCGTCCCTTATCAGGCTGAGCAGTTCCGCGTGTGGAACCGGTGTGGCTCCAACCCTTAAAACCGTGTCGGCTCGATCTCCGGCACCTCTTGCCTCGACGGTCTGAACGAAAGCCCCAAACAGCGCAATGGCCGCAAGCAGGCTTACAAGTGTTCTTTTCATTTTACGTTCCTCCTGTAAAATATATAAACGTTTCACTGGCACAAGTATGACAATAATTTCCCGCTTTGCCTAGTACCGGTGCCGGGAATTTTCGATTTAGGCATCCTGATTGATAAGCGTGATAATATCATGGATCAAAAACATTCGATGGTCAAGCTCGGCGATTTTGTCGGCGCATATGACAAGCTCGTCGGAAAGGTGCTGGGGGACATGCTCTTTGTATTTGTACTTGGCTTTGTGTTCCAGTGTGGCCCAAAAGTTCATCGCCTCGGTACGTATCTGAAGTTCCACCGGTACGCTTTCCGTTTTGCCAGAATAAAAAACAGGTATTTCCATAATGACATGATAGCTTCGGTACCCGCTGGGTTTGGGATTGGTGACATAATCCTTTTCGCTTAATATGTTTGTATCGCGCATGGCCCTGAGCAGATCCATTAGGTAGTATATGTCCTTGGAAAAGGGGCATATAATACGGACACCTGCAATATCCCGCAAATGTTTTTTGGCATTGCCCGCCGTAATCTCTATTCCCTTCCCGTGGAGCTTTCTGGCTATGCTATCTGGGGACTTGATTCTGCCCTTGATGTTTTCGATGGGATTATTGTCACCATAATTTAAAAGGTCCTCACGTATGATGCTAAGTTTAGTCAACAAAGTTCTCTGGCCCCACTCATAGACAAGGAGCATGTTTTTTAGCTTCGGATACTCCTCGTCACTGAACCGTACAGACATTTCCGTTCCCCCCGAGTTATGCGGGCAGCGTGATGGTAAACGACGCGCCGCCGTCGTCCAAATTTTCCACGGTAATATGACCGCCCTGTTGCTGAACTATCGATTTGACAATTGATAAACCGATTCCAAAATTGCCGTCGGAACCTTTGTAAAAACGCTCAAAAATGTGCGCCATAAGTTCCTGTTCAATGCCGGCACCGTCATCTGCCACGCTAATTTCGACACAGTTAGCTTTTCTGTGGCATGACAGGATAATCTTCGATTTTGCATATCGTATCGCGTTGGAAACAAGATTGTCAATTGCTCTTGAAATTAACTCCTTTGCACATTCATAGTGAACGGCCTCTTCGCCGAAGTTAAACGAAAAGTCTATTCGTGCTTTCGCCGCCACGGCCTGTTGACGCATTGCACTGTTACGGATTATCTCGACCAGATCCACTTTTACGGAAGTATATGTAGGACTGATGTTGTCGATTTTGGAAATGTAAAGCAAATCCGTAACGAGTTCAGACAGCTTGTCGGTTTCCCGCAAAATGGTTTCGCTGGCATCCTTGGGTTCCATAACCCCAAAGGATATTCCTTCGGCATAGCATTTAATCGACATGAGGGGAGTGCGTAGCTCATGGGACACGTTTTGGAAAAACGTTTTCTGTTCGCTGTCATAGGCACCAAGCTGTTTGACGGATTTGTTCAGTGCCGTGTTTAGCTCGTCCAGCTCTTTGTCCTTGAACTCAAAATTGTTTGCGGAAAAATCCCCGCAGCCAATGTCAAAGGCAAACCTGCCAAGTTTTTCTATTGGACGGGTAATTGAATTGGACAGGAAAAACACGGCAAAAGTCGCCATCACGAATATTGTACCAACCAAAATTACCATAATAATATTGATCCTGCGGGCAAGCCACATTGGGCTGGTTATATCCACGTAAATAACCATGTAGGCGTTTCTTGTCTGGTCCAGTATGTCAGGCATACGATGGGTCGATACGTAATATAACCTGTTGGCGGTACGTATCAGATGATTACGCCAGTCGCTTAAATCCATGTTTTGGGCTATTACTGTCTGCAAGATTTCAGTTTTTCCCACGGAATGGTTTCGGGCGAGAAGCAGGTTGTAATTGTCATCCACAAAAAATATGTTGGAGGAAAATATGTCGTGTGCAATACGCAGTGCACTGGCTATCGTTATTCCTTCAAGGATGTTGCCATTTTCCTCATCTCCCATAAGCGCTTCTGCCTGCGCTGCCAGTTCCGACATGGCGGCCAAGGACTTGTTCAATTGATTCATTGCGCTAAGACGGATGTAATGGGTCATTGTAATGTTGGAGATAATTCCAATGAACAAAAACGGGAAGAACAGTATGGCGGAAAAGCACACGAAAATCCTAGAGCGTATCTTTGTCTTTTTTGCTTTCATGCGATTCCTCGCTTTCCTTGGCGTAAGCCTGACGGTCAAGTTCCATGCGCCTGAAAATGGCCTTTACACGCATTACTAGGGCCATTGGGCTGAAAGGTTTTATCAGGTAATCATCGCTGCCCAAATCCAGTCCCGTCGCGTAATCCAAATCGCTGTCACGGGCCGTTAGCATTATTATTGGCACATGGCTTATCTTGCGAAGTTCTTTGCAGACAATGAACCCGTTTGATCCGGGCATCATGACATCCAGAATTACTAGGTCTGACGGGTTTTCGGAAAAGGCCTCTAACAGTAAATCGCCTGTTTCAAAATCCTCGACCACATGGCCAGCGTTTTCCAGAAATTTTTTTATAGCCAGCCTGATATTTGCCTCGTCATCGGCAATGTATATTTTCTTTGTTTTTTCCATTGTAGACTGCCCTTAGTGCCAGATGGCCCTGTTTGGTAACAATATATCTTTGCTTCCCATTTGTCTATACCCTGACCCGTTTAAGCCGCAGGGCATTTGCCAGCACCGAAACCGAGCTTGCACCCATGGCAATTGCCGCGAGCATTGGGTTTAAAAGCGGCCCGCCAAACGCATACCATACGCCCATCGCAATCGGAATTCCCATGATGTTGTAAATAAATGCCCAAAAAAGATTTTGCCGTATGTTGCCCATGGTTTTTCTGCTAAGATGAATGGCGGAGGCCACCCCCGTCAAATCTCCCCGCATAAGCACGATGTTTGCGGATTCGATTGCAACATCCGTGCCCGTACCTATGGCAATGCCCACGTCCGCCTGTGCAAGGGCCGGCGCGTCGTTTATGCCGTCGCCCACCATCGCAACCTTGCGGCCGTTTTCCTGAAGCCTCTTTACGTTTTCCGCTTTATCCTGCGGCANCACTTCCGACAACACCTTTTCTATGCCCGCCTGTTTCGCCACGGCAAGGGCGGTGCGTTTGTTGTCCCCGGTTATCATCACCACGTCAACACCCATTTTCTTTAATCGTTCCACCGCCTCGCGGCTTGTAGGCTTGATTATGTCCGCAACGGCGATAATGCCTTCCAGTTTGCCGTTTATGGCAATGTACATCGGAGTTTTGCCCTCTTCGGCCAAGCCATCGGAATCTGCGGCATAGGCGGTCATGTCAATATTGTTTTCATCCATTAGCCGCCTGTTGCCGATTAGCAGTTCCCTGCCGTCAAACTCCGCAAGAACCCCTTGGCCGGTAATCGAGTTAAAACGTGTCGGTTCGATAAAGGTAAGATTGCTGGCAACACCTTTGTTCACGATGGCTTCCCCCAAAGGATGCTCGGATTTTTTTTCCGCACTTGCTGCAAGCAACAGCAGTTCGTCGGCGGAAAAATCACCCTTTGCCACGATATCCGTTACATGTGGTCTGCCTTCGGTAATTGTGCCCGTCTTGTCCAGTACCACGGTTTTAACTTTGTGTGCCATCTCAAGGTATTCGCCGCCTTTTATCAGGATGCCGTTTTCCGCACCCTTGCCCGTGCCTACCATTATGGAGGTAGGTGTTGCCAGCCCAAGCGCACAGGGACAGGCGATGACCAAAATTGTTATGAATATTCGCATGGCAAACCATAACGGTTCCGGTTCGCCACCCAGAAAGAACCAATACAGCCCCGACAAAATCGCGATAGCGATAACGGCCGGGACGAATTTCTCGCATACAAGATCCGCAAGCGCGGCAATGGGCGGTTTGGACCCCTGTGCATCCTCTACCAGTTTTATTATCTGCGACAATGCCGTATCCTTGCCCACTTTCGTGGCCCTGTACTTGATAAACCCGTTTTTGTTAATGCTCGCACCAACAATGCTGTCGCCCATGGTCTTGCTTACGGGCATACTCTCGCCCGTAAGCATGGATTCGTCAACGCTGGTTTCGCCTTCCATAACGATGCCGTCCACCGGCATTTTCTCCCCGGGGCGCACGACGATGATATTGCCGACGGCAACCTCGTCAATGTAAATCTCCACTTCCTCGCCGTTTCTTATAATCTTTGCCGTTTTAGGCGCAAGCCCCATAAGCTTTTTGATCGCTTCACCCGTTCTGCCCTTTGTCCTTGTCTCGAAGAATTTGCCAAGGACGATCAGCGTCAGAATAACCCCGGTAATCTCATAATAGGGTTCGTACATACCACCTGAAAAAATGTTAAGCCATGTCAGGTACAGACTGTACGCAAAAGCCGCCGCCGTTCCTTTGGCTATCAGCGAGTCCATGTTCGGGCTGCGCCTTGCAATTGCCTTGAAACCGTTTGCGTATATTTTTCTGTTGACGATAATAACTGGAATTATCAGTAACATCTGGATAAGAGCATTTGCGGCGGGGTAGTGCATTGGGTTAAATCTTATCAGGTATTCCTGGATGGCCTCGTGGTAAGCATGGCCGATCATGTGGTGTGGAACCATAAGCCCCATTGCTTCCAACACCATTGGCACCATTGCGATTACGAACACGGGCACGGTAAACGCGGCTGATACTATAAACCTGTGCCATATGTTTTTTGCCTCTCTGGCTTTCCTGATCGCTTCTATGTCAACCGGTTCTTCCTCAAGGGCCTTATATCCCGCTTTTTCAACGGCCTTGATAATTTCCATTATAGAGATCGCTTCATGGTCATACGTTACGTGAAGCTTCTCCGTTGCAAAGTTTACGCCGGCTTCTTTTACGCCTTCCAGATTCCCGATTGTCTGTTCCACGTTTTTTGCACATGCGGCACAGGCCATGCCGCTTATGCCTAATGTCATGCCTGTCAATTGTCTATCCCTCGCTATGATTGTTTTTTATCTGCCACTTTTCCGTTTCCTTGTAGATTTCGTTCTTTATTTCAGTAAGCCCGTCGCCATAGAGTTTTCTGCTGCTTTTGTCGTCTTCTATTGTGAATTTTCTTTGCAGGTGCATGGGTTTATTGCTGTAAACGAAAATGTGATCGCCAGCCATAAGAGCCTCGTCAATATCGTGTGTCACAAAAATTATCGTTCGCCTGTCCTCTTTGTAGAGATTTAAAAAAGATTTGATGATATTGTCTTTCAGCATTATATCCAGTGCCTTAAAAGGCTCGTCCATAAGCAAAACGTCGGACGGATATGCGAAAGCCCTGATAAGCGCAAGCCGCTGACGCATTCCCCCGCTCATTTCGTGGGGGTACAAATCTCTCGCCTGTTCAAGCTCGGCAAGCTTGAGAAACCTGTCTATCACCGCTTTTAATTCCGACTTCTCTCTGAAAACGCTTTTTAACACCATTTCCAGATTCTTGCGTGCCGTTTTTTGGGGGATAAGCAGTTCCTCTTGAAAAACATAGGAAATGTTTTGCGGTTTGGTTATTTCGCCGCTGTTCTCTTGGAGCGTTCCGCTTATTAGGTTTAACAACGTTGTTTTGCCGCATCCGGAAGGACCCAAAATGCAGTTGATTTTATTCTTTTCGAATTTCTCGCTAAAGCCAGCGAAAACAACGGTATCATGAAATTTCATCGTCACATCGCTGAAGGTTATCATTGAGGTACCTTGTCATCGCCATGGTGTTTGAGTTTTATAAAAATCAACCTAACAGCTTTTTTTAGCATTTTCAGGTCGGGGTACTCATAAGGCATACACAGCCTCTGCACAATTCGCAGTATGTTCTCGCATATAAAACACAGTATGACGGCTATTACAACCCATGCAAATGAAGTTCCGAAATTAAAACCCTGCTGTGCAAATAAAATAAGATGCCCTATGGACATTGCCGGCAAGCCCATTACCTCTGCAGAAATGACGACCTTAAGATTCAATCCAAAGCCGGCAATTATCGAAGAAAAAACAAGGGGTAGCATCGCTGGTATGTAAATTCCCGTAACTTGTCCCAGTTTGGAAACCTTGAATACCTTTGCCATCATAATCAGTTTGCCATTGGTTTCCGCTATGGCGGCACGTATGTTTTCGTAGCACAATGGAAAGACCACTAAAAAACCCACGGCAATCGGAAGCATGTTGCTTCCGACGGTTATCAGTAATATCAAAATCAAGGGCATGGTAGGCATGGCGCGGCATATTACAATGAAGGGGTTAAATAAATTGCCGATGAATTTTTTGTGATGGGCAGCTATGGCCACTATACATGCTGTGGTAAACGAAATAAAAAAGCTGATAATGGCCCTTTCCAATGTGCTAAGGACAGCTATGGCAAAACTGTCCTTTTGCATTTCCTCCCAGATAATTTGCAGCGTTCTGGCAGGAGACGGGATTATTCCCGTCAGCCTGAATCTGGTCTCGGCAAGCACCCACCAGATCGCTATGATAGCCGCGAAGGACAATAATGAAAAAACAACCCCGTGGCGGTTAGTCTGCCGCATAAAAGAAAATGTCCGAGGGAAGCCTTCCGCCGATTAAGGCCGGGGATTCGTTCAGAATAATCTGTAGATAAGCGTTTATGTCCGCCATGGCGTAATTTGCCCTGGTTAGGTGTATCGGCAATCTCCCCGCATCAACCGCAGCCGCGACTATCGCGCTACTGGGAATAGCGATTGAACCTAACTGTACGGCCATGTTCCCCGCCGATAAAGGGTTATTCTGAGCGTAAATGGCGGATAATTCCGCCATGGCGATAAAACTGTTGATAAAATTCGCATGATTGGCCAGAAGCCTTTCGTGAAAAATCAGTCCGGCCTGCGGGGGGATTTGCCCGTTGTTGATTCTTGCCCATTCGGTCTGCAGATCTATTCTGGGCAGGAACTGTCCGTGAGCCGCATTGGCCGTCGCGCCGGCGGTAGCCGTTGCCACGGGCTCGGCCAAGAGCCCGAACCTTACCGGCATACCGTCCAAGGCACCCGCGACTATGATGTTCCTTACGTCAATCCCCGAAGCCAAATAGATGATATGAACCTTGTCAGGATCGGGGTTAAAATTTGTACCGACAGGCTCCACATATTCGATATTGTTTTGTTCAAGAATCGCGCGCAGGGTTATGCTTGGCATTGCGCCCCTGCCAAACGCTATTATTGTTTCGCCCCTAAGCTCTTCGAGCGATGTTATGTTTTGATTTGAGACAATGTGCATCATTCCCCATGTTACGGCGGCAAGACGGTACCCACTCCCGTTGTTGTGCATCATTGCGGCGACGTTGATGGGCGCAATCGCAAAGTCGGGCTCCTGATTGAGAAGCGCGGCGACGAGTGTGTTGGGATCGTGTACCACGGTATACGAAACGGCGTACCCTTCTTTTATTGCGGCTCCTTCCGACATAAGCTGCGCCATCGCCACAATCGGGGGACCATCGACCAGCATTACATTGATGCGAACGTCACCGTCTGCTCCTCTGTCCCTGCCTCCTCCGGCAAAGGCGAATCCGGCTGGCAACAGGCAGCACAACAGTAGGGCAAGAATCTTTCTCATAGCAAACTCCTTGTATTAGTAGGCTGTGCACGTCAATCGGCGTACGATAATGTCAGTTAGTTTTAACTAACTAAAGTGTACCACAGGCATTTGCGTTGTGACAACATGGCATATTGTAGCATTTGGGGGGCCCGAGTGCCTAGAAAGCCCAAAAGCCTGCCTTTAATGCCGGAATTTGTGCCGCAAACTGGAAAGAGCGTGCCGGAAGGGTTATACTATATATGGTGCATTGTTTTTAAGAGGCGTAAAACGAGATTTTATGAGGGGGAACCTGTGGTAAAGATGATGACCGCCTATACCGAGGAAGTTGACGAGATAGAAGAGGGTATTGCCGAACTTCTGGGACAGATAGACCTTGGGGCACTTAAAAAGAACAGCGTGGGCATTGTAAACTGCCATTTTGACTTTATCCACTCCTGCTTTATCGAAGAAATGAGCAAAAGACTGCCGTTTGACATTATCGGCATGACTACAATGTCCAGCACGGACCAGCACGGGCAGGGGATGTACGCGCTGGTGCTTACGGTTCTGACCAGCGACGATCTGGTTTTTGAGACCGTAATAAGCGAGTCGCTGGACACGGACGACTACGAGGGAAAAATCGAGGCCATGTATTCGGATGCGGCAGGGAAACTTCCCGGGAAGGCGTCGCTGATCCTCTGCCTGTTTCCGCACCTAAAATATCCGAACGGGGCGGAGCTACATCAGGGCCTCGACAAAATCTGCGGCGGCATCCCCATCTGGGGCGGTGTTACCACGCATACGGACACCGGCTATGATCATTGCTACACTTTCCGCAACGGCGATTACAGAAGGGACGGCATGGCCCTGCTGCTGATACATGGCTCCATCGAGCCGGAGTTTATCGTCGTTTCGTTACCCCTGCAGAACATCCAGAAAAACCAGGGAAAGATAACAAAATCCGACGGCTGTCTGTTGCAGGAGATCAACGGAATTCCCGCGCTCCTGTACCTTGAAACCCTTGGAATTATCATTATGGAAAGTGCCCCAATAACCATGCCGATGATGACGTACTACGAAGGTATTCCCGAGCCGGTGGCCTTGGCGATTTACGCGGTGAACGAAGACGGAAGTCTTTCCTGCGGGGGCGAAATGACGGAGGGCGCGG
>JGI24694J35173_10004298_pt1 | contig 10205 bp, 11 predicted proteins | sample TergutCo191P1_FD_35173 | JGI IMG/M metagenome (IMG submission 35173) | reverse complement strand
GTCCCTATGGACAATCTGAAAAAGCCTTTTTATCACCGGCAAAAAGCCATAGCAATTAAATACGACCCGGACGAGGTTGCCCCCAAAATTCTGGCTAAGGGGGCAGGGCTGATAGCGGAAAAAATTTTGGAAAACGCCCAGAATTCCGATGTCCACATACACAAGGACGCTGCCCTTGCCGAAGACCTCACCCGCCTGGACATAGGCGAACACATTCCGCCGGAGCTGTACGAGGTTGTGGCGCAAATTCTGGTATTCATAAACGACTTGGACAAACAGGAAACCCGGCGGCTGGCGACGGAATTGGCTGCCGGGAGTGCGCCGGGCGGAAAATCCCCGTGATTACTGCGTTTACTCGCGGCCGTGTCGGCTGGGGCGACAAAGAAAGGCGGGGAAATTTCTGCGTTGCTCGTTACTTATACTTATAGACGTTTCAGTTGAAAATGGGCTCAGTCATCGCGCAAAAACGCCGCAGTCGCGGCACGCGCTCGACTTCACCGTTTTCAACTGAAAACGCTATATTTGTCAATGAGGAAAGCAATATATTCCTTTCGCCTTTATGCTTTATCTGCTTATATAGTCCATCAACAAAATCCCATATTTTACGCGCTCTTTTTTTGCAAAATTTCTTTTTTTCCAAAAATGAAAGAGGAATGCCTTTGTACTCATCATAAATTTCCAATGTTGCTTCCCCTGTATTATCGTTTGTATCTGAAACAACACAAGTATACTTTATTTTATAGTCAGAATCCGTTAAAAGGTGTACTAAATCACCCTTTTTGACACGAGCCAAACCACGCCCCCGCAGGCGTGATTGGTTAAACATTCCATATTTATTTATGAAGTAGTCAATGTCATATTCGTCCGTCCTAATGAAAATAATTCTTTCTTGCATACAGCCACGCTCCTTCTTTATGTGTGCGACATAAAATAATATGCTTGCCGCTCCCGGGGAGTGGCCCAAGGGTGCTGGTAGAGAGAAGAGGGCGGCAGCGCGGGGAGTGGGCGCGCTAACGCTTGTCATGGGATGATTGAACCGGCTCGGGAAGTGCCTGTGCAGGTCTTGCTTTACAGCAAGCCCAGCGATGGCACTGTCCCTCGCTCGTCTCACTAATCCCACGACTACGCTAGTCGCGCGCCTCACTCCCCGAAAATGCTTAAATCAGTATAGCAGTTTTACAAGCACATCATAAACATCTTCCCTAATCTCAATGAGAGATTTTTTGCCATTAGTCCAGTACATTTCTACTCTGTAACTTTTTTGTGCGCCCACCGCTTCTGCTAAAAGCCCTATAGGCCCAAGTAACAATCCCCCAACTAAACCTCTGCCCCATCTGTCGGGTGCATTTTCATCCTGTAACGCTTGCCGCCATAAATATACCTTCCCTTTATGCAAACCTGATTAAAAAAATTATATCAAGCTATTTTTCGCATCTCAATACTCAAGCCGAATAAGTAGTATAAAAAGCATACTACTTATTGCTGTACTATGCTCTGTGTCCGTGCCGTTGTTCCCGAAACTTTGTACAATGAACATTACGTTAAGACCGCAGATTATGTTGATGGGGTACGAATAAGTGAGATTGCAACAGAAGCCCTGCTTTTGAACATTGATACGCTAACGAAAATAAAACGGATTACCCGCCAAAAAAGCTATAAAACGCTGAGCCATGAAGCATTGGCAAAAGATGTAAATTTAGAATCGTCTAACCGCAGTGAAGAATTAATGGTTATATGGCAAAGAAATTTTAGGGCTTGGCAAGGTGTTAGATTTTCAGATTCCTTTGAAAAATGCACATACTGGTGCATAGCAGACAGGCAAAAACTTTTAGGAGATTTTGGCTACCCAAATGCAGAATTACGGAAAGGCATTTTAGCTTACAATCCATCACGCCCCTATACAGATTTTAATGAGTGTAAAAAGGTTAGGGAGCTAATGGTAAAATTGGATGTAGATTTTTTCGTTCTTAGTGCAGACAATACGAGAGTAATTCCGTTTGGGGCTGTCTCGACAACAGCACCGGATATCGGAGATACGTCGGGCGCGAAAACCCCGTGAATTGCGCAGAATTTGCGAGCAAACGCAGCAATCACGGGGTTTCACGCCCGACACACTTCAAGTGCCCAATTCCGTCTGCAACATGCCCTAGAATACCGGCACTACCGCGCCGTCGTATTGCCTCCAGATGAAATCGTAAACTCGCTGGGATTGCAGATGTCTTAAAATGGTGGCAAAAACATGATGGTCGGCATCCTCAACGCGAACGGCAAGACCGTTGGCAAAGGGGGTATCGGATGTTTCCATAATGAGGGAGTCGCGGACGGGGTTAAGATTCAAGTGGACAGCGGCTAGGACATGGTTTGTATTAATGATGGCCATGTCGATTGCCGGGTCATCCAGCATGGCGGGCAGCAAGGCTGCGTCGAGCTGCTGAAAGTTAAGCCCGAGGGGGTTGTATGTGATGTCCGAAACGGTGGCGCGTACGCCGCCGGCCGGGTCAACTCTTAGCAGGCCATGGGTCTGCAAAAGCAATAACGCCCGCCCGCCATTGGTTGCGTCATTGGGAATGGCCACCGTCGCACCGTGAGACAAGCACCCGATACAGTCCAGCGTCAGGGAATAGGCTCCCATGGGCTCGATGTGAACAAGCCCCAGCATAACAAGGTCATCGGACTGAGGGGAATCGTTCAAAAAGGGCGTGTGCTGAAAATAATTGGCGTGCAAGCTTCCGTCAACCACAGCCGGGTTGATGATGTGGAAATCGGTAAATTCCTCTGTGATAAGCTCGATACCCTCTTCCAACAGGAAGGGCCTGATGTATTGCAAAATTTCCAAGTGAGGGCGCGGCGTGGCACCAATGACCACGCGATAAATCCCGTCGCTGTCCGGCTGAAGACCCTCCGGGCCAGAGCCGCCGCAGGCAACAAAAGCCCCGGTCACAACAAAAAGCAGTGTAGCAAGTAACAATTTCTTCATTTTATTTCCTCCATTCATTTTTTCAAAAAAATAAGCCCTCATCAGGGCTTTTTGCGTGGACGTTTCAGATTAGCTTAAAAGCTAAATGCGCATCTTCCGGCTCGTAAAAAAACGAACCGGGGGAATTAGCACCGTGCGTCCGCCGGTTGCTGGGTTTCACAGGGCCCTGAACCCTCCACCTCTCTTGATGTAAAGCTTATTTAATTGTGAGGGCAATAATATACATAAAAAATTCATTTGTCAATTGGAAATTATTTGCATCAACTGGGATGATTACTTTTAGGATTTATAGATAGCGCATTACGCCATACTCTTCCAACCGTGAAATCGAAAACATCAACACTGAAATTCGTCAAACAAAAGCCCGCCTAGTGGAAGATTACACGAACAAGACTGACGCTGTAAAACGTCATATGTTCCATGTTATATCAATATAATTAGGGGCATCCGACAGGCTATTGATAAACTGGAGGATTTCCCGCTCATTGGTACTCCGCTGTCGGCTGCTTTGGGCGCGAGACCGCCTCTTTCTTTTCTGGGTGAAAATCACCCTCTGTCGAAACCTGTCTCCTTCGCCCAAAAAATCCGCATAAGGGACTGATTAAGCCTTTCGTCACAGAACAGCCCATCGTGATAGCCCTGCAAAAGTGCGGTAAACGCCTCGTGGGGGCGTAGGGGCATAAGCAGAATATCAGCTCCGGCAAGGAACGTCCCGAGGGCAATCTGGCCGCAGGTGAAATTGTCGGTTAGGGCGCGCATGTCCAGCGCGTCGGTGATAATTAAGCCATCGAAGCCCATTTCGCCCCGTAAGACGTCCTGCATCCAGAAATCGGAAAATGTGGCCGGTAGTTTTCCGGATTCTATCCACGGGGTCATCCAGTCCAGAAGGGGACTGTGCCCGGAGATGGCCGGGGTCGAAATGTGGGCAATCATTACGCCCTCCGCTCCGGCCTCTATTCCGCTTGCGAAGGGCAAAGCTTCTTGTACATAAAAACGCTCCAGTCCGTGGGCGTGAATGGCCATTTGAAAATGGCTGTCCTCATAGGTGTCGCCATGTCCCGGGAAGTGCTTAACCACGGCAAAAATATTTTCATCGCGCAGACCGCGCACCGTGGCGGCCACCATCGGGCTTGCCGCCTCAGCACTGCGGCCAAAAGCGCGTGTTCCGATTACCTCGTTGGCGGGGTTACTCCAAATATCAGCCACGGGGGCAAAGTTCATGTTGATTCCCAGAGTTGTCAGTCTTTGGCCGATTTCTTGACCGATTTCTTGTGCAAAGGCGGTATCATTGCGGTTTGCTATAGTATATGCGGCAGGGGTTGCCCCGCCAAAAAGCCGCCCGATACGCGAAACCCGCCCGCCCTCTTCGTCGATTGCGATAAACATGGGAAACCGCGACATCTCCTGAAGCTGGGAGGTTAAATCCTTCACCTGTTCAATAGATTCCACGTTGTCCGCAAATAAAATAATTCCGCCTGCGGGAATATCAGCAAGAAGCTGCTGTGTCCGCTGATTTACAGCGGTGGCCTGCCAAGGCAAGCGCAGCACAAATAATTGCCCGATTTTTTCCTCTAAGGTCATTTGCGAAAGCCAATATTTGAAGGAATCCTCAAGCGCGGACGAATCCCCGACTGGTTCGGGATATGCCACATTGGTGGAAACCTCTTCCGGCAGAGGGCAGCATGAAGCTTCGGGCGGCTCGTTCTCCAACAGGACACCAGCCGACGGCTCTAACGGAGCGTCAATCAATGGCTCATAGGCGGCATCGGCTGGCCGGCTCACCTGATAAACTGCTTGACTTCTTTCGCCCCTGTCTTCCTCCGGGCCGGAGGAGCACGCAGAAAAGGCCAGCCCAAAAATTAAGGCCAGCCCAAAAGCAGCAAAAAACATTTTTTTTCTGAGTTTACACATACATTACAATGACTTTAAAAAAGCCTGTAAAAATTCCCAAAAACGAGCGGTGGACGAAATGGACAGCCTTTCGTCGGGGGTATGAAGGTCGAGGTTTGTGGGCCCCAAAGAGATGATATCCAGCCCGGATATTTTTTCGGCAAACAAGCCGCATTCCAGCCCGCCATGGCTTGCCGTCACAAAAGGTTCGCGGTTAAAAACAGGGGTGTAGGCCTCAAGGGCTGTTTTCAGCAGCTTGGAGGCGGGGTTATAGGCCCAAGCCGGGCTTCTTTGGGCGAAGGAGACTTCCACACCCACAAGCTTAGCCAGTGTGACCAGTTGAACTTCTATCTGCCTATTGTAAAACTCCGACGCGCCCCGGCACATAGCCAGAATTTCCACGTATTTTTCCGATGTTTCCGCCACGCCCAAGTTACAGGAGGCATTAACAAGCTCCTCAAGCTCCAGACTGCGCGCCAAAACCCCTGAGGGCGTAAGCAACAACAGGGATACCACTTTTCCGCTGCATTCCGGCGTCAACGCCGGGCCTGTTGAGCCGACGGTTTCCCATTCTATACAAAGGTCGGGGTCGGCGACGCTGTTCTGCTCTTTTAAATCACTGCGGCATTTTTCCAAAGAAGCCTCAGATGCCGCCCTGTCGGAAACAAACACAACCGCAGTTGCCTCCCGGGGAATCGCATTAACCTTCATCCCGCCGGAAATCTCGGATATTCTTAGCCCGTCGCCCAAAGCGGCCAGCAGCAGCCCGAGTATTTTTAGAGAATTGCCGCGCTCCTTGTTTATATCCTCACCGGAGTGTCCGCCATGCAGCCCTTTTACGGAAATCTTATAAGCCGTTTCCCCGGAGGCAGGACTTGTCCGCTCGGCCGGGATTACATATTTAATTTCCGTTCCGGCGGCGCAGCCCATTGTAAACCTTGTGTCATCGGTGGAATCCAAGTTAATCATCCTACGACCCTTAAACACACTCATGTCCAAATTTTTCGCGCCGTCCATGCCTGTTTCCTCTTCGGAGGTCAGCACAATCTCAAGGGGCGGATGGTTTGTGCTTTCTTGCAAAAGTGCCATGCAAAACGCCACTCCAATGCCATTATCCGCGCCAAGGGTTGTTCCGCGGGCTTTTATAAAATCCCCGTCAACATACAGGTCAAGCGGGTCACGGGTGAAATCATGGGATGTGTCCGTGTTTTTTTCGCAAACCATATCCAAATGCGCTTGCAAAATCACAGGTTCTTTGTCTTCATATCCGACGGTAGCCGGCTTTTTAATAATCAAATTATGCCACTCGTCCTGAATGATTTCAAAATCCTTGGCGAATTCCGCTATGAAATCACTTACCGCTTTCTCATTTCCAGAGCCTCTGGGAATTTGACTAATCGCTTCAAAATGCTTAAAAACAGCACGAGGTTCATATGAATCCAAAACCATTATTATCACTCCTTAAAACTAAGCTATCACAGACATATGTAAATTGCAAGTTTTTCCCAAGATATGCTATATTAAATGCGAATCCACAGTTAAAAAATGACAAATGAGCAAACCTTTTTATTTTATTAATTTAAGGGTTCATTGGTCTGCCTCCTTAAGCTTAAACTTTTCAATAATGCCTTTAAGCGTTTCCGCTTGACCGGCGAGTTTTTCGGCGGTAGCGGTTCCTTCTTGGCTTAGGGCAGTACTGGATTGGGTTACATGGCTTAACTCTGAAATTCCATTGCTTATTTGGGAAACACTTTCAATCTGCATCTTTGATGCTTCCGCTAGGGGTTATTTATTTTCGTGGGTATGGACGCTTTTCATCTGTAAGCCCAAGCAAATAATCCACACTCGTATCATACATGAGTGCCATACGAACCAATACTTCATTGGGAATATTCCGTTCGCCTGTTTCGTATTGAGAGAGGGTATTTTGTGCTATCTGCAATTCACCCGCGACGTGACTTTGGCTCAAATTTCTGTCACTCCGTATATCTCGGATTCGGTTGTACTTTAATACTTCATATCTCATAAACATCACCGATAAAATTATAGTTTATCTCAAATAGAGATGCTGACTTATATCTCAATATGCGATAACATGCTCAGCGTGGTAAATTTTTATGAGTAAGGAGGTGTCCGACTATGGAGCGTATGGAACGGTTAGGAACTCGTACTATTGACGAGTTGGGGCGTGTCGTATTGCCCAATGAAATTAGGGCAAAATTCGGTTGGGGTGAAAAGGATTCACTTGCCATGTACTATGTTGATGGCAACACACTTATGGTACAGCTTGCGGAAAAATACCAAGGACAGCGGTGTGTATTTTGCGGAGCAACAGAAGCAGTCACGGCGATTCAAGGCAAAGATATTTGCGGCGGTTGTTTGGAAAAAATCAAGGCGACTTAGACCCACTCGGAAATAAAATCCCACCACAAAAAAGCGGGGAGCGTTCGGAAATTTTCCGACTACTCCCTGTTTTTTTCTATCCCTATCAACTAAGCGAAGCAATGAAAAATCATCAAAATTGTGCTATACTTAACAGGTGATTTTTTGAGCCTTGCATGGAAGGGGGGGAATAAAATGCTATTGAAAGAGCAACCAAAATTAGCTAATGATGAGAGCAAAACATTTGAAGAATCATACGAACGCATAAGATATATGTGTTACGGAATAGCATTGAAAATCACCCAAGACATAGGGCTTGCGGAAGATTCTGTACAAAGTGCATTTGAGAAAATCATGGAGCATAAAGACAAATATTTTTCGCTTCCCCCTGTTAAGCGGGATTCCTATATTGTTGTCATGGTAAGAAATAAAGCCATTGACTTAGTGCGAAGCAAAAAACATACGGAAATATCCATAGATACTATAAGCGAAACAGAACTAAAATACGCAGATTTTTCTGATGTAGAAAAAGTTTACGAAGATAAAGAGGGGTACGAGTATTTAACAAAATTGATAAAAGAATTACCGCCGCTTTATCAAGTAGTTTTTGAAATGCGTTATGTTGAGGGGTTCAGCATTGATGAAATATCTCAACTATTGGATATTAAAAAAGATACAGTTACAACGCAACTTGCACGAGCAAGGGCAAAAGTGAAAAAGAAAATCAACGGAAAATTTATCGTAATTATTTTAGCCGTACTTCTTGCCGTAAGCGCACTTATGCTTAATGATGATGTAAGGGCTGCAATAACCAGAAGATTTCCAGAGTGGTTGCGAAACTCTTTTTCAATAAATTTCAGCAATTATGATGGCGATGGTAGTGCAAGATATAACTTTTGGAAACCCGAATATGTGCCAGATAAATTTTTTGTACTGCAATACACACATGATTTTATTCCTATATTTGAATACGGATTGGAATTAGATGAGTATGTGTATGGGACTCATTCTTCAATATTTTATGTAGCCGACCCCGATTACTACGATAACCTGTTTGTTTTCTTTTCCGTAGTATGGATGGGGAAGTTTGACGAGGTTATGGGAGGAAGGATAGTATTTCCTGTGGAGTGGGTAGAGCATACCATAATAGAAAATAATGGTATCGAATATCATTTGCTTATTGCACATGATGAACGAGGCGAACGAAGTTTAGCCAATTCTACTGTTAATGTTAAATGGAGATACAGGGGGTTCGATTTTTTCATGGGAGGAACTGCCGACCCTGACACAATTTTGCGAATGGCATTTTCCGTTGTGCCGCTTGAAGTAAGCGAAGCAAACTACTAAAATTATCATAAAAGGCGTGGCATATTGTTCTTGCAAAATTAGCCACGCCTTTTGTATACAGAACTATAAATAATGAAAAAATTTCTGCAATGTTGTTATTTTATGCACCCCTCAATCGTTATATTAGTGAAAGGTTTTTCCAATGGAGTTAAACCAAAAAAATAAAGAGGAAAAAAACATGACAGTGAACAATGCAAACAACCCAAATTATGTGCCTCAATATGTAACGTGGAGAGGTGAAACCAACCGCAATTACAACGGACTTAATCAACAAGAAATAACAGAACGCCAACTTAGGCGTGAAGTGTTTAGCCGTGTCAACCAAGGCAATGTATTAGGTCAAGCACACTTGCAAGAAGTACAAAGAATTACTGGTGGTCAATCGTCCTCAATGACAAGCGGTATTCAAACGCAACATTCCGAGGCTATACGAAACCAGACTGCCAATGTTATTCGTGAACTTATGGCAGGGGAAGAAGAAGGTTCGTTAAGAATGAGCGTTTTGCAAAGAATGTTGGAGGATTCAATGCGTCCACCAACTAACGAAATATTGTCAGACCCTTCGGTACAAACCCATGCAAATAATAGAAACTGGTGGGCTTAACCCGAAAATACCATGAACGTAAACAATGTGAACAATCCCACAAAAAAGGAGGACACAACCATGATTACACCAACTAGCAACAACAATGTAAACATATACGCTAACCACGTTAGCACCCGCAACCAACAACCAAGCAACACCCCCGCACTACCCGCACCCGAAGCCCAAGCCGCCGCCACGGTAGAAATATCCCAACAAGCGGTAATGGCACAGCAAGCAAACGCACCAATGGAGGCTATGGCGGTTACAAATACCGCAAGCGCAAACCCTACATCAAGCAACGCACACGCAATTATGATATTGGCAAGGACAAACGAAATAATGCAAGGGCGATACATTGCCGCAGAAGGTGGCAGACCTTCATTTTATCATGGAGCAAATCAAGGGGAAACACAACTTTTCTATGACTTTGCGCGTGACCATTTAGGTATACAGGATTCACAGGTAAGACAGGATTTTGGAAATGAAGTTTTCGGCAATTTATGGTCGTCAGACGCAAGTGTGCGACAAGCTACCTTTTTTGCAATGGAACATCTTGCGACTGCAAATATTTCTGATGTAGAAGAAGCCGCCCAATTTTTAGCCGATGTTCGTACCAACGCATTTGCAGGGCAAATGTTTTGGGAACAGGGGTATATGGTTAGAAGTCACGTTCGCAATGATGACGGCACTATTACACAACAGCCCCATGTCAGACCAATTAGTGAAGATGTGCCAAGTTGGTATGTTGCAGGCGAACACGAAGCCATGAGAGCCGAAAGAGAAAACATAACAACTTTAGCGTTTCCAATATTCTTTCACCACTCACCCGACACTTTCCAAGAGGACTGGGTAAACATTTTGGCAAATGACGGACGGCAAAACGCCGCAGACGCAGTACAACGCATATTTGATATAGCAAACAGCGGGCAAGCACCAACAGCACAAACCGCACCACCACAAGTACCACCAACCCCCGAACCGCCCCCAGCAGCACCAACGCTCCCACCGTATACACCCGCACCA
>JGI24694J35173_10004291_pt1 | contig 10225 bp, 11 predicted proteins | sample TergutCo191P1_FD_35173 | JGI IMG/M metagenome (IMG submission 35173) | reverse complement strand
AAAAGCGAACCTGTCTCAATATAATCATATCTGCCATCGGCTACCAGGTGCTTAATCAGCTGCCTTGCCCTTGGGAATGATTGCACCTCATCAAACACGAATAAGGTATTTCTCTCACGCAAAGGGACATCATGGTATGCAGAAATTTTTGCGAAAAAAATGTCGAGGTTATAGGTGTCTTTGTAGAAGAAGTCTTTGAGCGTATTGTCTGCATTACTGAAATCTATAAAGACCATACTGCCGTATTCGGCTTCGCCAAATTTCCTGCAAATATAACTCTTTCCAACTCGCCTCGCACCCTTAACAAGCAAGGCTGTTGCACCATTGCTTTCGTTTTTCCAATCGAGCAATTCATTGTATATTTTTCGTTTTAACACCATACAAATATTTCTCCTATAGGGAGAATATTAGCACATTCATCACGAAATGGCAAGTATAAAACAGCCGATTTCTCACGAAATGGCGGTTTCTGAGTGTTATATTCATCACGAAATGGTTAGTATCCTCGTTGCATTGAAATTGAGGTGTAGCATTTGTAGCATCTCCTTCTCTAAAAGTGTTGTGGCACAACGACTTTGGCGATTGTGTGACGTGCTTTTTGCAAAAGACAGCTTGATATTCAAACTGTCTTTCGCAAATTTGATTTAGGGTTAACATTAGAAAGGTGATACAATGTTTTCCGCTCATTGCCACTATATTTGGACACAATCTGAAGAAAAGAATTATTCAAACCTATTCCACAGATGACTTTGACTCACGGGGAATCCAGCTTATTTCAAAACCGTGGTATGGCAAAATCTTTTCGTGTATTGTTATATTTATAGTTTTTTCAAATAGTTTCCCGGTTTTAGGATCGATTCCAACGGATTTGATGTTTTTTTGTATTATATCCTTGGCGAGCGGATGATTCACCCTAAAGAAAAACTCTAAATCATCACAATCATCTTTAATTTCAATGTTTATTACGGCATCTTCGGAAAGTTCCTGAAAGGACCAAACTAACTTATCTACAACATCGTAAGTATTATGTATGTTGAATGTCAATTTTTGTGATTTTCCTCCCATAGAGGGCATATCAATGTCTTGAGAATAGAACAATTTTCCGTTTGTGACATTGCAGAGCTCAACTCTATCTGAATCTTGACTCCACCGCTTTATCGGCAAATTATTTATTGAGATTTTCTTAAAATAAAAATCTGGAACATACTCGCTATCACTAAAACTTTCCTTGCTTGGAGCTTTGCCTCTAAAATCACTAAAAATCGACACATCATCCCTATACGAAATTCGGCTTAATCCCAAATATTGAAACTCATGTTCTATCTCGACTATTACCTTGTTTGCCTTTCTAGAGAAAACAAGATCTACAGATTGATCATCCCTTATCTTGCTAATAGTATTCCAAGCTTCAACAGATGCTTTTTCAATCATTTTAAGAACGATGTTTCTTGAACGAATTTCATATAGAATATTTATGAGGACGGCGGAAACCAAACCTGCACCTATGGAAACTAAAACTTGCACCAATCCATGGAGTGACGGTACTTCTCGATAAATAAACAGAGAAAACAAGAAAAAAGCTATACCAAGTGTAATTGCGCTGCCATTAATAACTCTGGCACTTAGCGGCAGGTTTCTTTTACGTTTTTTTCTATTTTGCATTTTTCACCTCAAACACATCTGCTTTTTGAGATACTACCCGCTGCCTAATCTTGTATTTTGAACTTCGAAATCATTTGCTAAACTTCCCTACAATGCTTAACGGATTTTTTAAGAGTTCTCGCGGGTCAAAAATAATATATGAATTTAATTTGCCGCTGTTTGTCGAAACTTTAGGAGCATCAAGCACATCTTTCGATACTAAATTTACTAAGTTCCATATGCTTTCAGTAAATGGGCAAACTGCACCGTGCATTGTTCCTAGTTTTTTTAAATCTTCTACTTTGTCCGCTAAAAAAATATCGTGCACATTTAGTTTTCTTTTTATAGCTTTAAAATTAGCACGCTTGTCTCCCGGAATGTGCAGAGCATAAAACAATCCATTACTTGCCCTAAGAACTAATGTTTTAAGCTCTTCGGATGTAGATATTCCTTTCGCTGTCGCCGCATCTGCACAAGAATATACATTGTATCCTAATTCATATACCGGAAACAATATGCCGCGAAATTCCATATATTTCAAGTATGAGTCCTCCTGACTAGCTACTGCGTGTCAGTCATCAACATAAAAGAGTCAAGTTATCCCTTTAACGAGCAGAACATAGTTCGTACCAAACCCAGCTGACCGATGTCCAGCAATCTGAGTGTGTCGTTTATTTCTGATATCCAATGATCCTTAAGTTCAGATTCATCTTCTAGTTCAATAGGCAGTATATCAGCCATGCTAACACGGAAATACTCGCAGATACGCTTGAGATTTTCTATGCTAACCCCTCTTCGACCAGACTCAATACTGGATACATAATCGGGCGTGATACCAATTTCCTCTGCAAGTTCTTCTTGTGTTATATTATGGATTTTCCGATACTGTCTGATTTTCTGTCGCACTATAGAGTCGGCACTCATAGATATCTCCTTACTCCAACAATATTCATCATATTTTACACCATAATTTCGATATAGTGAATGTACAGATAGACATAGCGAGTTGTACAAGCGGAGCACAAAAGTAATTGACCGCAAGCCTGGAGTGCTGTATTACGACTGCACAAACTATTTTTTTGAAATAGAACAAGAGGAAGGGTTGAAGCAATACGGTTACTCAAAGGAACATAAACCGAACCCGATAGTACAGATGGGACTCTTTATGTACTACGCAACTGTCAAACGCGGGATTATACTGTATTTGCAAAGAAAAAGCGAATATACTGCTTTCCTTAAGTTGTGCAATATGCCAGACAGTAAATTCTGAAAATGTTGAACATTATTGCGGAAAAAGTTAATGAAATCAGCCATGAATGGCGCAGAGAGCTTGCAAAGTGTTTTTAAGGGTGCAAGTGTGGAAAAGTTATCAACAGTGTCTTTTTCTACTTGATTCAGTGCGTATATATCTCTGTTTTGACGGTGTTGTTTTTTACAAAAAGATCCGCATATGCAGGTCTTTGGTACTTATTTCTTCTTTTATCGCAGTAGGGTAGCACCGCAGGGGTGGGCGGGGATTCTTATCTTCCGTCTCATCTCTCTATTGAGGGAGGGGCGACACGGTCGGGTCTGTACAATAACAGGCAATGATAAAGTTTGGGAATCTTTTCCGACTTTTTGGGTACCTCAAAACCAAAGCGTTCTTGCTTTTTCGGCAATTGATGATATAATAGCTTTTAATTATATCTTTATGGAGGGAACAAAGACTTAATGTTGGGAATGCTAGACAATGCACCAAGAAATCCTTGATAAAATCATAAACCTATCAAAGAACGTAAACAAAAAACTTCCGAAATCCTTTGAATTACATTATTATAGCAAACACGAATACTCTGGTGTTCATAGAACCTTGAAACTAGATAACCGCCTTCTAATTGAATCAATTTGTTATGAAATTGCATATATTCATGTTATTGTATATATGCTAAGCAAATGTATTGGCATACACACTAATTACACTGGTTTAATAAAGTTCTTTGATTCAGATGGCTTTTTTTCTTGGTTTGTGCCAGATGAACCAATTAGTTTTTCGGTTGATGAGGGTGCGGGGATTGAGTGCATTATTAACTTACTAAACAAACATGATTGCTTCTTAGACAGAGGAGTAAAGAAAGTGTTTGGACAATTTTACACACCGCCTTTAATTGTGAAAAAAATGCTGATTTCAATTGATGAAAAGCTTAAGAAATTGAAACCAGAGGAGAAAATTGTTGACCCAGCATGTGGGTCTGGAGTTATATTAGCTGAAACTGTTAGAAAGCTATGTGAGTTGTGGGATTTTGCAGAGGTACTGGATTTTGTCAATAGCAATTTACACGGATATGATGTTAATCCCTTTGCAGTTATTGCCACAAAAGTTAACGTATTTTGCGTATTGCTTTTGTGCTCTAAGAATGAATTGAACAGAAAACACCTCGTAAAAATGTTGAAAGATGAGAGTCTGTGCTTTAAGTATGTTCAATTGAGAAATACAGTAACAGAGAAGATTGATTCAAAGTTTTCTATCATTTTAGGAAATCCTCCTTTCTTCAAAATGAATACAAATTCTACGAAGAACCTCACTGGATATAAGCATATCGTATACGGACAGCCAAATATTTATTCTTTTTTTATGTACTGGGGTGTATCTCATTTAAGTGATGAGGGCACGATGTGCTTTATAGTTCCTCAGTCTATTCGTTCCGGGTTATATTTCAAAAATCTCAGATCGAAGTTCCGGGATTTGAGAATTTCATCCATCAAAAGCATTCAACCGAGAGTTAATGTGTTTTATGGAGCTGAACAGGCTGTTTTGATCATATGCATGGAAATGAAAAAAATACTAAACAGCAAAACTCAAATCCAGTTTTACGATAAAGCCGATTCTATAGTTTCGGATTTTAAGATAAAACGCGCAAAAATCATGATGGGTGAAAATAATAATTATACGTTTGTTATAGCTAAAAACATTAAGATGTATGATATAATTGATAAAGTATACGCAAATGGCGCTCTGTTAAAAGATGAACAGTCTGGAGAAAAGTTTTCTAATGGTCTATTTGTTTGGAATCAGCACAAAGAAATATTAGTTGATTCAGCCTCAGAAGGCATTCCTGTAATTTACGGAGGGAATATTCAACTTGCTTTGTTTAATTATCAAAGCAAGTTGGCGAACCCTGAGAGAAAGCAGTATGCAAGAATAGTAAATAAAACAAAACCTTTAATAATGCGTGGAAGGAAGCTCCTAATTCAGCGGACAACAAATTTTGACAGAGCATTTAGGTTTAAAGCATGCATTATGTCAGAGGAATTTTTGGATAATTATGCGATTTATTATTTAGAAAACCATGTTAATTTTTTATGCAGTAAGGTTGGGCGAAATGAATTACTTCCGGACAGTACGCTTTGTTTCTTCCTTGGCATGTTAAACTCAAAATTGATTAATTATCTTTTTAGCAGCATAAGTGGTAATACTCAGGTCTCTGCAAACGAGTTAAACTCCTTACCGCTCAATGTGAGAGGATCAAAATCAATCGCAGATTTTGTTTCAGTGAAGAAAGGGAATTTACTTGAAAGCAGAAATGAGCTCGACAGGCTTGTCTGTGAACTGTACAATTTAACTGAGCAGGAAACTGAAATCGTAATGAATATGTAAGGGGTCATAATGAAAAAACTAAATTTTAAGACAACCTCTCGACATATCAGTCAACTTGGTAGAGAACTCGTGACAGATTTTGTTACAGCATTGGTCGAGTTAATAAAAAACGCTTATGATGCTGATGCCTCTGCTGTGAAAATCGTACTGGACCAACCAAACACACCAAATAGCAGAATCATTATATCAGATACCGGATGTGGCATGACACAAGATGATTTTGAGAGAAAGTGGATGGTCATCGGCACTAACAACAAGGTTACAGATCCATACACACCTAAAGGTCGGAGAAAAACCGGAAAAAAAGGGATTGGTAGGTTTTCTGTTGAGCGCATTGCAGAAAAAGTCACGGTGTATTCCGTTTCTTCTGATGAAGCACCTTTTAAGGTTAGTATTAATTGGAATAAATACGAAACAATAGACATCTCACAATTATTACAGAGAATTACCGTACTCAAGAATTCCCCTGATTCTTCGGCTGCTAAGTATGTTAGTGGACAACTTGACAACTTTTTCCTCGTGAAGAATGTAACATCCGATGATAAACATGAGGTTATAAAAATTTTGGGAGGAGATTCTTTTGTTTATACGGATTTCTACAACACACGTATCCTTACAGTGCTCGAAAATGATGTGTTGCCTATATTAATTAAATATGAAAATACTGAGCAGCTAATCCACGATGTTGAAAATGAATTGGAAATCCTAAATAACAGAACAGAAAACCACCCCCTAACACACATTAATGAGCTATATGACAAAAATGACCCAACTAATCCAAAAACTGGACTAGTTATTATCATGGAAGGGTTACGAGATGAATGGTCACAAAAGGATATCAACAAGCTCCAAAAGGAGTTGCGTCTACTGGTTTCTCCATTCGTACACGAGAAATATCCTTTTAAGATTGAGCTTAGTGCACCAGGTTTCGAAATAGAAGATATTGTGTTATCAAATGAAATACTTGACTTATGTTATGCAAAAGTAGAAGGTCAAATTTCTGACAATTCGCAAAAAGTCTCAATTTCATATACAGACAAAAAAGGGAAAAAAGATAAAGTTGAAATAAAACATGAACAACCATTATTATGTGGCGATTTGGGCGTAGAAATTTACTTTTTTTTACGGGAAAGTGCTCATCTCTCAAATGCAGAAGCCGGATTTAATTTTCTCTTTGCTCGAAAGGTGTTGGACACATACTGTGGGATAAAAATTTACCGCGATGGTTTTAGAGTAAAGCCATATGGTGACATCGGGAACGATTGGCTCCTTCTAGATCAAAGAAAGGTCAGAGACACACATGGATATCTTGTTGGAAATAATCAAGTAATTGGCATGGTCAGAATAGGAGATGATACTAATCCTTTACTAGTAGATGCGACAAACAGAGAAGGAATTATTGAAAATGAGGCATATTTACAGATTGTAGATTTTCTCACGAGCTGTATAGAATTAATAAGCGAAGTCAGGCGACAAGCCTATTTGGATGAGCAAGATAATTTACAATTGCTTGAAAGCGAGAAAGAGCAGATTGACCAGCAGTTTGAAGCATTTAAACAACGGTATCGCCGAGACCCTGTTGTCAGCAGTTTGAACGAAATTTCGCACCGAGTTGATGATAGTTCTCGTAATCAGATAATTCAATTAATAAACACTTATGTGGCAGATTCGGTAGATAAGGAAAAAAAACTACAATCAATTCAAAACGAATACAACAAGCATTATAGCGACACTAAAACTGCTTACCGAAAAAAAATTGAGTTTCAGGAAAGTGAGCTTAATTTATATAAAAACCTCGCTTCACTAGGCATGCTTACCGGTTCATTTGGGCATGAAACAAGCGATATAGTGAGCAGAATTTCAGCAAGTATATATTTAATAGACTCCCACCTAAAGGGAGAGTTAATGATTGATGACATAACTGATGTGGCCACAACTATATCTAATGACTTCAGCAGGGTGTTTTCATATAGCAACTTAATAGTTAATTTTTTACGAAAGAAAAAGAGAGAAGCTACTGTAAATTTAAATCTGGCTGAGGCGTTGAATGAAGTCTGCAGACTTTATTCTACAATAGTAAAAACATATAACATAGACTTGGCAGTAAACTGCAAAAAGGAGTGCTACTACAATATGAGGCAAATCGACTTTGAGTCTATAATTATTAATCTGATTACTAATGCTTTTGAGCAAGTAAAGATTAGAGAGTTGCAATACCGCCGGATCATAGTAAGTGTTACCCAAAGTATCTCACATGTTATCGTTGCTGTGGAAGATTCCGGACTGGGAGTACCGAAGGGTAAGGAGCGAACTATTTTTACACCCTTTTATACAACGAAAGATGATGAAATAGGAATTGGGTTAGGATTGAATATTGTAAAAGACATTGTTGATAGTTATGGAGGAACAATCAGCGTGCATCGCTCTGAAATCTTAAGCGGTGCAGAGTTTAAAGTTTCACTGCCGAAAGGGGATGATTAAATAATGGACAATTTTACAGGGTTATTTATTGAAGATGAAGAGGCAAACGCTCAAGTATATACTCGGTTTTTGGAAGCTCAAGGACTGAGTGTGGTGTGCCTAAGGCAACTTCCTTCAAAACTAGAAGAATATTATGAGATTATATTGGAAAATAATATTGATTTTCTTATTATTGACTATCACTTGGAGAAGCAAGTGCCGTATAAAGGCATTGATGTATTGAGAGAAGTTCGTAAGCACGACAGTACAATATATGCTGTGTTACTTACTAATTACCAACTAAATGACTTCTCTGATCAGTTTGGCGATTATGATTATGAGCTTAACAAAGCGGATATGGTCGCACGTCACAAGGATGTTGTAGATAAAATAAAAAGAGCTTGTAAGTTGCGAAAAGAAAACATCATACGTGATAATATCGCAACCCAACTGGTGCTTGAAGAAAAATCGATAGATATTCTTAAAGAAATCAAAAATAAACTTGATACTATGCAATAATGGTGAGTAACTATGGAGTATGAACGAAAATTCAGATGGGCAAACTACAGATCCAGTAAGTGTAAAACGTATCTGAGAAATGACTTTTTATTTACATGCGCATACTGTCGGTTACACGAAGAGGAAACCGGATTTGCAAACTCAGATTATTTTGAGGTTGACCATTTTATACCAAAAGCCGACCTCAAATATTCATCCAAAGTGCATTTATTCGAAAATTTATACTACTCTTGTAAAAAATGCAACTCTGCAAAAGGAGAATTTTTGAGTGATGAGTTACTTGACCCCTGTCGTGATTATATATTCAGTGGGAAAAATCCACCAATTACGGGTGGTGACAGTTTGAACAATTTTATTTTCACCTATAGTAATTCTAAAGGTGAACTGTATATTAATACATTCAAGTTAAACTCCAGAGTAAGCGTTGATATCCGCCGAGCAAGGCACAAGCATGTATGTAATATGAACAAAAAACGTAGTTATCTTAACTTAATCAAGGGTGGAATTTGCGACAAAATTACGGATAACGGTGCCCTTCTAGTCCTCTTAGATGGTCTCTATGCACTTGAGTTGACTAAGTCGTGCACCTATTCTAATGGAGAAGAGTTCGAAAATGTTATCAAATTGCTTAATGCCCAAGGGATTGATGGAAAATTAGTGTTTGATGAGTATAATATGGATATATTTGTAACCATCAACTCCGTTGACATATATTGCGAAATTATTGTCGATAATACATCAACGGTGAAATCTGAGTATAAAAAATTTATAGAATCAGATAAAATTAAAACTTGGGTTAATAAACTTAAGTACCAGTTTGGCATTCTATACTGTTTTCCAAAACTGGGTAAGATTTACCTGTATCCTTTATCAATAACCTTTGATGAATGCAGTATGTCGACTTTAAAGAAAAAAATTATGATTACATTAACTAAGGAACACCTATTATAGGATCGCAAACGGTAGATAGACGGGTATGTAAAAGTCGATTGTAAACGGTCAAGAGCGGTCATAAAAATGATTTTTTACGCTTCTGAGTGGTGACATTCACTCAAAGGCTACTGGCTCGGCAGAGCTTAAGAGCTTAGGCGACAGCAAAAATACGTCACACTAGAGACTAAAGACAACAATACCGCTTATAATAAGGATGATTCCAATATATTGGGTTGGCTTGAGTTTTTCTTTCAAAAGGAATAAACTCAGTAACGGTATAAATATAAATGCCGCCGACTCAAGTATTGGTACCAATGACAGCGGGATATAGCGCAACACGTAAAAGTTAACTACAGCAGCGATAAGAAAAATGAAATAAGCAAGAATCACTCGCCAGTTCAGATACTCGGCGAGTTTGCTTTTCCATGAAATAAGTGCTGCTTTTTTTAGTAAAATTTGTGAGCAAGCAGAGATAAATACCATGGCAAGTATAACTGCGCTATAAATAATATAATCATTCATGTTTTTTCACCATAAGCACAATTCCGGCGACAATAATCAGTGCGCCTATAATCATATTAAGGCTAATTGTCTCAGAAAACAGCACAGCACCGAATATCATGCCGTATAAGATAGTTACTGCGCGGTTTGCGTGAGCAACGGTAAGCGGGAGACGTTTTAATACCTGCTGCCATATAATCGCAAAACAACCAAAGAGTGTAAAAGCAAGAGCATACAGCCCTAATGCCTGCATAGAATAGATAGGGTGCTCTCCGGCAAACTTTGCAACAACCATAGTTATCGAATATAGAAGATAACACAGATATATAACCGCATAGGTTTTTATTTTACTTGTACGGCTCATAAGCCAATCACCATCCATACAAAGGTATTGTAAGTATAACCCATGGAGTGCTACTTGATGCTTGCGTCAAATAACATATTTATATCCACTAAGATAACCTTATTTGCAATGGCGTGCTGTTGCAAATCATAACTATAGCCTGATTTAGAAAATAGTATATATGACCTATCTGA
>JGI24694J35173_10004287_pt1 | contig 10228 bp, 8 predicted proteins | sample TergutCo191P1_FD_35173 | JGI IMG/M metagenome (IMG submission 35173) | reverse complement strand
CAACGCAACGCAACGCAACGCAACGCAACGCAACGCAACGCAACGCAACGCAACGCAACGCAACGCAACGCAACGCAACGCAACGCAAATATTATACTCCATATTTTCCTCTTGGTCTAGCAAAAAATCGCATTTTTCAATTTTTTTCTCGTTCTGCAAAACAGCCTGGTGTCTAAATTTAGGCGTAGGGCCTTTGCATATCCCGTCTGTCGGGCGGGTTAAGATCCGATGGATCGCGAATATGCGATCCATCCACAAATTAAGGAGGTTTTCTATGAAGAAAACCATGATATTAGCGGTAACCGTTCTAGCTGCCGCTTTGATGTTTGCCGCCTGTGACATGCTGAACGGCAATGGCGGTAATGAAGAGCTTTCACCCCTGGTTGGGAGTGTAAGCATAGAAGGAACCCCCAGGGTGGGGCTGGTGCTGACGGCAGTGTATAGTCTTGAAGGTACGGGAGCTGTTTCCTTTCAGTGGATGCGTGGGAACACCGCCGTTGGAACAAACAGCCCCACTTATACCATACTAAACACCGATGTAGATTCGAGAATCACCGTAACCGTAACCCGTGTTGGTTTTTCGGGCAGTGTTATAAGTGATCCGACCGACCCCGTAACTATGCCGGGTAGCCCAGATACGGATGCTGACGAGATTGACTCAGAAGGCACTACCTTGGTAGAACAGCTTGACTGGTTGCGGACTAACGCCCAAGACAATAGGTGGCACATCATTGAAATAAGCGGAAATGAAAGTATCGCCCCACAATCGCTGGTCTTTGATGACAAGATAGTTGGCATAATCCTGCGTGGCAATGGGGAGATCAGCCTTACCGAGAACGGAAGCCTTTTTGCGGTGGGTCCTGGTGTTACACTTCGGCTGGATGGCAACATCACCCTGCGAGGCAGTGGAGCAAATAATGCGCCATTGGTATTGGTTGCCTCAGGTGGAACCCTCATTATGGAAAGAGACGTTGTAGTTACAGGTAATGTCAATACAAGCTCTCCTGGCGGCGGCGTGAGTGTTCATGGGGCTTTTACCATGCGCGGCGGGGAGATTTCCTACAACACAGCTACCAGTGATAGTTGGACTGGCGGCGGCGGCGTGTTTGTCAATATGGGTGGGGTATTTGAAATGGAAGGTGGGATCATCTCCAATAATACCGCCGACAATAGTGGCGGTGTGCATGTTGGCCTGGGCAGCACGTTTATAATGCATGGTGGGGAAATCTCGGACAATACGACAGGCGGCGGTGGCGGTGGCGTGAACAATCACGGCACTTTTAGTATGTATGAGGGAAGCATCTCTGGTAATACCGCTGGAGGTGGTGGCGGCGGTGTACTGGTTTTCGCTAACGCCGAAGGGACTGGTGTATTTAACATGCGTGGTGGAAGTATCTCAAGTAACAACTCGACTGCCGGCGGCGGTGTGCTGGTTGTCACTGGCGCGACATTTGACATGCATGGTGGGGCAATCTCGGGTAATACCGCTACCATTGTTTCTTGGACTGGTGGAGGAGGAGTGAATGTTGGTGGTGGCACGTTTAACATGCATAGCGGAAGCATCTCTGGTAATACCACGATTTATGCTGGCACTACGGCTCAAGCCCGTGCCGGCGGTGTGCTTGTGGGAAACACGGGGACATTTACCATGCTTGGAGGGCAAATCTACGACAATGAAACTCGTTCCGAAACTACCGGGGCCGCAGGTGGCGGTGTGTTTGTTGACTGTGGTGACAACAGTGGTGGTGTATTTAACATGCGAGGTGGGAGTATCCGTAATAATACTGCTTATGGTGGCCCTTGGGCCAACGGCGGCGGCGTCTCTCTCAATGGCTGGCATATTGTCGGCGCAACCTTCCGCATAAGCGATGGAACTATTTGCGACAGCAATATGGTCCGCGTTGCGGCAGGCTACCAATGGTCCGCATCATTAGAGGTGTCGACTTCCGGCGATGGTGGCAGACCCGGTTCGGCTGTAGCACAACACGGCACTTTCCCTGCCGGCGTTTTTAGCAGGATAGGCGATTTGCAAAGTACCGGCAACACCCTGGAAGTGGTTAACGGTGTTTTGCAGGTTATACGTATAACCCTTACGGGTATACCGTCTGACTATATCGGCTGGTGGGGAAGTGTAAACTTGTATGATCCTGCGATTGGGGATTGGGTTGCCTATGCAGGGACATCAATAACAGGCAATTCGGCGACTTTTGTTGTTTGGGGTGCTGCTCCAGGTGCCCGCCGTGTTTACTTGGATTTTAATCGTGATTATGGGGAAACCTGGGCAAACTATCGAAGTAGAGATCCAAGAACCTTCACCTTGGGAGACAACGAGATACCCTGGCCTGCCTTCGACCGTATTGGTGGCGGCGAGCAAATGACCATAACTGTTACTGGGATACCTTCTCAATACAACAATTGGTGGGGGAATATAATATTGAGACCCAATATCTATTATGGTGGATGGGGCGGCTCAACGGAGCAGATAACAGGCGGTTCAGCGACTTTTACAATTGGTGTTGAGCCAGGGGTGTATTATGTTGAATTGCAGCTTGAAGGTAACACAGCCTGGGCAGACTATCACAGTATATCTTCAAGGGAGATTACTTCTGGAGTCAACGAGATACCCTGGTCTGCCTTTAACCGTATTGGTGGCGGCGATCTTGCAACCATAACGATCACGGGGATACCTGATCGGTATCACGATTTTCAGGGCCGAGTAGAGTTAATGTACCCTGGGACTGTGTTTGGAGTATCTTCTAACTGGGCATGGATAGAAGGAGCTTCGGCTACTTTTAGGGTGAGAGATATCAATCCAGGGTCTTTCGATGTTGTACTGTGGGTTCAGGATTGGCAAGATGATATACATAACAGGTATATCCTATCTTCCCAAAACATCACTGTGGGAACCCACTCCATGGCATTTACTCTGTTTGCTTCCGCACCACCAGGTGTAATCATAACCATTACGGGGATACCTTCTAGCTATCACAACAATTGGACTAGCATCGAATTGCTTCTCCCTGAAACTGGACAAGGGACTGGTCACAGCGGCGTATGGATAATAGGAGCTTCGGTTACTTTTAGGCTATGGGATACTGAACCAGGGATTTACGATGTTGCGCTGTGGCTTAATAATTGGGCAGTAAGATATATCCTGCCTTCTCCCAGGGAAATCACCGCGGAAACCAGCATAGCGTATAGCGAGTTCGTGCTGTCACCCCTCTCTTTCTCCGAACCCCTAGAGCGATCGGAGCGAGCGAGGCCCAGAGAGCACCTTTTAAGGACCCGTTAGCGAATGGACACGGGTGGTTTCTGCCACCCGTGTCTTTCGCCAAGGGCATCTCCTTTGCGAAAGCCCTTGGCAACCTTCACCGTCAACCTCTAAATCTTTGTACCCATTTATGATACACTGGAATCTCATTTAATTTTGGGAAGGTGTATCATGCTAGCTGTTTTATTGGCGTTCGCGTTATTTCTGACGGGCTGTGGTAGTGCCCCCGAAGTTGGCACTGGCTATTTTGTCCCAAGCCAGCCTTTCGTTGCTGGGTCGCCGTTTTTTCTGGTGCATCCGACCAGCGTTGACCACGCAGCAGGTCGCCCGCTGAAAGTGCAGGTAAGGGAAAGGAAAGGCGTGACAATCTCGTTTCAATGGTTTAGGGCCAACTCGTTCACCAACGTCGGCGGAACCGCAATCGAAGGCGCGACGGACAGTGTCTTTATCCCTGACGGCCCAGGGTATTTCTATGCCGTCGCCACCGGTACCAATGACGAATCGGGGGAGGCTTTAAGCCGGGCAAGCCACCCAGCCAGAATAAGGATCGGCGAGGTTTCCCCGGATCCCCAGGCAACCCTTGCCGTTACTTCTAACCAGCGCCAGTACATTCGGGGTTTCGGCGGGATGGGGAACGGGTTCTGGATAGGCGACGAGCACGGCAACACCAGGCCAGATATGTACATGCAGATGCGGGATATAGAAACGATGTTCGATCCGGATGGCCCGCTTGCCTTCAATGTTTTCCGCATCCATGTGTTCCCCGCCCCCATAGAGGACGTTCTTTCCGGTCGCTACGCCCCCTTCATGGCTCAGTCGAACGCTGAGTTGCTGAATTTCATAAACAGGGTGGGCGATTTCGGCGGCTATGTCGTCGCGGCACCCTGGACGGCCCCATTCCCCCACTGGAAACACAACAACTCTTTGATGGGTTCCAGGACCCACTACCGCGCCACCGGCAACTCCCATCTGCGGCGCGAGCATTACAGGGACTACGCGGAATTCCTTAGGGACTGGGCTCAGGAAATGGCCGACCGGGGCGCGCCGATTCACGCGATCTCGATCCAAAACGAGCCGACCTACGACCCGGGCTATTACGCCATGCTGTGGACTGCCGAACAGCAGAGGGAATTCATGGCGGAGTACGGACACATCATAACCAGGGCGAACGACGGTGCCGGAGTCCCTGGGCGCGGCGGCGGGCGGCACGGGCGGGTGCGGCTTATGGGCGGCTCGCCCCACAACAACGTCCACTGGAACAACGCCACGCTCAACGATCCCCAGGCCAGGGAACACCTGGAGATCGTCGCGTACCACACCTACGGGGACTGGGGAACCAGGAGCGCCCTGGCCCTGGACGGAACCCCGCGTCGGGAAACCTGGATGATGGAAAAGAACGTCAACACCCATGCCCAGGGGGGCGCGTTTCGGGATTCGGAGTGGGACAGGATATGGATAGTCATGAACGAGATCCACCATGTAATCGCTCACAACGAGTCCAGCGTTTACACATGGTGGTACCTTAAACGTTTTTACAGCATGATTGGCGAAGGCGCATTCGGCACGGTAAACGGGGAGATCCTTCCTCGGGGTTACGGCATGGGGCACTTCAGCAGGTTCCTTAGCGACACGGTGCGCGTGGAGGCATCTCTTAGCGGACACCGTAACGCCATAGGTCGAAGGGGGCATCTTGCCCCCGGGCGCGTCCAGGCTTCGCCGGGAATGCGTGGGGTTAGGGCACTGGCGGGCATAAGGACATCGAACCCGGGTACCTGGCAGGAGATGGAACTTAAGGCCCAGGAAGACATGGTAAGTGTGCTTTTGTTCGACAACCGCACGGGCAGGGGGCGATCCGCCGACATACGGGTGGAGCTTCCCCCTGGGTTCAGTGCCACAAGCGCCTATGGGATAATTTCCAGCCCGAACCAAAGACATGCGCCCGTTCTGGTTGTGCTGGAACAGCAGGGCGATTCGGCGTTCGTGAGTCTGCCTTCCAACAGCATGGTTTCGCTTAGGTTTAGGGGGGAATGGAGGCGGTAGGCTTCTGACAGACAGGAAAGCACCAGTTAAATCTTTGGTAGGATTTAACTGGCGTTTCTTTCAAGTCATTTTCCTAGAATCGCAAGGTGTGTGACAGGGAAACCTGTTCAATCCCGCTTCGTCCAGGCTTGATAGCAATGTTCCAGGCATCTGGATCGAACACAGATGCCATTCTAGGTGTTGGAGCATTCCGCATGAACGTGATGGATCTGACGATATTGTAGGTGAAACTGGTCAATATCAGTAACGTGCCAGCAACCAAGGCAGGCATATTTGGTTCCCAAACATAATATCCTGTCCAAAAAGATCCAGATCCAGGCTGATAGACCTCTCGGCCGACAATCCCAACAAAGTATAAAACGGTCCCTAACCCCATGCAGACAATCTGAAACCCACCACCAAACCTGTCACCCATAACGACAAACGAACCAAGGCCCGGCACAAGCCAGTTAAGAGCCCATGTTCCCCAGCGCTGGCCGGCGGTAAAATGGTTAAACGTTTGCCCAGGGAAATTGGCAATCTGCACAGGTGGCGCGGGTACTGGCGTATAGGCAACCCCCATAGTGCCGCGCAAATATGCAATTACCGCATCGTTTTGAACATCCGCGGTATATACCCCCCGAATGGCGGCGGTCTCCACCTCGACTATTTGTACCCTAAAGCGGAAAAATCCACCCAAGGACTCAAATGTACCCGTAACAATGGACTGGACACCCATAAACCTTCCTATTGATTGCGCTGTTGCATCATCCACATACCCAGACAGATTGAAATGCAGTTCGCCAGCCAGCAAATCAAGTTGGGCGCGATTTACCACCGTAAACCTCCCCATGCCCATACCTACAAACGCAGCGATCATCTCATTAATAAGAAAGTCTGACATTCTAACAGGGTCGGCCTGCATCGCCAGCACCGCAATCCTGCTGTCCATGTCAACACCAGCAGAAAGTGCCGCAGAAGCACTCCTTATTGCGTCGTCGAGACGAACCTGCTGTGCATATGCCGTTTTCACTCCGATTGCCATCATACATGATAGCAGCCCCATGACGAATAATGTTTTCTTCATAACCAAAGAACTCCTTTACTTGTTTTCCACCAAAACATCGCCCCAGCGTTCTTGCACATCGTGCATTTTTGCGTAACGATTACGCTTGTATAGCATGGCATACGCAAACATAACAAATATCAAGAGAAAATCACGCATATTTAAGTAATATTTAGTAACTATGGGGTTTAGGGAAAACCTAAAGTCAGAGCTGACGTATAAGGGCATTCTGGTCAAAGAACTTGCTGCGTCCTCGGGGATAAGCCGGCGAACAATCGACAATTACTTAAGGGAGGACGGTTCCATGCCTTTGGCGGATGCCGCCGTCCGCATTGCCGATGCTTTAGGTGTAACTGTGGAATATCTTATCACTGGAAGGGAGCGGCAGGAACAGAAAAATCATTCGTTGGTGCCAGATCCGCAAGTTATCCTCAAAAGTCTTGAGTCGCTTAACATACGAGACAGGAAAATCGTCCTCAGCGTGATAAGTACGCTAAAAGAGATAAAAGATGCCGAAAGGAAAGCACTGGGCAAAACACCATCAATACCTGACTAGCTACGAGAACATCTAAATTGGGAAGGGGTTGGGCTGCTTAGATTTTCTAGGCAGCCTTTTTCGTTTTCGAATACGTAAGATTAGGTTGTGTCAGCAACAAGCCTAGGGGTTACCAGCCAGATGCTGCTGCCTGCTTCCCGGTACCCGCACTTTTTTGACAATCAAATCACTTCGTAGGCAACGGGTACATATTTTTACCGTAAACGTGGTGCCATCCACTTCGGTTTTTACCTTTTTCAGGTTGGGTTTCCAGGTTCTTCTGGTGCGGTTTTTGGCGTGACTTACCTTATTACCAAACTGTGTATGTTTCCCGCAAAGATCACAGGTTCGCGACATTGTATCCTTCCTTCACAAGCCCTAGGGCAAAAATTCGATGCATCGTCAGCTCCCAAGGTTTTAGACGCTGAGTACCTCCAGTATTTATAGCAAATTCCCAGGCAAATGTAAAGCCCTTGGAAAGGCTAAATGGCGACACCTGCCGTACAGGGAACACTTTCTGCCGTAATGGAAAACAGGTTTTCCACTCTTTTTAGCTTTTTTTGAGGCATGAGACTTGACAAACTTTTCGCAAATCATTATGATTAATGCAGAACAACGCAAGGTAGAGCAGTTGGCAGCTCGTCGGGCTCATAACCCGGAGGTCGCAGGTTCGAGTCCTGTCCTTGCTAAATCGCTAACTCCTTATGTCATAAGGAATTAGCTACGGACTGACCAACAATGGAAGCCCTTAACCATCGCATATAGCGAAAAGTGGCACAAAAAATGACGTAAATCCCATTTTATATGTCGCTATGAGGTTAGGGACATGAGATGCCTTTCTTTTTCCGTCTTGAAAAGACAAGACTGCAAATTCTACACAGTCGGATTCAAGAGTGAACAGACGGGGAAATATCTCCCGACAGTCAATACCAACGAAAAATAAATTATGGCTGTGGATGCAACATAGCTTCCCGGAGGATGGTGTTTATTCGAGTTTGATAGCCTACCCCAAAACCTTGCAACCATTCAAATACATCGGCATCGAGAGGTACATTGACCGTTTTCTTTGCGGTCTTATGATTTGCCATATTCCGAAGATGAGAGGGTTTGAATTCCTTCATCTGCTCTTCTGTTAGAACTGGGCAATCGGAGAAATCGGTGTTCTTGAAGGCCTTAATTTCCTCTAGTCTCTGCTTTGTAATGGGCATAGTATAACCTCTCTTCAGTTTTGCGTGCCGTTATAAGATGAACGTCATCACCCTCTTCCGTGAACACAACAAAAAGAATGACGACATCATGCAACATTCCGATAGAAATGTACCTGTCCTCCTCCACGGATGAATGCTCTTTGTCATACCATTCTATCAAATGCGGGTCGCCAAATACATCGACTATTTCCGACAGATAAAAGCCGTGTTTTTTCTTGTTCAGCCTGTTCTTCTGCTCCGTCCATGTAAACACCGCTTCTCTTACCCACACATAGTATGATGATGGTCAAATGTTACGCTTGTCAAGGTGTCGCGTTGCCTCACTGAAAATGTTACCCAACTTAAACTAAGGAAGCCAGCAGGAGGGCGTCCGAATGGCGGTAAAGAGAGGTAGGCCGTAACGATGGAATACAGGCCCCGTTACCAAAAAGTGACAAGGAAAGAGAAAAAGGCGGCCTGGCAACCGGAAGGGAAGACCAGTCTACGGCGACGAGGTCATCCGAATTCGCGTTATATTAAGTTCTCACCCCCAAATTTACCGCAAGGGGTGTCTACCGCGGGTACCCCGAAAAATGTAGCCGCCTGTGCAAAAATCTAAGCACGATGAAACGAACACTCTATGGCGACCTGCTGGCCTGGAAAAAATCGCCCGACCGAAAACCCCTGCTGCTGCAAGGTGCAAGACAAACTGGCAAAACCTGGCTAATGGAGGAATTCGGGAGAAATGAATTCAAGAGTGTCGTCGCCCTCAATTTCGACAGGACCCCCGCGTTGTCCGCCTATTTCAACGACGATATAAGCCCCGTTCATATAATAAAAATCCTGGAACAGCATTTCGATGTCGCCATAAACCCGACGGACACCCTTGTCATTTTGGACGAAATACAGGAATCCCCCCGCGCCTTGAATTCGCTCAAATACTTTTGCGAGGAGGCTCCGCAATACCATATAATCGCGGCGGGAAGTTTTCTGGGGGTCGCCACGCATGGTGGTTTTCCCGTCGGCAAGGTGGATCGCCTGACGCTTTACCCTTTTTCCTTCTTAGGGTTCTTAAACGGCATAGGCAAGGAACGTTATGTTGATGCCATACTGAATCAGGATTTCGGTTTAATCCGCGGCACCTCTGGCGATTACGAAAAATTCCTGAAAACTTATTTTATCGTCGGCGGTATGCCCAAAGCCGTCGCGGCCTATGCCGCCAGGGAAAACATGAGGGAAGTGCGTGGCATTCAAAACGATATCTTGGCCGATTACAGGGACGATTTTTCAAAGCACATTTCCCCGCTTAACACGCCCAAAGTGGAAATGATCTGGAACTCCATTCCGCGCCATCTTTCCAAAGAGAAAAAAAAGTTTGTGTACAAGGAACTTAAGGAGGGCGCAAGGGCGTATTCCTACGAGGACGCGATGAACTGGCTTTTTGCCACTCGTCTGGTTTACAAGGTCGCCCGTACCGCGGAAAACAAATTACCGCTGGCAAGCTATGCGGACGACAGGACGTTCAAGCTTTATATGCTGGACATAGGGCATTTCAATGCAAAATCAGGACTCGACATAAGTGTCATGATTAATCCTAGCGACGAGCTGTTCGGCATTTTCAACGGGGCTATGACGGAGCAGTTTGTCATGCAGGAACTTATAGCGGCTGGTCATACGCCTTATTATTGGGGCAGGGAAAAAGGCGAGGCCGAAGTGGATTTTGTCATCCAATGGCGAAACGAGCTTGTCCCCGTGTAAGTGAAATCGGGGATTCGCAAAAAGTCAAAAAGCCTCGATGTGTACCGACAGCTTTATAATCCAAAACATGCCATTCGCACAACGCTAAAGGGGGCCGATGGTTTGTATTCGGTGCCGCTTTACATGATGGCGAATTTTAGTGAAGTAATTTCGTTCGAAAGCCAGACGGGATAGGGGGATTGGCGTTGATCCTAAATTTCACGATTCGCTTATTATTTTGCTATTGACAGTTCTTTTCGATGCTGATACAATTTCAGCTATGAGATTAGGCACCGCCATAGAAAACCATAAATCTCTGTCTCAATTCGGCAAAGCCGAATTGAGAGAATACCAGGCCACAGGCCACAGGCCACAGGCCACAGGCCACAGGCCACAGGCCACAGGCCACAGGC
>JGI24694J35173_10004281_pt1 | contig 10236 bp, 10 predicted proteins | sample TergutCo191P1_FD_35173 | JGI IMG/M metagenome (IMG submission 35173) | reverse complement strand
GAAAAGGGGGCTCAAACCTTTGCTTTTCGGTTCGTATGGTTTGATTTTTTGACTTGAGGCATTGGCTCCTAGGGTTTGATTTTTACTTGAGGCAATACGGATTAGTCGTTAGTGGCTAGAAGTTTCGCCATACTAACCACCGATCAGTAACCGCTAACTCAGACTTAGCTCATGCCGTTAAAACCGACAACGGAACGATGTTGATCCCGTCCTTCCGGCGGCAGCCAAAACCGTTGGCGGTAATCACGGTAAGGGCCGCCGGGGCACCCACCTTTTCCTGGTCTATCTTGTCGGCGAACTTAGCCAAATTCGCCGCGGCCTCGTCCTGGGCGCTGAACCCCATTTTTACCTCAAAGGCCGCCCATGTATTGTCCGGATATTCTATCACGGCATCGATTTCCATGTTCCGGGAATCGCGGTAATGGAAAACCCTGCCGTCGTTCACCTCGGCATAGATCCGCAGGTCCCGGATTACAAGGGACTCGAAGAGAAAGCCCACGTAGTTGAGATCCGCGAGCAGTTTGTCCGGGGAAAGGCCCAATGCGCCTATGGCAAGGGAAGGATCCACGAAATGATGCTTCGGTGATTTGCGAAGGGTATCGGACGAACGGATGTGGGTGGTCCACGCCGGAAGCTGTTCCAGGGCCATAAGGCGTTCAAGCGCGTCAAGATACTCGGCTATGGTTTCGTCGCTTATCCTTGCCCCCGAACCGGCGGTGTCCTTTGCGAGCGTCGTTACGGACGCTTCCGTTGATACGTTCCTTGCCAGGGACTGCAAAAGTCTCGTGACCTTGCGAGGGTCCCTTTTTTTGTCGGCAACCCGGCTTATGTCTATTTCCGCTAAAAGCATGATATAGTCCTGCATGAAGCGCAGCGCCTCGCGTCCGCCGGCCCCCAAAAGACCGGGCCAGCCTCCGAGGGTAAGTTTTTCGACAAAGGCATCGAGGCTAAAGTCCACCGGTGCGGATTTGGGGATCCTGCCTTTGACCAAGGCAGAAAGAGCGACCTCCCCGGTTGACCAACCCCTTTCGTGCAGCGACATTGGGCGCATTTTTATGACGGAAAAACGCCCGGCACCGGAATGGAGCCTGGCCCGTTCCTCGGGGTTTGCCGAACCGGTAAGGATGAACTGACCCTTTTTCTTGCGGTTGTCTACCTCGCGCCGGACATAGTTCCATATCTGCGGATATTCCTGCCATTCGTCGAGAAGCCTGGGAACCGGCCCATCCAGCACCGACCTGGGATCAAGCTCCATGCGAACCCGTGCCTCGTCGGCAACGTCAAGCCGAGTGACGCTTTTGGCGGCCTGACTGGCGGTTTCCGTCTTTCCGCACCCCTTGGCACCCTGTATCAAAACCGCGCCGGCATCACGAAGCCGCTTTTGCAGGGTGATATCGGCAAAACGCCCAAGATACGCACTCATCCTACCTAAAAGGATAGCCCACAACCGGAAAAAAGTAAACGTTTCAACCTGGAAAATATGACAATCCCAACCGGGAAAATATGAGGACTCCAGCCGGAAAAAAAACAGGGGATGATGTGCAGTCGGCGTTTCGCCACGTCCGGTTGATGATGTTGTGTCTGTCACCAAGGCGTGCGCATTTATGTTTACAAGATAGCCCCAAGAGGGGACGCATACAAGGGGGGTTGACCATGACATCTCATCTGACAACAAGGCGGCGTCTTCACGACTACATTGACGCAATGCCCGAATATGGGCTTTCGGTAGTGGAGCCGTTGCTGGCCCACTTTGCGGACGAGCCTTTGATCATCGAAACCGATTTGACGGCAGAGGAGAAGGCGGACATAATGGAGGGTCGGCTACTGCGAAAGGAGCACCCCGAGGAATTCATCTCACTAGACGACTATCTTGCGCACGGGGCCGTCGAACAGTAGCCTTGCAAGCGAGAGGATAACAATGACCACCAAAGAGACTACGGGGCACGTAGCGGTCACGGACAACTTCATCTGCCCTCACTGCCAGAAAGAGATAGAGGTGGGTAAAGGCCAAACCTTCGTTACGATGTATGGTATATCACAGCGGATCACACCGTAACGGCAGATTCCGCATATTTAAGCTTGATGCCGTGCTCCGCGCAGAAGAAGGCATCTACCCGTTTCTGTGAATCCTCGTAATAGGCTTTCCTTTGCTCTGGTGTCATTCCCTGCTTTTTATCCTGTACCGAAAGCCGCCATGCATAGACCTGCCGCAATGGGAACGGTGCATCCTTCATGTCATCCATTCTGGGATCGTTCATGTAGTCGACTTTCTCCATATTTCCTGCTGGTGTTCCACATTGTCATAGTCCTTGATTTCATCCGTAACATACTTGGATGTATAGGGTTCAAAATCCCCAGTCATTACGGATGCAAAAAAACGCCTTGCATCCTGGCACGTTTTGGAAAAAAACAGGGGTGATGTGCAGTCGGCGTTTCGCCACGTCCTGGGTAACCGCTGATTGGTCAGCGGCTACCGTAGGCCTTTAGTCGTAATTCCTGATTACAAGGGGAGCCATGTTCTGCTCCGACAAAGCCCTGTCCATGCGATCGAGCGCCCACGTAGCGGCACCCATGTGAGGGGCAATCGCGGCGGCGGACTCGCTGGCGGACATGATTTCGTTGGCGACGTTCGAACCGGAAAGCATGACTATCGTTACCTGCTCGCCGCCAATGTTTAGCTCGTCCCGGATGACGGCTCCGCGAAGCTGAGATGCGGCAAGCGTCTGCGTTACGCTCTCCTGGAACGAAAGCAGGGCCTCCGGCTCGGCTTCGGAGCCGGCCATGTAGTCGGTGATCATGCTCCTGACCACGACATCGAGCTGGCGGACAATCTCCGCCCTGGCCCTGGTTTCCGCTGTGGTCCTGGCCATGGCCCTGTTCGAATGGGTCGAGGTTCCGATGCCCAGCAAAGCGTCCTCGGGGGCGTTCCTTCTCGTTTCCCTGATGAAGTCGCTGACGGGATCGGCCTGAACCGGGGGGGCGGCAGGCGCCGAGCCGCACGATGTGGCAAAAAAAGCCATCGACACGGCCAATACCAGAATTACTGATGTTCCTTTCATACAATGTCTCCTTCCGTGATGTTTGGACCCGTCAACAGGGGCGGGTCTTTGATTTGTCGTACGACAAACCGAAAGCAAATTAAGGGGGGGTACGGCGGCAACCACTGGGCTTGCCGTACCCCGGTGGTTGCCCCGAGCCGTTTAGAACTCTATGGTGTTGTTGGTCGAGCTTAAAAGACCCTCCGAGACAAAACCGCCGACCACGCTGAACGTACCACGCTGGGCTATACCGGCGTTGAATAGTGCCGCCCAGCCGTTTGGAGCCGTGTTTCTAAGCCCAGCCGGTACCTCCAACTCATTGCCATAGATAACCCCACCGCTCATGCGGAAGGTACCGGCATTACGTACGCCGCCGCTTGTACTACTACCGGAAGCATTATTGCCAGATATTTCCCCACCATGCATGTAAAACATACCACCGGCGCGAACATCCACACCGCCGCTTGTGCTGTTGCCAGTGGTAGAATTGCCAGATATTTCCCCGCCATGCATGTAAAACACGCCGCCGCTATTCACACGAACGCCGCCGCCGTAGAATGCCTCATTATTATTTTGCCAGGCTGATGGTGGAATAGTATTATTATTCCCCGTAAGCCTTGACCCAGCGTTCATAACCAGGGTACCGCCGTCGTTCACTCGGATCAAATGATTGTTGTTGTTGAAACCGTGGGCGGCACTATTACGCCCTTCCAACGTAACGTTATAGCATAGCACCAGCGTAACGCCTGAACCCACAGCAAAAATGCTTCCACTGGCGGTAAGGTTGACAGTACGCATTGCCCCGATACCCCGCAGGGTAATTGTCAGATTTCTGCCAGTTGGCAACACATGGGGGCCTAAAATTTCGTGGCCGCTTATCTCGATAAGATACCTACCGCCATCTTGGGCGTTGTCCCGTACCCAATCAAGCCGGTTGGCAAGATTGGTTCCAGGCACTATTACATTGCCATCTTGATCCGTTTGCAAAACGTTAACGGTCGCCGTTCCGCTTACGGAGGTATCAAATGTCGATGTGGCACGTACCGTAATCGTTGAAAGGCTTTCGTTGTCGGCTATAGTGAGAGCGCCGTTTGCACCAATTACAGTTTGCTCATGTACACCCGTCTCGACAATTGACCATGTAATCGTCTGCGGAGGATCATTGGTTCCCAAAACCTCGGCGGTAAAATCCTGCGTTCTGCCTCTTGCGACACTTACAGTTGATGGGCTTACTGTAACCCCGGTTACGACTGGGATAAGCATGGTGACGGTTGCCGTCCCACTTACGGAGGTGTCAACCGTCGATGTGGCACGTACCGTAATCGTTGAAAGGCTTTCGTCGTCGGCTATCGTGAGAGCGCCGTTTGCACTAATTACGGTTTGTGCGTGTACACCCGTCTCGACAATTAACCATGTAACTGTTTGAGGGGGATTGTTGGTTCCCAAAACCGTGGCGGAAAACTCCATTGATCCACCGATTGAGACGCTGGCAGTTGATGGGCTTACCGTAACCCCTGTTGGTTGCCCAAGGCCGTTTGCCAACCTGATTGTGCCATTGGTAGTGTTTAAAGTACCCAACGAGGCAAAACTACCGTTGCTGAATGTGCCGCGCTGGGCTATACCAGCGTTGAATAACGCCGCNCCTCCGCCGCTACCAGTGGCCGTGTTTCTAAGCTCCGCCGATGCACCACTGCCATGGACAACCCCGTCGCTCATGAGGAAGGTACCCCGGTTATGCACACCGCCACCGCAACAACCATTATTACCAGCAATTTCCCCTCCGCGTAGGTGGAAGGTACCGCCACTGTTCACGCTAACCCCTCCGCCTTCGGTGTCGCCAGGCAAAGGATTGGTGTTACCTATGACCCTTGATCCAGTGTTCATAACCAGGGTTCCCCCACTATTTACCACCACCAGAGCTCTGTTGTTACCAGTCCTGCCTTGCAGGGTAATGTTATTATCAATCACCAAGGTAACGCCAGAACCTACCGCAAAGAGACTTCCGTTATTGGCTGTACCAGTCAAAAGGCTGACGGTACGCATATCTCCAATACCACGAAGGGTGATGGTAAGATTAGTTCTGCCAGCAGGCAACGTCTGTGGGCCCAAAACTTCATTGCCGCTTATCTCGATAAGATACCTGCCGTCACTTTGCGCGTTGTTCCGTACCCAATCAAGTCGGTTGGCAAAATCGGTTCCGGGCACTATTGCGTTGCCATCCTGATCCGCTTGTAAAACGTTAACGGTCGCCGTTCCGCTTACGGAGGTATCAACCGTCGATGTGGCACGAACCGTAATCGTTGAAAGACTTTCGTTGTCGGCTATAGTGAGAACGCCGTTTGCATCAATTACGGTTTGCGCATGTGCACCCGTCTCGATGATTGACCAAGTAACTGTTTGTTGGGGCTCGTTGGTTCCCGAAACCTCGGCGGTAAAGTCCTGCATTCCACCTCTTGCGACGCTGGCAGTTGATGGGCTTACCGTAACTTCGCTTATGCTCGGGACAAACACGGTCACGGTTGCCGTTCCACTTAGGGAGGTGTCAACCGTCGATGTGGCACGAACCGTAATCGTTGAAAGGCTTTCGTTGTCGGCTATAGTGAGAACGCCGTTTGCATCAATTACGGTTTGCGCATGTGCACCCGTCTCGACGATTGACCAAGTAACGCCCTGCGGAGCGGCAAACCCCACAACCGTGGCGGCAAACTCCCTCGATCCGCCAACTGCGACGCTGGCAGTTGATGGGCTTACTGTAACCCCAGTCGGTTGCCCAAGACCGTTTGCCAACCTGATGGTGTTGTCGGTAAAGAATAAATTGCCTAATGAAGTAAAAACACCGGCGGCATTGAACGTGCCATGCTGGGCCGTACCGAACAACGCCGCACTGCTATAGATACCGGTAGCCGTGTTTCTAAGCCCCAGTTCCGCATCACTACCGTGAATAACCCCGTCACTCATGCGGAAAGTACCGCCGCTGGCAACATGCACGCCGCCACCCGTCGAGGAACCGGCGGTGGAATTGTTCGATATTTCCCCACCACGCATGGCAAATGTGCCTCCGCTATTCACACGAACACCGCCGCCAAAGCTTTCAGAAAACCACGACCTGTTTTCAGCATTGGTATTCCCCGTAACCCTTGACCCAGCGTTCATAACCAAGATGCCGCCGCTGTTTACGCGAACAAGATGGTTGTTGTTGCCAACCATGCCTTGTAACGTGACGTTTTTGTCAAGCACAAGCGTAACACCAGTGCCTATGGAAAAAAGCATCCCATTGGTGGAACGGGTGATGGTACGCACTGACCCAACACCGCGAAGGGTTATAACAAGATTGGCCCTGCTGGTGGGTAACGCGGCCCCGTATATAAGAGTTGCGTTGTCGCTAAGCTCAACAATGTACGAACTGCCGCTCTGCGAGTGGGTCCTTAGCCAAGCCAATTGGTCGGCAAGGGTAGCACCTGGGACATGCCTTCCCATTTCCCACCTGGCATAAAGGGTAATGTTGCTAGTCGGTGTAAATATGTCCCCCGCGTTGAAATTCGCCCCAGTGCCATAGGCATTTTTGTTCCATCCCAGGAAGGAATGCTCGTCCCTTGAAAGCCCGTCGCTACCGGGAAGCGTTATCGCGAAACCTACCGCCACTGTCTGTGGGGCAGGCGAGGTTCCACTACCGCCGTTTGCATCAAAGGTAACGGTGAAGGCGACCGCCCACCTGGCAAACAGTGTTGTATTCCCAGTCGGTGTAAATGCACCCCCCACGTTGAAATCCGTTCCGGTGCCGGCAGAATTCGTATTCCATCCCACGAAAACATACCCTGTTTTTGAAAGCCCACCACCGCCGGGAATAGTTATACTGGAACGCGCGTCCACCGTCTGCGAAGGCACGGTTCCGGTGCCGCCGTTGGCGCTAAAGGCAACCGTGTACGAAGGCCAGTCCATGGTATCGCAGGACACAAAAAACACAGCACCGGCGACAAGGGCAACAATAACCGCGCGATTTCGCGGCAATCGACAATTGTTTTTCATTTTCCTACCTCCCTATAGAGTGAAAACGCCATGTAAAGCCGGCCGAAGCCCTGTGAACGACCGTGGAAAAGGTGGTTCGCAGGGTGTAGGAAATGTCAAAGACGTTCCCTATGTTGAAACCCGTAGTCAAATCGAGGGCGGTCATTGTCCTGGGTACGACATAATCGTCGAAGCGATATTCCGCCATCGTAACGCTGCCGCCGGCACCTATGTACCAACCGCCCCTTGCGCCGAAAGGCAGGAAGAGGGCTAAGTGGGCAAACGGGGATATCGAAAAATATTCTATGTCATCCATGTTGCTTATAAAGCCCAGGTCGCAGCCGACCCTAAGAAACCAGTGGCGAAGCGGCGCCAGGGTCGCCTGCAGCGTTACCATCACCATGGGTTCGGCGAAGGAGGAACCAACGGAGGCACCCAAGCTCCAGAACCTTGCCGGGTCCGCAAAAGGCGAGGGCCTGGGTATGTGGATAGCTGGTACATTATGAAGCGCGGCGATACGAGCCTCGCCACCCTCGGGGTCGGTCAGGAGTATGGCAAGCTCCGCCATCAGGTCAACGCCGTCGGCGATAACCCGGTAGTCCCTGGCGGCCCCGGCAAACATGCTGCCGTCCCTGACGCGAAGCACCTGCGCCGTGAACAGGTTCAACACGCCAAGCCTGTGCACGCCGCCGGAAAGCACGAAGTCGGCGTTGACGGCCCGTCCCAGTGCGACCATTCCCTCGTCGTCGGTGTACCCCAGCATCTGGAAATCCATTTCCTCCAACGCCGCCTGTATGGTGGACGTTCGGGGCAACACCACATAGCTCCCGGTGTTAAGGACTTCTATGGCAAGGATCATCGACAAGGTTTCCGCGTCCTGCGCGTCTATCCCCGGGGCGGTGGTGAACGGAAGCATCGCCAGGCTGGGGAGATCCGCGGTGCCACGCCCCAAGGTGTTGTCGATCATGCTTCTTGCCATCGAGGGCAGGAAGTCCCGGACTTCCTCTATGGTAAGGTACGTGCGGTAATATCCGGCCACCTGCTCGAAGGTTTCCACGTTGACGATGGTGGCGATAACGAGGTTCCTGTCCCCCAGCCTGCGTATGTTGCCGGACAGCACGTAGTCGGCGTTTAGCATTCGGCCTATGCCGGCGATGGTGTCCGAGTCGGTAAGGCCAGCAAGCTGGAAGTAATGCTCGGCAAAGATGGCGTTGAGCGCGGCGGTACGCGGCACCACGGTAAAGGCCCCCATAATCGCGGGTTCCATCGAAATGAGGGTGGCTATGGTCTCGCCGTCCCCACCCGTGCCGCCGGTAAACGGCAATATTCCCAGCACCGGTCTTGCCTGCGAAAAAGCAAGGGAACCGAAACCCAAAAACAACACGGCAACAATCAGCAATTTTCTCATACAGAAAGCACTCCCTTTGTCGTGCCACCCGCCGCCATTGACGGGCAGCAACAGGCTATACCCACCCTACGGGCAGGGGCATCGTCTATGTTTTGCAGATTTCCATGGTTGGTGCTTCAAGATTCCGTAGATTCTCATGAAATGACCTGTCAAGTCATCATAATAATGACATATTGGTTCGTTGTCAAGACCTGTTGGGTAACTAAAATTGGCGGAAAATGACCTGTAAGTACATATGACGGATATACGGAAACTTTTGGCGGCAAACATAAAGTCCTTCAGAAAGGAGTTGGGGCTAACCCAGTCCAAGCTTGCCGAACGGGCAAACACCGCCACACGTTATATTGCCATGATTGAAGGCTGCAAGAATTTTCCTTCCCCGGAAATGATGGCACGGCTTGCCTCGGCATTGGAGAAAGACACGCTTGATTTATTCGCAATGCCTACCTTGCATAAGGAACAGAGTGAATGGAAGGAAGTCATCCTTGCCGACATCGAAAAGCTGATAACCAGCAGGCTGAACGAGCTAAGGAAAGCCCCCGAACAGCCAGGCTGCTGAATTCACCAGACAATCGCATCAAGGGCGGCAACGGCTTTGCTCATGCCCATGTTGCATGATTATGTCCAAACTGTTAGACTGAGAACATGGATACTGCTGGCCCTTATAGCCGAGTTTAAAGGTTGTTTACCTGGCTAGCATAACTAAGCTGCCCCTGTATGGGGGCGTAACTATCATGGGGGAGCCCTTGTTTTAGCTTTTTGAGTCCGAAGAATCGCATTGTGACGGCTAAGGCGAGGGTACGGCATGGAACACATACAGGAAGAAAAAAGGGATTTCATTGGTATCGGGAAAATTTTTTACAGCACGCCCGAGGAAGCATGGAACATTCCCAATCTGCACTTCATTGTAAGCAAGTGCGATGAAACGACCTACGAGGCGATCAACCTGGAATTTGGCCTGGTTTCTATCGGGGAATCGGGTAGGGCCGCCGCCGAGGGCCTCGCGAAACTATCTTCCTCCTACTTCTTCTCCGTTGTAAATGAAGGCAACGGCTTTGGGGAGTTGCAGGAATTGGTTCGGAAAAACCCGTTTTATGACCTGTGGGGTGAATACAGGGGTATTGAATTTGAGCTTGCCGAAACCAGCAGGGACCTTAGCCATTATTTTGATGGCCAGGTAAGGAAAACAATCCACGATTTGCTCGATGACAGGATCAAAAAAGCCATTGATCGCAAAGCCGAGGAAATAGCGGATGACATCATTTCGTTGGTAGAAGAAACGACGAGCGAGGTTGTCTCCCTGATGTTTGAACACACTTCGGTCGAGTACATGGAAAAGGCGGCGTGATAGTTTTTCTGGACGCTGATTGCGTGATTAATGGGCTTATTGGTATCGGATTTATAAAGCCAGGGGATCCGTGGAAGAGTCGTGGCGTAGGGCCTTATTCAGCCAGATTCTATCATGCCTCAACCGGCGGTACTCTATGCTTTGAGGTGCATATAGACAACGGTCTTCATAAGGTAAGTGCCTCTTATGTAAGAAACTTGCAGCGTGTATATCAGCAGAATCTTTCGGCTATAATTAATACGTGCAAAATACAGGCTTTATCGGCAGTCCTCTGATGCTTCAACGAGGCCCCGTGATGCCTCATTTCAAAATGTTACCGAAGCTATGTCCGCGCCCCCGTCTGTTTTCGGTTCGCCTGGGCGAGCCTCCGCCTCAGTCGAATGACAGCTTTGTTGACATTATCCTGGAGTTCCACGGGGCTGTAAAGGGCGATCCGC
>JGI24694J35173_10004264_pt1 | contig 10272 bp, 6 predicted proteins | sample TergutCo191P1_FD_35173 | JGI IMG/M metagenome (IMG submission 35173) | reverse complement strand
TATGACCCATGGACCTGCGGCAATTAACTCGTACACTGTTGCCCGTGCCACTCAGGGGCTTGCCCAGTTTATCCTTGAAGAGGGTGGACAGGATGCGGGGGTGGTTATCGGCTATGACAGCCGCACGAACTCACAGGCCTTTGCCCAAATCACCGCCACAACCCTTGCGGCAAATGGGATAAAGGCGTATCTGTATGATGCGCTTCGCCCCACTCCCATGGTGTCCTACGCTGTGCGGCAGCTTGGTGCGGCGGCAGGGGTGACAATCACCGCCTCTCACAACCCCAAGGAGTACAACGGCTATAAGGTTTACGGAGCAGACGGCTCACAGCTTGCCCCAGAGGCGGCAAATACAGTCGCTGCCCTGTTTGCCGCAGTGGATATTTTCGACGGGGTAAAGTCTTGCGACTTTGACACCGCAGTTGCCCGGGGGGAAATCATCATCCTTGGGGCTGATATGGACGAGAGTTACATTGCTCAGGTCATGGCACAGCAGGTTGACCCGACAGCCATTACATCCGCCACTTCCACAGAGGACTTCCGCCTTGTGTACACCCCCCTCCACGGGTCGGGAACGAGTGTTGTACCACAGGTTCTTCGCCGTGCAGGACTGAAAAATCTGTTTACTGTGCCAAGCCAAGTGCAGCCTGACGGACAGTTCCCAACAGTGAACAGCCCCAACCCCGAAACCATGGACGCGTTTCTTCACGGAATCGCTGTGGCAGAGGGCAACGCCTGTGACCTTGTTATCGCCACCGACCCTGACGCCGACCGTGTTGGGTGCGTTGCCCGTGGCAAAGATGGGCAGTTTGTCCTAATCAGCGGCAACCAAATGGGTGCGCTGTTGCTGGACTATATTATCTCTGCCCATAACCGTCGTGGAGATATGCCACCCCGCCCATTTGCGGTGAAAACCATTGTAACAACACAGCTTGCACAAACTATTTGCCAGCGGCACGGGGTGAAATTGTATGATGTTTTAACTGGCTTCAAGTTTATCGGCGAGGTGATTTTGCAAAACGAAGTTCCTGACGGAGGGAGCTATCTTTTCGGCTTTGAGGAAAGCTATGGCTACCTTAAAGGCACTTATGTGCGGGACAAAGATGCGGTGGTTGCCTGTTTGCTGATTGCAGAAATGGCGGCACACTACAAAAGCCGCAACATGACTCTAATCGACGCTCTTGACGCCCTGCTTGACACCTATGGACACTATCACGAGCGGACCATTAACATAAGTTTCCCCGGCGCTGACGGAGTTCAGCGAATGAGCGACTTGATGGACAGCTTGCGAAACGCTCCTCCTGCATCTTTCGCAGGGCGTGCCGTTTGCCGTTTGCGGGATTATTCTACGGCGGAGATTACTGTGCTATCAAGCGGAGAAAAACAGCCCACGAACTTGCCAAAATCAAACGTGCTATATTTCGAGCTGGAGGGAGAGTGCGCAGTGATTGTTCGCCCCTCTGGCACAGAGCCAAAGGTGAAAGTGTACCTGATGGCAAAAGCTGAAAACAAAGCGGCGGCAGAAGTTGTATTGGACGCTTTGGAGCGGGAAATGGGATTGTATACTGTTTAGTGCATGACCCAAATTGAGTTGTGAAAGCTGTAATGGCGTTACTGAATAAAAAACACTCGTATATCAACCGAGTGTTTTTTTACTGAAGAAAAATCAATAAACACCTTGGGGCGTTGCCCCAAACCCCACCAGAAAACTTTTTGCAAAAAGTTTTCTGGACTTTCAAAAACCTTGATACAAAAGCATGAAATGCTTTTGTGAGAAAAAGTTTTTGTTCCACCTTTTTACAAAAAGGTGGTCGGGTGTGGGGTGAAACCCCACGACCTTGACCTTTTTCTTCAGATTGAAACACTCGCATATCAAACGAGTGTTTTTATATTTGGGGACAACATCCCCATTTTATGATTTTCTACAACAACGCCGCCCCGATAATTCCTGCATCATTCCCCAGTTTTGCCGTGACAATGCGAGTTTTGTGAGGGGTGGTGCGAGCATATTGCTCGCCGTCCACCAACTTGCGGAGGGGGACAAGTAGGTTCTCCCCTTCTCCGCTGATTCCGCCGCCAATGCACAGCACTTCAGGCTGAAAAATGTTGATAATATTGGTGATTCCGGTGGCAAGATAGGCAATGTAATCCCTTACCACCTTTGTGGCAGCAGAGTCACCTGCTTCGGCGGCACGGAATGCGGTCTTGCCACTGACTTTCCCGTCTTGGTGGGCGATGGTATGTAGCTCGCTTATAAGATTGCCCTCCATTGCCGCACAGGTCATGCGAATCAACGCAGTAGCAGAACTGTAACTCTCCCAACAGCCACGGCGACCGCAAGAGCAACTCTCGCCGCCGTGGACAATAACTATATGCCCAAGCTCCGCCGCCGAATGATTGAATCCGCTGTACACCTTGCCGTCAATGATAATTCCGCCGCCAACACCTGTGCCAAGGGTGACTGTCACCGAATGTGCCGCGCCTTGTGCCGCACCAACCACAGCCTCGGCAAGGGCGGCAGCATTTGCGTCATTCTCCGCACGCACTTCCGAAATGCCGGTGAGTTTACGCAATTTCTCCGCAAGAGGATAGTTTCGCACATTCATGCCGCTGTAATATTCAATCACTCCGCTAACGCTGTTGATAGTGCCGGGAGAAGCGACCCCAAGGACAGAAATATCCTTTGTTGCAATGCCCGCCTGTTCGGTCAAAGTAGCACAACAAGTGGCAATATCCTCACAAACTCCTTCCATGCCCTTTTCTTTACGGGTTGGAAGATTTGTTCTTTGAATAATTTGATTGTTCTCGTCAATCAGCCCGGCAGCAATGTTTGTACCGCCGAAATCAATTCCGATTTTATACATAAGTTCCTCTATAAGTGTAATTTTCTATCCTTCGAATAGAAGTTATATTTATTATACAACATTTTTAGTGATATGTCAACAAAAAAATCGCACTCGGAATAAAAAGTGCGATTTTTTTTATTATATCCGTTCGTGTCTATGAGTGTGAGATCTTGACGGATTAGGATTATTTCTGTTCGCAGAGCTGTTCAAAAACGCTTCAAGAGCCTGCACTGTATAGAATCTTCTGCCGGAAGCCCAACCGCCACTAACAATCCATACACGGACTGTTGTTTGCGGAGTCACGGTGATGGTTCTGACAAGAGTTTCTCCTGTTTCGTTGATTGTTGCAGTCAATGTCACAGTTCCAACAGCCACTCCTTGGGCACTTTGGGTTCTTCCCGAAACAATACTCATAATGCCGTTGTTACTCGAAGTCCAAGTGATGTCACGAAACACTCTTCCTGTGTTTCTGCAAACAATAGTAGGAAGTTCTATTGTGTGATTAGCCTGAATTGTGCTAAACGCACGGCTGAATCTAAAGCCAAGGTCGGTAGGCGTGTTGTCACCTGGGTTTTGGTTACCAGGGTTTTGGTTGCCTGGAATTTGGTTGCCTGGGTCTTGATTGCCTGGGTTTTGGTTGCCAGGATTTTGGTTGCCAGGGTTTTGGTTGCCAGGGTTTTGATTGCCAGGGTTTTGGTTGCCAGGATTTTGGTTACCTGGATTTTGGTTGCCAGGGTTCTGATTACCAGGGTTCTGATTGCCTGGATTTTCGTTACCAGGATTTTGGTTACCAGGATTTTGGTTACCTGGGTTCTGATTGCCAGGAATTTGGTTGCCTGGGTCTTGATTGCCAGGATTTTGGTTGCCAGGGTTTTGATTGCCTGTGTTGCCACCGGGATTGTTGTTCCCCGTGTTGCCACCGGGATTGTTGTTCCCTGTGTTACCACCGGGATTATTGTTCCCGGTGTTTCCGCCAGGAATATCGTTGCCATTAGTGCCTGAACCTGTGTTATCGTTACCCGAAGTATCGTTACCTGAAGTGCCATTTCCTGGGGTGTCATTGCCCGCATTGTTATTATTCGTTTGTTCTCCGTTGTTTGTTTGGTTATTCGGCGGTCGATTGTTGATAACAGGTGGATTTTGCGACGGGTTGTTTATTTGCGAGCCAGAACCATCTAAATTATCGTTTTCATACTGACCTTGCCCATGCCCGTACCCTGGGTCAATAGGCGGCGAATCGTTTCTGCTTGACAATAGATGCAGCGGTATTCCAATAACCGAAGCAAGGACAAGAACAACACCAATAAAAAGCAATAGCAAAAGCAGCCAATCTTTTTTTAAGTCCAATTTTAGTTTGTTTGATTTCATAATTTCTCCATATATACTCTTTTGAGTGTATTGAGATAGGAAAGGCTCCCACCAATCCATACAACAGTATACCACATTTTTTGATTTTTTTCAATTGTTACAACTTACAATTTTATCAGCATAATTTCTGTGAAATCGGGTAATATTTCACCAAATATAATGATAATAATGTTTTTTTAGCAATTTACTGAACCATTTCCACCTGAATATGGCAAAAACAAACCAAGGGCTACTTTCAAGCCCTATCTCTTCCTGTCGTCTCGCACAAACCCAAACCCACCGTCCTCAATTTTCCCGCGCACCTTGCCAGGCAGGGACAACTGGGTAGGCTTGCCAACGCGGATTATCTCCAACAGCTGCTTTATGTTGTCAGAGGTTAGTTGCCCTTGCTCTTTGCCGTCATGAATTTGGCTGACTGCCATTTGATGAGCCTTTTTCAGCACACGAACAAGAATTGTTTCGTGGATGTTTTGCAGGGCGGGAACCTCAAGTTTGCCTTGGTGGACAAAGGGGGCAAAAATCTGTGTCGTTTGCCACTCAAGATACTCTTCGTCTGTCCATAAATTCTCGGACAAGCGGGACGCCGCCCTATGCACCGCAGGGTTGATGTGTCGCAAATGCGGAATGATATTGTGCCGAATATAGTTTCGGGTATAGTCGGTAGAATCATTGGTACTGTCATGAATATACTCCACTCCGTGGGCGGAACAGTAGTCAAGAATTTCCTGCCGCGACACAAAAATCAGCGGGCGATGAACGCTGGGCACAATTCCGCACATTCCCCGTAAGCCTGTGCCACGGGTTAGATTGAAAACCATGGTTTCAAGGTTGTCGTCAGCCGTGTGTGCCGTGACAAGCCGAGGATTGTTCTGCTGGGAGGAAATAGTGGCAAAAGCCTCTTTCCGTGCGTTCCGTGCAGTTTCTTCAATGCCCAGCTTTTGCTGTTTCGCCAAAGTCGGCACATCGTAGTGGCAAACAAACAGCTTTACCCCATATTTTTCGCATTGCCGACGGCAAAAATCTTCGTCCCGCTGTGCCTCGTCCCCACGAATACCATGGTTCACATGGACAGCGTAAATCTTTGCCTTGGGTGTGGCGTGGACAAGATAATGCAGCAATGCCGCCGAATCTGCCCCACCTGAAAAAGCGACGAGATATTCGCCGCTTGTGCTTTGATTACGGGACATAACTCTCGCCACGCTTGCCGCAAGGGGAGCGGTGGCTTCGATTTCTTTGTTAGGCACTCCCTAATACCCCTCTTCTCGTGTGTCCAGGGTAGAGAATTTCGTATACTTTCCGAAAAAGCCAATCTCCACATTGCCTGTGCTGCCGTGACGGTTTTTCGCCACGATAACTTCCGCTTTGTTCACATTGTCCGGGTCGTCTTTGTTGTAATATTCGTCCCGATACAGGAAGAGTACCATGTCCGCATCTTGCTCGATTGACCCTGATTCCCGCAGGTCGGACAGCATAGGACGCTTGTCCCCGCGGGTTTCGGAGGCACGGGAAAGCTGGGCACAAGCAAGCACAGGCACACCAAGGTCCTTCGCCATTAGCTTCAGCCCGCGAGAGATTTCCGCCACCTCTTGGGTGCGGTTTTCGGTGCGGCGGTCCGACTGCATGAGCTGCAAATAGTCCACCACCACAAAGCCAAGATTTTTCTGTCGCTTCAGCTTAGCTTTCATTGATGCCACAGTGATTCCTGCGCTATCGTCAATGTATATTTCGCAGGCGGACAGATAGGACGCGGCTCCTGCGAGTTTCTTCCAATCGCTTTCGCTAATGTTCCCTGAACGAAGTTCGCGGCTGTCTACAAGAGCCTCGCTGGACAGCATACGGGTGGCAAGCTGGGTCTTGGTCATCTCCATGCTGAAAATGCACGCCGCCTTGCCGGAGGTGTGGGCAATATTGGTGGCAAGGTTCACCGCAAAACTGGTCTTACCCATACCGGGGCGTGCGCCAACAAGAACAAAATCTCCTGACGCCATGCCGATAAGCACATTATCAAGGGCAGAAAATCCCGACTGCACTCCAATTTTTTTACCGTTGTTTTTAGAAATTTCGTCAAGTTGGGCATAGGCGTCTAGCAACACCTCCCGAATGTGAGTCAGGTCGCCACTGATATTCCCTGCTCCAAGGCGCATGATACGCCCCTCGGCGGCCTCGATTATGGTGCGGGCGTCCCCCGCCTCTGCCATAACCTCGGCGTTTATCTCGTCGGTGGCGGTAAGTAGCTGGCGAAGCAGACTTTTGCTTTTCACAATGCGGGCATAGTCTGCCACGTTTGCGGCAGATGGCACAACGTCAACGATTAACTTTATGTACGCCATACTGCGCTCACGGTCATACACCCCAAGCTCGACTAATTTGTCAATCAAAGTAACCGGGTCAATTTGACGATTTACAAGAAAAAGCTCCCGCATGGCGTCATAAATCTGCCGATGCTCTTCAAGGTAAAAGTCGTCGGATTTTATTATGCCTGTGACCTCGGTAAACCGTTCCGGGTCAACAAGAATCGAGCCTAACACCGACTGCTCGGCCTCTAAGCTGAATGGTACTGTTTTTGAAGTGAATTCTGCCATGTGGATGTCCTTTGAATTTAGTGCGAGTAATAATCTTGATATTCTACAAGCCTCTCTATGAGAGCGTATTGGATATACTCATCATAACACAAAACAGAGGAAATGTCAAATAAGATTTTTAGAGGAGGCATAGTCCTCTTCATGCCTGTCATTCATTCGCCAACACCCCCCCTTTCGTTTAATCGCGCGCTGAGGGGCAGTTATTTTTCGCTTACGGGGAAATGAATTCCCCTTCATGCGAAAACAACTACCCCTCAGCGTTGATACTAATACATCCCGCCCATACCGCCACCAGGTGGCATGGCAGGTGGAGCTTCTTCCGGTTGGTCAGCCACAACTGCCTCGGTGGTAATGACTGTAGAGGCAATGCTTGCGGCGTTTTGCAGCGCGGAGCGGGTCACTTTGGTCGGGTCAACGATGCCCACCTCAATCATGTCCACATACTCCTCGTTGTACGCGTCAAAGCCGTAGCCCGGCTTGTTCGCTTTCACGATTTCGTTCACCACAACGCTACCCTCGAACCCTGCGTTGCACGCGATTTGGCGTACCGGCTCTTCAAGGGCACGAAGTACAAGCTTCACCCCGGTTTTCTCGTCCCCGTCAACTGTGTCAACAAGCGGAGAAACAGCCTTAATCACGTTCAGATAAGCGATACCGCCTCCCGCAACAATGCCCTCTTCAACAGCGGCACGAGTGGCGTTCAGCGCGTCCTCGATACGCAGTTTCTTTTCTTTCATCTCAACTTCGGTTGCCGCGCCAACCTTGATAACAGCAACCCCGCCGCTGATTTTCGCAAGACGCTCTTGCAATTTTTCTCGGTCGAAGTCGGATGTGGTAGTCTCGATAGCTTGGCGGATTTGCCCCACACGATTCTTAATCTCGCCGACATCTCCCGCACCATCAACGATGATGGTGTTCTCTTTTGTCACCTTCACTTGGCGGGCTTGTCCAAGCATATCAATGGTAGCGTCCTTCAGCTCAACGCCCAGTTCGCTTGTGATAACTTGTCCGCCTGTCAGAATGGCGATGTCTTGCAGCATTTCTTTGCGGCGGTCGCCAAAGCCGGGGGCTTTCACCGCAACGCACACGAATGTGCCGCGAAGTTTGTTCAGCACGATAGTCGTGAGCGCCTCGCCCTCAACGTCCTCGGCAATGATGAACAGCTTTTTGCCCGACTGGACAACTTGCTCAAGCAGTGGCAAAATCTCTTGGATGTTGCTGATTTTCTTGTCGGTGATAAGAATGTGGGCGTCGTCGATGACGGCTTCCATTTTGTCGGTGTCAGTCACCATGTAGTGGGACAGGTAGCCGCGGTCGAACTGCATCCCCTCAACAACTTCGCAGTATGTTTCGTTGGTTTTGCTCTCTTCAACGGTGATAACTCCATCAGCGGTGACTTTCTCCATAGCGTCGGCGATAAGCTCGCCGATAATGCTATCCCCCGCCGAAATTGTGCCAACACGAGCAATGTCCGCTGTGCCGTTCACCTTTTTCGAGTTAGCGATAAGGGTTTCAACCGCTTTGTCGGTGGCTTTGGCGATACCCTTGCGGATAACCATTGGATTCGCACCAGCGGCAACATTTTTCATGCCCTCACGGATAAGAATTTGGGCTAAAAGCGTGGCGGTGGTTGTTCCGTCACCTGCGATGTCGTTGGTTTTGGTGGCAACTTCTTTCACAAGCTGTGCGCCCATGTTCTCCATGGCGTCCTCAAGCTCGATTTCCTTTGCGATGGTCACGCCATCGTTGGTAATAAGCGGTGCGCCGTACTTTTTGTCAAGCACCACGTTGCGGCCTTTTGGTCCGAGGGTGACTTTTACTGTGTCAGACAGTTTGTCGATGCCGGCAAGCAGTTTATTGCGGGCGTCGATTCCGTACATAATATCTTTTGGCATTGTAACACCAGTTAACAGTTAACAAGTAACAGTTAACAGTTAACGTATCCTTTTCGTTTATTTTGATTTAATGAGCGTGATTCTGTGACCTACGCCCTTGATTTTGGTCTTGGTTTTACGCCCTTGACCTTTAACTGTTAACAGTTACTTGTTAACTGTTAACTTTTCTTACTCCACCACTGCTAAAATATCGCCCTGTTTAACGATAACATACTCCACGCCGTCGCATTTCACTTCTGTGCCAGAGTATTTGCTGGTGATAACGCGGTCGCCAGGCTTAACTGTCATGGTAACTTCTTTGCCGTCAACAAGTCCGCCAGGACCAACGGCAACAACCTCGGCAACCGAGGGCTTTTCCTGTGCCGCAGACGCAAGCACAATGCCGCTTTTGGTTGTTTCTTCAGCTTCGGTTGGGCGCAGCACAACACGGTCTGATAAGGGTTTTAGTGTCATTATTTTCTCTCCTGTGATTTTAATTTTTTAGCACTCGACTATGCGGAGTGCTAACTGAAATATATTGTACTACTTTTTTCGCAGAAATGCAATAGCAAAAACTCGCTTTTACAAATTATTAACAAATAGGAGCTTCTAAAACAAGTTAGAAGCTCCAAAATTATTTACGGTCGCATTAAAGTGTAGTGAGATATTCCCAATCGCCCGCCTAACTGCGAGCCAAGCCCAATATAATTGTGTTCCGGTGCAAGCATAAATCTTCTGTGCCCATAGCTATTGTACCACAAATTAAACAAGTCTTGTGGTGTCCATGTCCCTCCGGCAGAATTTCCGCCGGACCAACGTATTGACGTACCAAAAGATTCGGCAGTTGCACGAGAACCGCCATATGGACCGTGATTGTGACCTACAGGAGTGTTTAAGTTTGACTTTTGCTGTGCATAGTGCCTTGATGCCATCATCAACAACGGACAAATTCTTAACGCATTCAATCCCCTTGAAACTCGAAGTTCATTTATAAGCCTAATTGTTTCAAGTTCAAACGCAGACGCTCCACCCATTGCGTTATATTCGGCTATCCATGCCGCTCTCTCTTCGGCCGTCTGCCTGCGATTTGGAAGCGTTATTTGGGAAGTGGTGTAATTAAATGGAGCGTGCATTGGGTTAGTGATAACCGTTACGGTTTGTGATTCTGAAATGCCATTTACCGTTGTTGCTGTTATTATTGCTGTTCCGGGGGAAAGAGGTCGAACGACAACTCGAGTGCTATCAGTTCCTACCTCCACCCTTGCAACGCTTGGATTACTCGAAGTCCAAGTCAAAGTCGGGTCAGCACGATCAGGAAATACTGATGTAACAATTGTTATATGAGTATGGATGCCAAGAGTAAGCTCTCTTGTGCCGGTGCTAAGATTAAGCTGGGTTGGTAGTGGTTGCCCTGGTTGTTGTGGCTGTTGCGGTTGTTGTGGTTGCTGAGGCTGTTGCGGTTGTTGCGGTTGCTGAGGCTGTTGTGGTTGCTGTGGCTGTTGTGGTTGTTGTGGCTGTTGCGGTTGCTGTGGCTGTTGTGGTTGTTGCGGTTGTTGTGGTTGTTGCGGTTGCTGTGGTTGTTGCGGTTGCTGTGGTTGTTGC
>JGI24694J35173_10004260_pt1 | contig 10284 bp, 8 predicted proteins | sample TergutCo191P1_FD_35173 | JGI IMG/M metagenome (IMG submission 35173) | reverse complement strand
GGCTTTGCCAGTGCTTCCACTGCTCCCGGATGGTCAAACGCAAGCGGATAACCGAGTGTCGGCTTACTTTTAGCAACGGATATTGGCCATGGGCCGCAGTGTTGCAACAGCTCAGCATTCTCGTTATCGGGGTGGCGAACAGTCCAATCTGCAAAAAATGTTGTCGCCGTACCCACTGCCGCCGCCTCCACGAGAATAGAAGTAATTGCGCCATGGATATCCGTTTCGCAGACAACAGGCAGTCCCTCATCTGTGAGCAAAGCATTTGCGGCACACGGCATAATTCCGAGTTCATTTTGAAGGAAATTCCAGCATTGAATCGCAATTGCATTGCAGCCATATTTATTTGCCAAATCCTGCATGGCTACCTCTAGTGCTGCAACTGTTTCCAGTTCATCGGGCTTGATTTTTATTTCCATTTTCGATTTTATGAGTTTAATAGTTTCCGCCACTTTTGTTTTTTCCGATTTAGCCGCGTTCACTTCGGCGGTCAGCTCCGGCATGGGTATCGGTGCAAGTTGGATATTAAACCGTTCGAGCAGCTCACCTTCGTTACACATTGTCGTCAGAAAGTCATATGGGCGCGTTGATATTTGCAGTATCCGTATGCTTCTAAACGCTTTTACGGTATTGCACACGGCGAGAAACCGCCTTATCCCCTGCTCAAAAACTTCGTCGGTAAGGCGGCAGTTTTTGAGGTATGTAAACGGCACTCCAAATCGCCTGAGCACTTTGCCCGTGGCAAAAAGTCCGCACTGGGTGTCGCGCAAGCGTATGCCGTTTTCATCGGGCCGCTCGTCCCTCGGTCCCCATAGAAGGACAGGCACGTTCATCTCTTTAGCGAGTTTTGCGACAATATACTCTGTGCCAAAATTGCAATGTGGCACAAACAGGCCGTCTATTTTTTCGGCTTTGAATTTTTTGGCTACTTTTTGCATATCCTGCTCGTTATAAAGAAGCCCCTCATCGTTTATGTCAGTTATATCGGCAAAATCTATTTCCAGCTCTTTTAGCTTATCACGAGTCAGATTTGCATATTTCACCGCATCGGGCGCACTAAAGATGCTCCTACGAGTCGGTGCGAAACCTAGTTTTATTTTATTCATAGAAATGGTCATTCCCTTCTTATTTTTTTAAGTCACAAAGCGCCATGAAAAGGTTATAGTTATTTTGCGCATCATCCCGCGATTTCCCACAGGGAAGCGAGTGGCGCATGCCCATTAGTTTGAATTTATTCAAACTAAGTTTCCCCCTACCGCGATTCAAGTGCAAGCTTGGCTTGCAGGTTTTGCTGGAACTGGTCTATCATTACGGCCACAACTATGACAAGCCCCTTGATGACCATCTGCCAAAAAGATGAAACGCCACTCATTCTCATGCCATCGTTCAGCACACCAATAACAAACGCGCCGATGACCGTGCCGCCGACACCTCCTATCCCGCCGGACATACTTGTGCCACCCAGCACTGAGGCGGCAATGGCATTCATTTCCCACTGTTCACCCATCAGCGGGTGCGCCGCCATCAGCTCAGACGCAGTGATAAGACCTACCATCGACGCACATAAACCTGAAAACATGTAGACAATTATCTTCACTCTATCCGTTTTTATCCCGGATAGCCTTGCGGATTTTTCGTTCCCGCCGACGGCAAAGATATGCCATCCCAGCGGGGTCTTCTTGAGCACAAAAAACGCAATGGCGATAAACAGTGCAAAAATCCAAATCGAAGCCGGAATCCCCAGCAACACCCCTCTTCCCAACTGCCCGAATCCTGTGTTGCCAAGTTCAGGCGAGCCGGCGAGATGTGGGTAAGTTGCGCCACCCGAATGCAACAGCGCAAGCCCACGGCCCACATACAAGGTTCCGAGAGTGGCTATAAACGGTGCCACCCTGAATTTTGTGATGATCACCCCGTTAATGAATCCGACAAAAACGCCAACAGCAAGCGTTATCGCTATAATCACAGGTATGTTGAAAAATATATGGTATCCGAGAAAATTCAGCGTGAGTCCGTTCATAATAAGCCCGCCGGAAACCATTGCGGAAAGCCCCACAACCGACCCCACGGAGAGGTCAATGCCACCTGCTATTATTACCATAGTCATTCCAATCGCCAGAAGTCCAAACAAAACGACATGCCTTGCTACAAGAATCATGGTGCTCGGAAGCAAAAAGTTCGGTGCGGTGAAACTGAAAAATACGAAAAGTACTATTAGGGCGATAAATGTCCGAAATTTCAGCAGGAACATCAACTGCTTATTGAATCGCCCCGATTTCTTTTCTTTTGTCATAAATGTCTATTCCTTTCCTTATTGTCCTCCATCTTTTATCGCCGATACTGCGGAAAGTGCAACCAAAGATTGCTCATTTATCTCATCCCCGGAAAGCTCCCCCGATTTAACCCCGGCTGCCAAAACTATAATCCTGTCCGCTATTGCAATAATTTCCTTTAATTCGGATGATATTACAATAATGGAAATGCCCTGTTGCGCCAGCTTCTCAATAATACCGAACACCTCAGCCTTCGCGCCAACATCAATACCCCTCGCAGGTTCGTCCAGCAGCAGAATCTCAGGGTTCGTCAGCAGCCCCTTTCCTATAACTACCTTTTGCTGATTACCACCACTTAGCGATAAAATTGGAAGTTCCTTATTTGATGTCTTGATTCCCGCTTCGCTGATCATTTTGTCGGCAGCGGCATTTTCAACACCCTTTGCAATCCAAAAGCCTTTCATGTAGTTTTGCAAACTGGACAAAGTAAGGTTCTTTTTGATATTGAGAGTCTGCACCAGACCTTCACGCTGGCGGTCCTCCGGGATAAGCGCAAAACCGTTTTTTATTTGCATGGGTACATCTTTTACATTTTTTTGCTCACCATTTAGATATATCCTTCCGCGGTCCGGCGGGCAGATGCCCATCAAAGCTTCAAACACCTCAGTCCTGCCGGAACCAAGCAGCCCATAAATACCTAAAATCTCACCTTTGTACAGGCTGAAGCTAATGTCCTTTAATATATCCCTGCCGCTTCTATACAGGCATAATTCTTCAACTCTGAGCACTTCGTCGCCGGTTATGCTTTTCTTTGATTTTTCAGGCACAAAGACCTTGCCGCCTACCATTTCTTCGACAATCCAGTCAACCGTTATGTCTTTGATATTCGCTTTAGCGACAATTTTTCCATCGCGCAAGACAGTTATGTTGTCTCCAATCCGCATCACTTCTTCAAGCCGGTGCGATATGTAAACTATGGCAATCCCCTTTGATTTCAAATCATCAATGACGTTGAACAGAACTTTGACCTCAGACTCGCTGAGTGAGGATGTCGGCTCGTCCATTATAAGAATTTGCAGGTTTTCCTTAGCCACGTTCCTTGCAATCTCAACAATTTGCTGCGCTCCTACACGCAAACCGCTCACCGGGCTATTCGGCTCAATCGGGTACTTTAGCTGCTCAAGGGCTTTTACCGCTATTTCTTTTTGGTTTTTTTGATTGACTATTATATGTCCCTTTGTCTTTTCCCTTCCCACGAAGATGTTTTGCTCCACGGTCATATTCGGAAACAGGCTGAGTTCTTGGTGAATGATTCCGATTCCCATGTCACTCGCTTCGATTGTATTTTTAAAACTTACCTTCTCATCCATAAAGAACAACTCACCACTGCTCGGTTGTTCAATACCTGCAATAACCTTCATCAGTGTTGACTTCCCTGCGCCGTTCTCGCCTACAAGAACATTGACCTTACCTGTTTCTATTTGAAAATCAACACCGTCAAGAGCAACCGTTCCGGGATATATCTTTTTGACATTCTTTACAGTGAAACATGCACCTGATGCATCCAAAGCTATTTCACCTCCAAAAATATCGGCATAATCGAAATCACATCACTATCACCCGGCGCAACAAACGCGCCGGTAAACTCAATCGTTTTTCCGTCTAGGGCAAAAATATCAGCATTTTCCAGTGCTCGCTGATTTCCGCGATTGTTGAGTTCAGTCGCCAGTCTTGCAAAATCAACTTGATTTACAAATTGGTTGAAGTCCACAAACCTCAGTGAATCCCGAATAGCCGCGCCGGACAGGGCAGGCCCGATTGAAATTCTAATTTCATAGGCCCCATGATTTTCCGTTTCGACAATGATAAATCCGTTTCTTGATTCGGTATTAGTTTCACGGACTACCACGGTACCATATACAATGAAAGTGTAACTCGCACCAATCTCACCTCTAATTTCACCATACACGCCACCTGCATAATCCCATCCATTTGATTGTGCGGTTTGAATCAAGGTTTCAAGACTTACCCTTCGGTCATTAATTTCGGGAACTATATACTGCTCCCAGTAATCTTCCAAATATTCATTAACATCGCGGGCTCGTATCACCGCTGAACCTACGGTGCCTGAATCGACGTCCCGGTCAATCGGAACCATGACACATGAGGTCATAAGCACCACCAGTATCGCGAAAAAAATCATAAGAATAAATTTAGTAATAGCCATACTGATAACTCCCCTTGCTTTATGCCAAATAATATTAAATGGATGCCTGTACCGCCACATCTGTTCCCGCAGAAATTGAAACTGCGGGAACTCTGTAGCTGTTAAGTCTTGTCTCAGCCGCCAAAAACGAAATTGTCGAGAAGATTCGCATTGCCTCCGTAAATCAACATACAATCGATCAGTTGCTTTTCAGGTTGCCCTGTCGAGCCGGTCCTCAGAAATAGGTCGGCTTGCTGAACTGCCATTTGGGTAATTAAAGCAATTTGCTGAAGACCTGTCGCCCTCACGCGTCCGTCAGCACCTGTCAAAATAGAGTCGCGGACATCATTGCTTCCATCAAACCCCACTATGATGATGCCTTCCATACCGGCGGCTTGAACTGCTGCGGATGCACCCATTGCCATAGTGTCGTTGCCGCAAATTATACCGGTGATATAGGGGTGGGCCGCAAGAAGGGCTTGCGTTACTGAGAAAGCCTCAGTCTGATCCCAGTTTGCTGTTTGGCGGGCAACTCTTTCCATATCCGGGAATTGTTCAATAATGCTCATAAATCCGTCTGAGCGAACATGGGCATTTGTGTCTGTTTCCCTTCCTACCAACTCAATGAAAGTGCCTTCTTCCCCCATAGCGGAAACAAAATATTCGGCAACAATTTGCGCACCTTGGAAGTTGTTGGCGACTATCTGTGACTTGGCCAAACCTTCTTCGTTTATTTCACGGTCTACCAAAAATGAAGGTATACCTGCTTCCAACGCTCTTCTAATAGGCTCAATGCTGGCATCCGCACCCGCATTATCCAGGATTATTGCCACCGCACCCATTGCGATGGCCGTATCAAAATGCTGTGATTGAAGAACGGGGTCGTCGTCGTGAACCAAAACAAGTGTTTCGTATCCAAGCGCCTGAGCTTCGGCCTCACCCACCACCGCAACGGTTAAGAAAAATGGATTATCATGCGAAGGTGTGATTATGACCATGAGGCTGCCGGTAGGGTCAAAATCACCGTTCCCGGCATCATTGCCTGCCGGTTCAGGGTCGGGTGCGGGTGTAGCCGCCTCCGGCGCCGGTGCTTCCGGCGCGGGTGCGGGTGCTGGTGCAGGCTCCGCACAAGCGGCCACGAGGCCGAAAACCATTGTAACCAGGACTAATAGGGAAACTAATTTTAACTTTTTCATGTGACTCCTCCAAATAATTTTATGTTTTGCGAATAATGTAATCACAATTATACTGTTTTTCACAAACATTGCAATATATTAAGTAAATTATTCTGCCAATTAAGTAAATTTTGTGTCACATCCACAGTTTCGTCACACTTTAATTGTTTATTGTGACAAAATTCTATTCATATTTCGCACCTAATATTGTAGATTCTCTATTTGCACAATTAAAACTCAACTTAATACAAAAATAATTAAGTAAAGCAGTTGCCAATGACTAACTCGTGAGCTATAATGTGGTGTACAGTTGCGTTATGAATATTTTTGCTTTCATTTTAAGGCAAAACCTAAAAAGCAAGCGGAAAATAAACCGAAAAGGGGTCATCTTTTTGTTATGAGCATAACAGTGAAAGAACTTGCGAAAATGTGTAATTTATCCGAGGCTGCGGTATCTATGGCTCTGCGGAATAAGCCCGGTGTCAGTTCAGAAACCAGGCGCAGAATTATGGAGCTGGCGAAGCAGCACGGATATGATTTTTCAAGAGCGTTAAAGCAGGCCGGTAATACCCGTCACATCACTTTTGCGATATATAAGCGGCAAGGTGCTGTTGTCGGTGAAACACCGTTTTTCTCTGAACTTTCCGAGGGAATTGAGATAGCATGTGCGGATAATCAATATAATCTACAGATTGCATATATTCATAAAGGGGATGATGTTCAAAAGAAAATAGATGAAATCTCATATTCTGACTGTTCAGGCATTGTCTTGCTTGGAACAGAGATGCAGGAGGAGGACTTTTCTCCTTTTAGTAATCTGCAGAAGCCTATGGTGGTTCTTGATGTTTATCTTGACTTCCTGAAATATGATTGTGTTCTTATCAACAATATCCAAGGTGCGCTGATTGCTACAGATTACCTTATAAGTCGTACTATGAAGCAGCCCGGCTACTTAAAATCCTCATATCCGATTGCAAACTTTGATGAACGTGCAGATGGGTTTTACAAAGCAGTGCGTCGCTACGGTATGTCCACTTCTAAATCTGTTGTACACAAACTGACACCGTCAATAGACGGTGCCTGTGCTGATATGCTTAGGCTTATGGAGCAGGGAGAAGAACTTGCATCATGTTATTTTGCCGATAATGACTGGGTGGCAATTGGGGCAATGAAAGCGTTTCAACAAAGAGGCTTCCGCATACCTGATGATATTGCCATAATTGGGTTTGACAATGTCCCGCTTGCCTCCTATATCGAACCTGCGCTCACAACTATCCATGTTCCAAAAAGATACATGGGTGAGATGGCGGTATCTCGCCTACTAAGCAAAATAGGAAATCAAACACACTCACCGATAAAAATCGAAATATCCACAACACTAGTCAAGCGCCGTACTATATGAGAGGTTCGAGCCTGTTGACCGGGGATAGGCTAAATCGAACCGTTGGCTTCTTGAAAGCCATTCAAGCACTCTCCGCAAGGGCCAATACGCTCGCAATAATCGCATATATGCAGTATTCGCTGATAGTGGATTTTTCGTATACTTCCGTGATGGTTATACCACCTTCGTCAATACCACTTGCTCCATTTTGAAGTTAAATCCTAATTTTTCCAATGCCGCTTTCATTGGTGTGTTTGCCGCGTCAATATCGGCGTATATTTTTGTTATCCCGCTTTTGAGGAGAACTCGTGTGCCTTCGGCAATAAGATGAAGTCCATAGCCCTTCCCGCGTAGCTTTGGCAGAACACCGATATAGTTTATCGCACCTTCTTTATCGTCAAAGCGCTGGGACAAAATCAAGCCGACAGGCTCATTGTTTATATATCCGAGTTGCCACCACTCGGGTGTGAAGTCGATGTGCTTTAGCGAGCTGACAAATTCACTTGCCGCCCTGTCTGCCCCCAAACGATTTGCATCATCACCCATCAAACTGTCAAGCGTATTTCGCGTGACCTCTTCCACCATTGAAGTGAATGTTTCCTCGCCCACTTGGTCAATGTTTTTAAAGTGCAATATATTATCAAAAATAAACTCTGCACTTTTTTCATATGTAAAAGCCCGCTTCTCTTGCTGAACAAAAAAGCCTGCTTCTACGAATAAAGAAATAAGATCCTTGTATTGCTCGGTGTCATTATATAGGTTATATGCAATTTTTTTCGTCTCCGGTCTTGCGGCAAGAGAGATTGCCTTTGTCAGATAGGCATAATCACCCGATGCTATATTATTTACGGCAAAATCAAGTATTTCAAGTTCCTCAGCGGAATCATCGCAAAAGCATATGCCGCCCGCCGGGGTGCCCGAAGTCTCAAAAACATAGCAATCCGAAAGACGGGTGTATCCCTTTTCCGTCCACTTCTTAATATTTTTACCCAAGATTGCCGCAAAAGACCCGGCATTCTCCAGTTTCCTAAAATCATTATCCGCAATATTTCTTACATTCATTTATAGTAATCCATCTTTCACTCATTTTACCTGACTATTCAGATAATTCACTTACTTTCTTGCATAGTAAACACACCCGAGAAGTATGTCACTGTGTTTTTCCCGGCGATGTATTTCATGTCTGCACTTTTTGCCAGGGTTGAGACGTTTATGCCGTAGGCTTCGAGTGATGAGAGTGCCTCTTCGGGGTTACGGCAGGGTTCGTTTGTTGACTCAGCGCATATTTTGCAGATAGTGCAGCCTCCCGCCGCCAAGACTAAGGCTTTGTCTCGCCCTAACTCTGCATACACTTCTTCTGCTATTTTCAGAGTCATGGCGTTGTGATGCTGCTGTGACTGAAACATTCCGTCAATGTCAAACGAATCCTCCAACGGATAGACATTTTGCCAGACTGTAATGCTTTTAAATTGCCTTGCTTTTTCGATAAGACCGTCTAACTCTCCGATTGACGGCGGGCAAGTGTAGTTACTGCCGTACCGACCGCAGGCGTTTGCTTTGCACAAGTCTCTTATCTCTTGAGAAAATTCAAGTTCATTTACCGAAACGGTGCTTACGCTTCGAGCACCAAGACTGCGGCAAAGGGTTTCTATGTCCATTTTGTACCTCTAATACTTTATGTTTAATTCTCCGATAGCTACGTGATAGTGAAGTTATTTTACAACAAGATTATTTTCTTGTCAAAATGCACTTTGATTTCGTGGCGAAAGTTGCAAAAGCTGACTTTATATGTTACAATGCATGACGGATATAATTTATGTAATATTGAGGAGGATATTTTACTATGCAGTTTAATGATAATCCATACAGTCAACAGCAACCGCAACATCCGAGTGACCTTTTCCCGTCGCTCTGGGGAAGTGAGGAAGATACACAAAGGGCAACGTCTGTCATTTTAGCCAAGGTCTTTGTTAGAATGTTTGTCGCTCTGGTTGTGACTGCGATTGTATCATTTGCAATCATCTCATCGCAAACATTGATTTACACAATACTTGAAAACCAAGCAATTGTTATCGTAGCAGCCGTTGTGCAAATCGGCGTTGTGCTTGTTATGTCTTTTGGAATGATGAAGCTTCCCGCAGCCGCTGCAAACGCTTTGTTTTTCGCCTATGCGGCTTTAACGGGTGTAGTGCTTTCTGTCGTTTTGTACTTTTTCACCACAGGCGTTATTTTTCAGGCTTTCGGCATTACGGCACTTATGTTTGCCGCAATGGCAATCTACGGAACAATCACAAAAAGAGACCTCACTGGGATTGGAAGCTTGCTGTTTATGGCTCTTATAGGTATTATAATTGCAAGTTTTGTAAACCTTTTGTTTTTCAGAAACGATATGCTCAGTATCTTTATTAACTACGTCGGCGTGGTAATTTTCGTTGGTCTTACAGCTTATGACACACAGCGTATCAAGCGCATGATTGCAAGTGTAAACACGAGCGGTAAAGACTGCGTAATGGCTGCAACACCTGATGAAGCCATTACGAAAATTTCAGTTTTCGGCGCACTCAGCCTTTACCTCAACTTCATCAATCTGTTCCTGAGAATCTTGATGATTCTCGGCAGGAGAAGATAGGTTATTTGTACACTGATTAAAAAGAGGAAATATCCCAACTTGGGACATTTCCTCTTTTTAGTTTTATAGCTATTGTTATAGCTATTGTTGTGGATATTAGTCTTGGGAGTGGTCTTGCGTCGCGGGCTGATGCGGCGTTATTTGCTCATGGTATTGCGGCGGGTAGTATGACTGCGTGTTATTGTACTGCGGATAGTAGTACTGAGGAACATATCCGTCAAATTCAGCAGGGTGTATGGTGCCGTTTGCAACGGCTGTGTTGCGAAGTTCTACGAAGTATCCTGCCGAAACAGTGCGCATATATGGAACTACGTAAAATATCCCCAGTATGCCGAGAGTAAAAACATTCAGAATATGCCAGCCCAAAAAGCTCAGCCACATGACAAAAATCTTACCCCTGTAACCTTTTGTCATACGTTTTGAGAGGTTAAGTGCGTTTCTCGCCGTGACGTTCGGGTGTGTAGCAAGAATGTATGGTTGCATACAATATGCCGTCCACTTGACGATAATTGGAATAAACACAAGGCCCGTCGCAGCAAGTGATGATATGAGCACAGTTACGATAGCAACCGTTTCATTAAACATAAAGAAAAAAGGTTGCGCCATCCCCACCGTAACCA
>JGI24694J35173_10004247_pt1 | contig 10315 bp, 6 predicted proteins | sample TergutCo191P1_FD_35173 | JGI IMG/M metagenome (IMG submission 35173) | reverse complement strand
TATGCCAATAAATCAATCTGCGAAAATCGGTGTCATCTGCGGATAATAGGAAAAACAACTCCAAGCCCTCGGTTGGTAAAAAAATAAACTTGCAGATTGCCCAGTCCGCTAACAAGTTTCACACCTTGCCCTGCTTGTGTAGGAAAATCTTCCCATTTTGCCTATTTTGTACTTTGCGGTCGCCGGAAAGGGTTTGCCGTGAAACTTGTTAGCGGACTGTAAGCAAAGGCAGGCTGTTGGTACATCCGCTTGTAAAAATATCGAAACCGTTATACACTACGTCCAAATCGATTTTAGACATTGACTATGCTTGTTCGTTTTCTGTACCGCAGTGCCGCCGAAGTTTCGTGGCGATTGCTTTTCAAAGCCGCCTGGCTCTGGTGCGGTAAAGGTTTTTTTGCCCTCCGTGCCTTCAAAAAACGGAACAAAAAAGGGATACAATTTCCGCCGTTCCTCTTTTTTTCCCTGACGAATCGGTGCAACCTGCGCTGCCGGGGTTGCTGGGTCGAAACGCCGCACTTACGCCCTCACCCTAACCCTCTCCCAGAGGGAGAGGGGACGACTCAAAATCCCCTCGCCCCTTTGGGGGAGAGGGTTAGGGTGAGGGGGGACGGAGAGGGAACACTTGAATTGTCCGAAGAATCCATCGAAAAGGTCATCCGCATTGCCCAAAAGGAGTCGGTCTATTTCTACACGATGCTCGGCGGAGAACCCTTTTTGGCACCGAAAACACTTTGGAACACGATCAAAAACCATCCCGAAGCGTATTTTCAAATCATTACTAACGGACTCTTTTTCGATGAGGCGACTGTTCGGCAAATCAAACAATTCGGCAACATTTCTCCGCTCGTGAGTATTGATGGTTTTGAAAAGGAAAACGACCATCGGCGCGGAGAGGGAACGTTTGTCAAAGCCATCGAAGGTTGCCGGGAACTCCAGCGGCAAAAAATTCTCTACGGCGTTGCGACCACCGTTACCGCAGAAAATTTTGAGAGCGTGTTGACCGAAGAGTATGTCAATCACTTCATCAAACTCGGAGCGATGTACCTTTGGTTTTACGTCTATCGACCCGTCGGCACAGACCCCACGCCGGAATGGTCGGTCAAGCCGGAGATGCTCTTGGAACTCCGCCGACGGTTACTACGTTTGCGTAAAACTTCGCCGATCATCCTCATTGATACTTATTGGGACGAAAAAGGTTACGCCGTGTGTCCCGCATCGAAGGGAATGGCGTTCGTCATTGGACCGAAGGGAAGCATTGAACCGTGTCCGCCGCTCAATGTTACGAAGGAGTGGATTGGCGACAACGACGGTAACTTTTATGAAACGATGAACAACAGCGATTTCCTTTTGCGGTTTCGAGAGTTTATCGGACAAAAATACGACGGCGAGCGTTCGCAGGGCTGTGTAATCATTGACCATCCGCATGAACTTGCGGAGTTTTTTCGTTCGGAAAAGGTTACAGATGTCAGCGGTCGGGACTTTTTGAATGAACTCTCCCAACGGGAACCGCTGGCTTCACATTACCTGCCCGGTCAGGAAATCCCGGAGGACTACTGGGTCTATCGCATTCTGAAAAAGATGCTCTTTTTCGGGATGGGGGCGTATGGGTAACTCACGGAAATTTTACACCCTTTTTTGTTTACCCCATTGGTTCGATGGTTCTACTGCATCACTAACTCTGGAAGCGGTTGCAGGTTGATTTCCCGCAACGGAAGTAAAGGGGAATGCCCGTCAAATTGAAGGGGTTGTAATGGTTGAAGTGTTGCCAGAGCCGAAGCAACCGTTCGTGAAAATGGATCTGTAGGTTGTTCCGGCAGATCGGCAAGTTCCGCCCGGTTGTTTTCGACAAAGTGAAATGTTGCGAATAATTCATCACTCCTTTCGGTCGTGCTCATGCTCGTCGGCATAGGCGGAAAATCCCGGCTAACCGGTTCAATCGAAATAGGCTTTTCTTCAATGATTTGACGAATCGGTTCAAATTTTTGCGGCGTAAATGGCGTGAATGGAGTTTCTTCTTCCAGAACATCCCTGTCATGTTCGGTATTGATCATTGTCAGNAGTGCTGGTGCCGGATAAACTTGTGCGTATTTTCTTGCTCCNTCTGCGGCGATTGGTGCTATGTCGAGTACNGGNAACGTTATTTGNTGCATTTCTTCGGGTGAAATTGCAGCAATTGACTCGTTCGGCAACGGAACAGCCGCCAAGTCTGGATTGACCACCCCTTCGTGATAAAGGGCGTGAAATTCGTTGGCTTTTGGCATTTTCCAAAAGACGGCGGAAATACCTGCACCGGTAATTAAAATGATGGTTGCCGCAAAAATTCTAGCGGAAGGAACTGCCAAACGGTTCATTGCCGTTTCACGTTCGGAAACACGGGGGGGGATGGGGGATGTCATAAGTTATTTTCCTCTTGGTCGCATCAGATCAAATGGTCGAAAGCCAACGTGTCGCTTGCGGTAAAACGGCAAGTTGTTGATTTTACTTTAGAAAAACTATCCGGGACTCCACAAGTTACACGATCTGAATATCCCGCAATTCTAGTAAATCTTCACAAACTAGAAAAGAGCAATTCTGATATTTTGGGAAACAGAGGAAAAACCGCAGGAAAGAGGGACGTTCAGAATGCGCCAGTCCGGCTGCAAGTTCATCACGCCATTTTTCCTAACATGTCGTTTGACTCTTAAAAAGCCGGTACATGCCGGAAAACACGGCATCAAATCAAAATGTCTCTCCAATGGAATTATCTGTCCGAGTCCATCCGAATCGGTTGGTTTTGCAGGTTGTGTGCATGGGGAATTGGGCTTTCCAGACCCGCCTCCGTTGCCCCTGCCGCCTCTGCAAATTCCTCATCGGATACTAATGCGTAATGATCCTTCATCACTCTTTCCGAATGCCCGATCCAGAGACTTTCCAGCATCTGTCCCCATCGCTTGCGCATTCGTTGCTCCGGCTCATTCGCATGTTGTCGAAGGGACGAACGATCTTGTCCAAGCCCGCACGTTTCGCAATTGTCTGGAATTGACAGTGTAGTTGCCAACTCTTATTCTGGTAACGTGTGATCACAAATTCGTTGCCTTTCGTTTCGTCCAACGAAAAAGCCGATCTAACTCTGCCCGCAGTTCTGGGAACAACCCGCTCTCGATGTCCTTCGTGATGTTCTGTTTTGGGGGAATGCACCAAAAACCGGTTTTCCGCCCAGTTCACGTCTGACCACCGTAACTGTTGCAGTTCCGATTCAAGTCATCGCATGACCAGTTCGTCTATTGGTCGATTTGTTCCTTAATTTTTTGTCCACAATAGGGACAAACCAGCCAAAGTTTTTCTAATTGACTAAAGCAATGGGTGCAGGTGATTATTTTTTCAGGCAACAGATCGATGGGGTTTGTTGTCCGAACAGTAAAGGTTTCCGGGATCTCTTTCAGAAAACTTGATTCGTTTCCTTTTTCGGTAATCAGAAAAAGTTTGTCTTTTGCTCGTGTGATGGCAACATAAAACAACCTGCGTTCTTCTTCCAAGAGTAAATCATGGTTGGCTTTTTTTATGACTTGAAAAATTCTGTCCTCTAGCCATATATCAGGGAAACCGCCGTAGCCTTCGGTTAAGCCAACAATAAAAACAATTTTCGATTCAAGCCCTTTGGCGGCGTGAATGGTTTTGTACTGTACATGAATGTTTTTATTCTTCAACTTTTGAGAATAGGGGGTAATCATTTTGCTCCTTCGGTACAAAAACAAAATTTCGTCATTAGGGATACCCTCTTTCAATAGTTCTCTGACTTTGTCCAAACAGAATTGTACGTTTTCTTCTTCGCTGTTCCCGGAAAAAACCACGATTTTATGTTCCGATTTTTTAGAAGCAATGAGGTCTTTGTCAATCTTGAATTTATTGTGTTTGATCACTTCGTTGCTTGCCCCCACAATATTTTGGGTACTGCGATAATTCAAGTTGAGTTTGATCGTCTTGGCATTTGCGAAGTGATGTTCAAATTCAACGATGTAACTCACATTAGAGCCTCTGAATCCGTAAATGCTTTGCCAGTCATCTCCGACACAAAAAAGTTGAGTTTGTTCCGTGAGTAACAACTTGATGAGTTCTACCTGCAAATTGTTCACATCCTGAAACTCATCAACTAAAATATATTGAAACTTTTCTTTGTAAATGTTGGCAATGTCAGCATGATTTTGGAAAAGAGAAATGCTTCGTGAAATCATATCATTAAAATCAAGATACGACTTGTCGATGCAGTAATGAATATATTTGTTGACGAGCGGGATAGCCAGTTCATAAAAATTGCGAACTCGTTCGTGCTGGTCTTTTCTCGCATTCTCCAATACCGCATCAATACTGGTATTCTCCACTTTGATCATGTCGGTGATCCGCATGATCTGCAACACAAAATCCTTGACATATACATGATAACCGTTAAACTCCTCTGCAAAGTTGATGGAAACTGTTTTATGGTAGTCAAATGGAAGGCGNTTTTTGACAATATTGTCAAGTGCATGATTGAAGAGTGCNGAATCNCTGGTCATGCTTTCAAAAGTTTTCACCAAGAGCAAGTTGCCTTTTTGAAACTGTTCCTCCTTGTTTCGGGTAGAATAACTCTTGTCGCTGATATGCTCAATATAAAGATTCGCATCGGGAATAAAGAAATCGGGATGAAATGAAAAATCTTTTACATTGAGCAGGGGTTCATATTCATATTTAATGCTATGGCGATACAACCAATCGGCAATAAACTGCTCGGACTTCGAACGCACTCTTGTTCCGTCAAGGGTGGTATAATACTTGCCATCTTTTGGCAAATACTTCGGGTCGATTTGTTTCAAATGAACTTTGTCAATGATATAGTCCAAAATGTAGCGTTTTAACAGCAACAAGTATTCTGTATCCTCGCATTGTTCAATCAAAAGTTTGTGGACTACCTCAAACACGGTCTCGGGCGCGGCGTATTTTGAAAGTTCATCTTCCTCGGTTTGTTTTTCATCGCCGATGATGCGAAATTTATTGTCAAATTCATTGACTCCATAATTACGCAACATCTTATAGCAAAAACTGTGAAACGTTTTTACGGTGAGACCATCAATCCACTTATACCTTCTCTGCCAAATGAGTCTTTTTTGGTCTTTATCCTTTTTACTTCGTTTTTTGTCGAACAGTTGTTTTTCATATTCACCGCTGGTGTCCGCTCCTATGATGAGTCGGTCGATCATTTCGTTGGCAGCATTTTTGGCAAAGGTAACGGTTAGGATGTTTAATGGACTTACTCCCTTTTCTTCAATGAGGTAGATGAGTTTTTGCAACAGCGTTTTTGTTTTTCCAGAGCCAGCACCGGCAAGAACTAAAAGTCGTTTATCTTCGCTCATAACAGCACCACGCTGTTTATCGTTGAGACCTGATAAATTGGTTTTGGATGTGGTTTCCATTCTGTCTATTTTTATGTTCTTCCAAAACAGCAGGTACAAAATCCGGCACGGCTTGCCTCGTCCCCGCCTGCACGGAAGCCCTCGTTTATGCCAATTCCCTCGGTCTCATTATACCACAAAAGAACTGGATGGCTCTTGGGGGCACCCACGCGCAGTCCGATTGCCAGTTTTTTCCGGGCGTACTGATTCGTGCAAAATCGGTGGCAAATGTGAGAGTTTGAGCAAAATAGAAAAATTGCGTGCTGTGCTAAATTCACCGAAGCAGTCATTTTTTGAGGGACTTGGATTGCCCATATCCCCAAAATGACGCTGAAAACAACACACCAAAAAAAACTTGCAAGTTTTGGCAATATGCAACATTCATCGAGAATTTTGACACTTTTTTCGGTAGCCCATGCGATTTACCCTGCGTATTGCGAAAACCCCTGTAAAAAACGCCACACGGTCAAATCTAGCCGGTTTGCCGCCGGTTGCACACGCTCGGCAGGTTGCCGATCTGCCCAGAGCAGTACGGTCAAAATTGGGCAGGCTTGCAATCGGCAGGAACGCGGTACTGCCGAACGCTAATCGCTGTTTTGCCACGTCAATACGGCAGCAAATGTATCTGGAAAGCCTTGGATAATGTCAGAATAATGATCGGGATTGTCTCGTTTGCCAACGAGATGAATCCATGCCTCGGTGTTCTCCTTGATTTTGCTTTCATCAAGTTCAAAAACATAATTTCTGAAAAAACCGTTTAGTTGGTTCAAGATTTCAGGGACATCATCATAGAAGGAATTGTCTAATTCCCATCCGCTTCCAGCATATCCAAGATTCAAGAATTTTTGCGCAGTGCTGCCCTTAAATTCTACCGGGACAAGATAGCCGTTGATTTCTGGGTGGGAACACGCATGCCCATTTGTTTGATTGCTGTATGTTGCCGGACTTTTTTCGTCCTCAACAATAATCGCCACAATATTCTCAACCCAAAGATTTATTTTCATTTTTTCTCCATTGATCAATCACTTGGAATTTACCATATTGCTCGCCAAATTCAAGAGAAACGGTAGGTTCGGCGGCTCAAAAACTGTGCCGAAAAACTTTGCCGAAAACCTGTACCCTTCTTGTTTTTCTGCCCTCATGTGATAGATTCGCAACACAATGCCGACGCTTCATTGGTTGACCAAGCAGAACGATGTAAAAGCCGCCGAAAAGACTCCGTATAAACTGCTCGAAGAAGTGCCAGCCCTGTCCGGCGGCGACCCTGACAACGAAAATATGCTCATTCAAGGGGACAATCTCGAAGCCCTCAAAGCATTGCTCCCCTTCTATGCCGGTCAAGTCAAGTGCATTTACATTGATCCGCCGTACAATACCGGCTCGGCGTTCCAGCATTATGATGACAACCTCGAACACGCTACATGGCTCGCAATGATGTATCCGAGACTGGTACTGTTGCGGGAATTGTTGGCAGACAACGGAAGTCTGTGGATCAGTATTGACGATGACGAGGGACATTATCTCAAAGTAATATGTGATGAAATCTTCGGGCGAAAAAAGTTTGTATGTAATGTCGTGTGGCAAAAACGGTATTCTCGTGAGAACAGAGAAGCAATCGGCGATTCGCACGAACATCTATTGTTATATGCTCCGAACCCTGTTTATTTCAAGGAAACGCGAAATTATTTGCCGTTGACAGAAAAGCAAATGAAACTGTATGCCAATCCCGACAACGATCCACGTGGTATGTGGCAGTCTGTTTCACTATTAGCACAAGGCTATCGACCCAATCAAATGTACGTAATAACCGCTCCGAATGGGAAAAAGCATAAACCTCCGTCAGGTAATTGCTGGAAGGTCATAGAGTCGGAATTTAGAAAAGCCCTTGCCGATAATAGAATTGTTTTTGGAGCGGATGGTAATGGTGTACCGAGACGAAAACAATTTTTGTATGAATCCAAAGGTTTAGTGCCTTGGTCATGGTGGACTCATGAGGAAGTAGGACATACCGACGAAGCAAAAAAGGAAATCAATACACTTTTCGGTGCGGACAATCCATTTGACACTCCAAAACCTGAACGCCTGATCCAAAGGATGATTCACATTTCTACTAACCCCGGCGATCTCGTTCTCGACAGTTTTTTGGGAAGCGGCACAACGGCGGCGGTAGCACATAAGATGGGACGGCGTTACATCGGTATTGAAATGGGAGAGCATGCCCGGTCGCATTGTGCGGTGCGATTGCAAAAAGTGATTGAAGGCGAAGAGGGCGGCATATCGAAGGCGGTACATTGGCAGGGAGGCGGCGGATTCCGATTTTACCAACTGGGTGCGCCGGTTTTCACGCCGGAGGGGCGAATCAATGAAAATGTCCGGTTTTGTAACCTTGCCGCTCACGTTTGGTTTGCCGAAACGAAAATCGCCCTCGGTAAACAAGCACAGCGGAAACAGCGGCGCAAGTCCCCTTTTTTAGGGATACACGATGGTACAGCGATTGCACTGCTGTATAACGGCATTTTGGGGGACAAAAGCATCGGCGGTGGGAATGTGCTGACCTCGAAAACGTTGCAAATGATTGCCGATAACCTCGGCGACAGAAAATATGACAAGATGATTATTTACGGCGAAGCATCCCGCATCGGCAGTGAAAAACTCAAAAAATTAAAAATCGAATTTAAGCAGATACCCTATAAGGTTAAGTAATGCAGTTAAAAACTTATCAGCAGGACACGTTGAACGTTTTACGGCGTTTTTTGGAACAGTGCCGATTGACGGACGTGAAGAGTGCGTATCACGGCATTACTAACGAGCCGGAAATCAAAGACCGACTGCGAGAGTACAAGTCGCTCTCCTACAATGTTTGGCAGGGACTTGAAGGAACGCCGAGAGTTTGTCTCAAAGTTCCGACCGGCGGCGGTAAAACGATTCTTGCCGCTCATGCTATCCGAATCGTTGCCGAAACGTGGTGCGAAAAGGAATATCCTCTTGTGCTATGGTTTTGTCCATCTGATACGATCCGCACGCAGACGGCGGAGGCATTGAAAAATCCCCGGCATCCGTACCGGCAAGCACTGGACGAGCAGTTCGGCGGTAGAGTCCGGGTGTTCGATATTGATGAAAAATTCAATATCCTGCCGCACGACATTGAGGGGAGTGCTTGTATCATTGTTTCGACGATTCAAGCGTTTCGGCAATCGAAAACGGACAAGTATAAGGTTTATGCGCATAACGAAAATCTTGAACCGCATTTTGCAACCATTCTGCCGCAAGAAGGAATGGAATTACTTGACAACGGACAGATCAGATTTTCGTTTGCCAATCTGCTGTTTCATCACCGCCCCATTGAAATTGTGGACGAGGCGCATAATGCCCTGTCCAATTTAACGCAGGAAACACATCGGCGGTTGAACCCCTCGGCAATCATTGAGTTGACCGCCACCCCACAGACGGACAATAATACGTTATATCTTGTACGCCCTTCGGAATTGAAGGCGGAGGAAATGATTAAACTGCCGATTGCGCTCATGGAAAACATCGGTTGGGAATCGGCGGTGGATCAAGCCATTGCACAGCGAGCGGAATTGGAAAAAATAGCGGAAAACGAACCAAAATACCTGCGTCCTATTTTATTGTTTCAGGCACAGGACAAAAATGGCGAGGTTCCCGTTGCTGTGTTGAAAGAGTATTTGCTCAAAACGATCCCGGAAAATCAGATTGCCATTGTTACCGGCGAACAGAAAGAACTTGACGGCATTAACATCTCTGACAGGGACTGCCCGATTCGTTATGTCATTACGGTCGAAGCGTTAAAAGAGGGCTGGGATTGCCCGTTTGCATACGTGTTGTGTTCGCTTGCCAACATCCAGACCGATACGCCGGTGTTGCAACTTTTGGGTCGGGTGATGCGGATGCCCTACGCGACCACAAGGCAACAGGCGGCATTGAATAAAGCGTATGCGTTTGTTTTGTCTAAAGAATTCGGCAAATCTGCAAAAGCATTGATCGAAAAATTGAAAGACAAAGGTTTTGATGAAACGGAAGCAGCAGCGGCAGTTACGCAGGTTTTGCTACCGATGCCGCTTCTCGAAAGTCGTCCTGAAACATTCGTGTTGGACGCACCGCTGGCAGCAGAGTTGATTCCACCCGGCATCCAATACGATGCGAAAAAGCACGAGTTGACATTTACACCGGAGACAACGGAAGAGCAAGTTGAGCAGGTTGCCGCCCATCTTCCGCCGGAGGAAAAATTTCATATCAAACGGCAGTTTGCCGTTTATAGGAGTCGTGAGGAGGAACCTTCACCTGCGAAGCAAGGGAAAAAGTTTGTCGTGCCGAGGTTACTCGTCAAGTTGCAGGGAGAGTTTGTCTTTGCCGATGCGGATGATATTTTTGAGTATTTCGACTGGGAACTTGCAAAATATGCACCGCCGGAACTCACGGAAAACGAATTCGGCATTACACCGCAGGGGAATGGATTCTTAATCGACTTGGACGGCAACCGATTGTGTTACGAATCGGACAGCCGAAGGGAGCAAATGCAATTTTCCGAATTCGAAGGTTGGACGGCGGCGAATCTTATCAGTTGGCTTGATGGAAAACTGAAGCCGGAGGATATTACGCAACTGGTTCTGTGTGATTGGCTCCGGCGGGTTCTTGAACACCTGATGGAGAACCGCAGTATCAGCCTCTCGGCATTGATGCTGACGAAATACGTTTTGGTGAGCAAATTGCGGGACAAAATTGACAAAGCACGGGAAAAGGCAAGAAGTCAATCGTATCAACAAGCATTTTTCGCCCCGGAAAGCCGGGTAATGATTGATTTTGATAACGGTTTTGAGTTTAGGGAGGGAATGTATGACGGCGTGCCGTTATGTCAATGGAGTTACAGGTTTACGAAACATTTTTTA
>JGI24694J35173_10004246_pt1 | contig 10317 bp, 12 predicted proteins | sample TergutCo191P1_FD_35173 | JGI IMG/M metagenome (IMG submission 35173) | reverse complement strand
CCCGCAATAGTATCTTATCATACCAGGGGGGAAGGGGCGCTCTTAGGGGGGGTGTGGTTTGGGTAAACCCAAAACCTTCCGTTCCGCCTAAGCTATGCGTAGTACGCCCACCCGGATTTTCGTCTTACATCAAGCATTGCGTAATCCGCCCCCGGCTGACGTGGTGATAGCAACCTCGCCAAATTCCGTAATGATACATTTATCCGCATTGTGAAGCACCCTCGTAAGTGAAAGCATATCCAATTATTCCCAGGGCATTAAAACAAACATCAGCACAGTCGGCAGCCTAGCAAGCAAGACCGCCGCCTGTGCTGCAATTATTCTTAGGGTTTTTCGTGATTTGATACGTTTACCCGCTTTCCGCTGTACTGCTTGCTTGCTTCATTCCGCTTCGCTTCATTCCGCAATCAAACAGACCAGCGCATTTTTTGACAGTGAAGCAATCATCCGCTNTTTCCTCCGCAACCGCAACATTATCCGCAATAATGAAGCAGCATTGCTCCCGATACCGAGAGTTGGCTTTTTCCGCTATGGCAGAATTAAAGCAAAGGCATAATCCACAAACGCTACAAAAATAGCCGTTCAGCGAACCTTCGGTTCGACGCTGCGCTTATTTCACGACCATTTTTTCCGCACATTATTTACAAAGGCGTTTATCGGCTATCACCGTTGGACTGCTTGCTTGCTCCGTTGCACTCCGCAATCAATCAGACCAACGGCAGCCCTGAAAGGTGAAAGATAAAATCCCTCTTACTGCCACAGCGCCCATTTTCTGTAGTGCCAGCCTTTATTCCCTCTTGCCCCGCCGAGTTTTTGAAAACGTGAAGCCGATACCGCTTGCTGTTAAAATCCTGAAAGTGATAGGTTCATTCAGTTTTCGGCGGGGCAGAAAAATGACACTGACAATTAAATTCGCCGAATTTGGAAAACCCCTATATAATACATAAATATAAATACTCTATATATTTCTTTGACATTATTTGTCATTGAAATAAAATCTTAAAATATATAGATAATATAATAAGGAAGAAAAAAATCGAAAAACGCCGATTTTCTATGACAAATAAACCGCCTTTTTACAGCCGTTATTTGTCAATAATGACCGCTTCCGCTGTCATTTTTTTTGTCGGGGGGCGTGTGTGCGTCCCCAAATTTTGCTATCTTTTGTAATTCGTGAAAAAATAAATTGACAGAGGAAAAAAATCAAATAAGAAACCAATACAAATAATAACAAACAAACACAGGCTTGAACAATTTTAGCAACCTGTTATGTTTTTCTTGCCCAACCAAACAGGGGCGCACGGGGGAAACCCCTACACCCGAAGCCCCACACCTGACCAAAAACGTGCCTCCGCAGTCCTGGACTGTTCAAACCCCATTTCCTTTAACCGCAAAGAAAAAAACCTTTCGCTAACAGTGTGTTCGTTGTTTTCATCGCACCAATCGGCATACGCCTTGTACAGCTCCCTAATCCTTATAGTCAGCCCGTCTTTAACAGTACAGCGTTCCTTGAAGAAATTCCCGATAACGTCCATTTCGCCACGGTATTCATCGGTAGCGTTAGAGATTGCAAACGGCACTTTCAGCCCTTCACGCTTCCAAACAGCAACACCCTCCATGAGCCAGTTAAGAATACCGCTTGCTTCTTCACGCAGTTTATATTCAAGATGTTTGTCCTGTTTTTCTTCGGGTATTCGTGTGGTAAAAGGAATTAGTTTAATACGCCGCCAGATACCGTGGTCAGTACCCTTGATAACAGGCTTATGGTTTGTTGCCATAAATATTTTAAAAGTCGGCGTAAAGTTGAAAAACTCTCCGTATAAAAAACGTGCCGTCATTTGGTCGTTTCCTGTTATTTTTTTAATCAAAGGCTCGGAAAGCCGCCGCCCCTGTTCCGCTTCAGTAGTAGTTACAAACCTTGTACCCCTTAACCGTGCAATGTCATTAGAATACTGATCGCCTGATTTTTTCATAAATGTTTCAGTGGAAGCGGCTGTAGCGTAATCGCCTAACAAATACATAATCGTATTCAAAAAGGTTGATTTTCCGTTTGCTCCGCTTCCAAACAGAATAAACATGGTTTGTTCGGAAATATCCCCTGTCATAGCCCATCCGGCGGCGGCTTGCAGGTACTTTATCACGTCAGACTTAAAATCCATAATCTCCCTGATAAATTGCTTCCACATAGGGCAGTCCGCTTTCGGGTCATAATCAACCTTCGCAATTTTGGTAATCAAATCATCTTGGCGGTAATCCCTGAATTCGCCGGATAATACGTCAATCGTGCCGTTATTGACGTTCAGAAGCCACGGGTTTGTATCCAAATCATCAGTAGTTATATTTAAGTCAGGTATCCAACTCGCCGCTTTTACAAACGCCTCCCTCCGCCTCACGCTCTCGCTTAATGTCGCATAACGTTCAATCTCGATACGCTCCCTGAAATCGGCGGTCTTTAAGAGTTCGTCATAGATATTACGCACCATTTCAAGACCTTTAGTGTGTATCAAAGCGCCGCCGTCCATCTTCCAGAGTTTGCCAGTCCATACCACCCATTTTTTCCACGCTTCGTTATAGCGAATATCCTTGCCATGCTCTTTCAAAAGACGCATAGCGTTAGTAGCGTCCGTAAACTGTACCAGCCCCATTTTTAATTGATGGAGACGNAGTAAAGCGCACTCGTCCGTTAAATTTTCTCTCATTGATCAAAATCCTCCCTTCTCCAAAACTTTCGCATACATTTTGTATTTGAAACGCAAAATATCAAACGCATTTTCTCTTGTAACATCGGGCAATTCATTATTACACCTGTTATACATTTCATAGAGCAGCGTCAAAGACCCAGTTTTTTTTCTGTATTCCCTGTTCACAAAAAAAGCGCAAGCCCTGTATTCATCATCAGGAATATCAAGATTTTTCAGTTTAAACCACCGTAATAAATCACCAGACCATTCATATTCATACTCCGCAAATTCTTCCAGTATTTTTTTCTGTTTGCGTATACTGTCCCTGTAACGTTCTTCCGGCGTTTTTCTTTTCATTTTCCTTCCTGCCACACATACACCTTCGCCGCTTCGCCAGCCGCCGTGCGGCCATCGGCGAAAGCAACAAACGCCCAAAACGCCCACCATCCGCAAGCGTCTATTTCCCCCTCGATAACTTCATGGAAAATAACACCCTTTGCCGTATCACCCACAGCGGCGGCAAATTCGCCTGTAGAGCCGTCAGGCTTGCAAAATTTAATTACAGCGGAAATACAATCTTCCAAATCGGTAAATGTTTTAAGCGTTATCCGCAACGCAGTCTGTCCGTTAAATATTTTCCCCATAGCTGTCCCGCTAATTAATTTTGCTTTCAAGGGTTATTTCCCTTGTAATGCAAGACTTCAAAACAAGTTCTTCCCTTGCAATTAAAAAACGCCGAATAAAAAAATCCCTAACAAGCGAAGCAGTCAGTATTTTTACAAATATAAGCAAATGCCGCAAAGCAGTCCCTTCCGCTTGCACAGTATCATTAATGTTTCTGCAAGAATTTCCTCTGCAAACAGTTTCCGCCATATTTCCGGCTTCAACATACAAACAACGGATATAATTTCTTACCTGTTTGAAAGCGTCAGTCATTCCTTGCGTTTCATATAAAGTCCTAATAAATAAAACCTGAAAATTAAAATCGTCAGCTATCGTTATACTTTCAGTTATCCCTCTTAAAAATCCTTGACTTCTATTCGTTGTATCAGCAATGACCGCACTATCATTACACCGTATATTTATTCCCCTGTTATTTTGCATATCTCCAGTTGTTGTTATTTCATCAGTAATAAATCGGTTAAACACAGGCAATCTTGTAAGCCCTGAACTGTTGCCGACAGCCTCAACACATTGCCGGAAAAAAGAAAATAAAGCGTTTACCGCAGCAGTACCGTTGACATTCTCTGTTGCTTCACGCTTGTATTCAGCTTTCAGATTTTGTACATCGGTTATTCTAGCTGTTAGTGCTGCAGTTCTCCTATACTCCGCATTTATTTTTCCCGTATCGGAAAGGTTTACACCCTGCGTCAGTGTCAGCACATAATTTTGTGCCGATGTATAGGTAAAATACATTGAGAGTTTGAAATTATGCGAAATATTCCATTGGTAATTTGGATAAACATTAGGGATAATTTCAGGATCACCGTAATTTTCCCACCACCAGTTGCCCCAACATACAGAACCATAATCAAAACGAGGCATCCAGTAATATTCACAAAACAGACCAAACCAGATATTTGAACCGCTTGCTATACTTCCATTACTGTTAAAAGTTGCAGACCGCCAGCCTTTTGGATTACTGCTTGTAACCCTCAAATTGACAAAGTTTTCGTTTGCCGAATATCTGTTTAGAGGACGGTTATTGCTATCTGAATAAATTACCGGGCGACCGCCAGCTTCCAAATCATCTTGATTTACATAAAAAAATGCGGTGCATTGCCCATTGATAGCGGAAGGAACAGTAAAACGGTTTACTGGTATATTCAGCTCAAACATAAGCGGATTTGGATCTTCGCCTGCTTCCTGTACCCACATATTTTGGCTTCCTACGGTAGAAGTGCCGACTGTAGGATCAACGACAACAGGATATTTCGCTTCTGACAGCCATTGTTCAGGTATTGTTATGTGCAAATCATTCCCGATAACCGACAATTCCCCCCAAACATTTCGCCCCCTTGCGTCAATAATCAACGGTCTGTGAATATGGCAAAGTTTACCTGTGCCTTGACCTATCAGCGTTTCTTTTCTGTAAACCGCATAACTGCCTTTCAAAACCGGATCAGGCACAAAGTCAGGCTGTTTGAAAAAATCAAAGTTTTCCGCCCCGACCATACGCAATGAAACAACATTGCTTTCAGGTTCTTTCAGGAGAATACAGTCATATTCAAAATTAAAATCATCGTGAATTGTAAATCTATGAGAACGCCGTCTGCCTTTATAAAATAATTGTTTTTTATTTCCATGAACCGCAAACCCTTCATCATCGGAAGGAACAAACCGTAAAGAGTTATTTTCCTTCCACCGNGAAAGACCGAAAGACGGCATTTTATCGCCGAGAGAAACTAATAATGGAAAATCATTTTGAGATTGGCAAAATCTCACTGACCGAGTATGGTAATTTCCCATAATATTTGCAAAGTATCAGCAGATGTAACATTTACCGAAGGATTTATCTGTGCGTAAGCCAGGCAATTAGAACCTACAGCGTTGCCATTCAACAGACACGCTTCATTTATTCCGTTTGCGTTAAGGTTGCCCGCCGCAAAAGTTGCCCTGTATGTAACAGTGGTATCACCAGAAGAACCCCATGCCGCTTTTAACGCAGGATAACTAGCGTCAAGTGCTTTCATGCTTCCTGTCGGCGTATTNCACCTTGTATTGGTCTTAGTGCTGTTGCCAGTCCAGCCAGTGCCAACCTGAATATAACCGTTAGCACTTGTTACTTTATTTTTCACAGGAGCAGACAAAAGAGCGTCAGCAATTAAAGCGTCTCCTTCACGAGTAACAATATTGTGAAATTCCTGAACCATGAATTTACCTTCAAGCCCAAAAAGCCGCCTTAAAAACCCTGGACTATGCTTTTTCAACTTCCCATGTTGATCAAACACCTGAACAGTAACCTTGCCTTTAATTCTCAATCTGTCTTTCATTGTTTCCTACCTTATAATTAAAACTGTGCCGGCAACGCCGACCGCTAAACCGCCTATAAAACATAAAACGCCAATTAAAACATTATTCTTTATCCCTGCACGTTTTAAAATTTCCGCTTCACTTCGCAACCGCTGATTTTCCGCTTGTTGCCTTGCCGCTTCTCTTATTGCTTCAGCTTCACGTTCAAGGCTCTGCAAAAATGCCGCCCTTGCCGCTTCCCCTGCGGCTTGTTCAATCGCTTCAAGAGCAATAACAGTCAATTCATCAATCAGCAATTCTACTTCTAAATCGCTGTAGTAATTCATCTCGCTTTCTGATGAATTCTCCGCTTGCTCCGTCTGCGGCTCTGCGAACATCGGGAATTTCAAGAAACTCATCAACAGAACGAGTGCTAATATCCTCTTGCAGTTCCTTGATTTCAAGTTGNTTTTCAATGTTCTCAATGTGTTCAATCGCATTANTCAATTTCTCCTTTTCAATANCACGCATATAAATAAATATGCAGACAATCAAAATTATTATTGACGGTATAAGAAAACCGAAAATAAAACCTTTTCCAAAATCCGTTAAAATANATTTCTTTTCCTTCCCGCTGTTAATAAACATAATTAGTGTTCCCTCCAACGGCTTACAACTTTTAAGCCCACAATTCCGAATAGAACAATCACCACAATACAGAACCATATCCAATCCCTGATATGATCATTTATTAAAAGCCAAGTAGCCGCATACAAGCAGAAAGGTTTGAACCCAAGTAATTTAGAAGGAAGCGAAACAATACGCTTCCCCAAAATCTTAAATAATTCCTTAAATGTTAATTGCCATGTCGGTTTGTCTGATATTTGAATTCCGTCTGATTTACTCATATTAAGCACTCATATCAATAAATTTTTTACACACTGTTTTTGAAAGCCAGTATGTTTCAAGATCATAGAATGTATTTTTTTCCTTAGAACAAAAACACAAACGTGAATTGCGGGTAGAACATGAAGCAACTTTACAATGCAGACAATCACCGCAATTTTTCTTCTTGTTACGTTCAGACATTAAAAAAGCGTTTGAACTCGCTATCAAGCCCATAAACTGTTTTTCCTTCCTTTGCCAGTTTTTCAAGGGCTGAACGGTCAAGCCCACGCACCCAAACTTCATGCCCCTGATTTTGAAACCAGTTTGAAACTTCTGTAATGTAACGTACCTTCGCATACGGCTCTTGCGAATTCAAAATAACAGCGTCATCAACAAACCCTGCGATATGTGTTGCCGTCCCTGCGGCAACCATTCTATCGCCGTGCTTTTTGTCTTTTTTCGTAACATAAAACACAGCCTTTATATCGCCGCTTCTGGGGTTTGCTTTTGTAAACACACGCTTTAACAAATCGTCTGCGGTAGTGCGTATCAATAAGCCGGTAGCGGCGTACAACGCCATGCACACAGCCCCCGAACAATCGCTGGTTATTGGGTTTTCATTCCCCCAACCGTAAGGGCTTCCAAACTGCAATAAAAGAAAATATACAAACTTGTCATGTTCTGACATTTTCTCAAATTGCTGTTTTTCAACCTTCATTAATTCTTCCCACTTGATCATTATCTTCCTCCGTGTTTGATAAGATTAAATAAAAAATTAACCAGTACCGATAAAGAAGCGATAATCAAACTAACAATTGAAATATTATTTTTTCCTCTTTCCGTTTCTTTCGTTTCCAGTTTTTGAACACGCCCGATAACGTGCTCCTTAAACTCTTTCATTTCCCCTTTTAACTCCCTCATTTCGCCTAACGTCTCCACAATTAACTGTCTGTCTTGAATTGTCATGGAATTACCTCCTGTTTGATGGTGTTTATTCTTCATTTTCTCCCTCCATTATTTTGAAACCGGAAACAAACGCTTTGTCTTTTTTGTATCTAAACGAAAACGCATTAATCGTTCCCGACATTTCCTCATTCTCCAAACAAATTTTTACTTTTGCTCCAATCCTTGCGTTGAATAACGCACAATGCGTTTTAACGGTAAATTCNTTTTTATTCTGTATGCGTTCTGCTAATTCACGAATGACCCAATCCTCATATTGCGGCTTTCCGTCAATTTCATAATCAGAAAAATAAGAGCCGCTAATATTCAAAGCAGCAGTACCGTATTTCGCAATTCCATCATCATCACGCATGAAGCAAGAACGGTTCAAATCAAGTACAATAGGTCTGCCATGAATAGAAGCATTGAACAAATCGCTTTCAATATCTTTTTTCAATGTCAAAACCGCCTTATCATAATTGCTTGTAACATCGTAAAAGGAATAAGACAAAATACNGCCGTCATAAATCAGGCGGCTTTCCGCTTCCTCTTGCGTATCTATTTCATCAGCGAAAACAACATTTNTTTCCTTGCCGTTCTCGTCAATAATTCTGTACTTCGCTTCATATTTTGAAATTTCAATTTCACGTTCCAATGAATACTTAAAAGGATAATAAGGTCTTAATAGTTCATCATAAATAACAGGCGATTCGTCATAATGCCATATCTGCTGTTTTTCAAGAGAGACAGGCATATTAATTTTTAGCCTTATATTGTTGCGGTAATAATCCGCCCTTGCCGTTTTTCGTAAATAAAATATTTCATTGCCGTAAAAAGTATGCGAGTAATCATTTTCATTTTGGGCTTCTGTCTGGTAAGGTGAATGAGCGAACACTAACGGCTTTTCCGGCGCACATTCCAAATGACAACGGTAAGCGGCAGCAAGGCTTGAAAGTTCCGCCCAAATATTTTTCCGTAATCTTACATAAGGCAATGTAACAGGAATTGTTGAGCAATCAATATCATTTTCATTTAACCCTGCACGTTTTGCGATACCATGAACAAGTGATTTTTCGTTTTGTGTTTTATCACANACAACAGAATATGTAAAAACCGCGGGGGAAGTCCAATCTCTTGCTTCGTCAGACTTTCGCAGTTTNTAAGACAAATCCTGTAAACCAATATAAATATATTTTTTACGCCCGTTGCCTTTTATATCCTGTATGCCTTTATCGTCAATATAAAAAACAAATCTTTCAAAATAAGAAAGCGTATCGCCGAGAGTAAAGGAAATTTTTACTTTCGCACCTGCCAAAACATTATTAAAAGAATAAGCTCCATGAAAATTATCTAAAAACAATTCGCCCCTTGCGGAAGTACCGCCGGAGACTTCTTTCAATCCAAAAAAATTGGCTTCGATAATATCCTGCTCCATAATTCTGTGAAAGAAATTAAATTCGCTTTCAATCTCAATTTTCAATCGAACAGGTTTATCCCTTTTTTCTATTGCCTCTTGTAACGCTCCGTCTATTTCGTAGAATTTCATAGTAACCTCAATTTAGTGCGGTTGAATAACCGCACATTAAAATCGAATATGAAACTTTGTTTCATAATGCACCCTCGCCAGTGGTAAAAACCTCTGTATAAACAGAACCAGAAACATAATATCGAAGTGGACCGATAACAGTATCACTTGAATTGACGCTTGTTTCATCAGAAACCAATACAAGGTTATTAAGTGTTATTCTGAATATTCCAAAATGTTTATTTTCGTATTTATCACGAATTAAAGTAGCTGTAATAACTATTTTTTCAATGTTATTGGGTAATTCACTATCTTTGCTTATTGTTCTTTTAATCCAAATCTCTGTTTTAGAGCCGCCTTCTTTCTTAATTAAAATTGTTAATCCGTAAATATTGGAAAATTCCCTGTGGTTTATTCTGTATTGAACATTATTACTGTTAAAAATTTCTCCTTTCTCTTTTTGAATTTCAATAAAATCCTGTTGTGATAAATTGCATGAGTTTTGCGAAGCAAAACTCAAAGGAATTCCGCAAAGCGGAATTCCAGAACGCTCTCCGCATACATCAAGTTTTAATTTAATCGGCTTTTCACGTTCAAAGCGTAATTCAAAACCCTGTACCCTGCATTGCTCAAAAACAAATCGTTCAATTCCTCTGTCTTGTATCAAATCAAAACAATCTGAATTTTCCATAGGTAAAAGGTCTAACTGGTATCTGTATAAATTTCTGGTTTCCGAAATAAAAACAGGTTTATCGACAGAACCCATTGCAAGGTATAAAAGCAATGGAGCAGTACCAATCGTCAGCGGAGTTACAACACAGCCAGTAACGCCGTTCTTTTTTACAATCGCTTTGCAATTACCGTACCCCTCGATAGCCGCTTCTTCCTGTAAAAGCGATACTGCTTCCCTGATTGTTTCCTCCGAATACGGCACATCTAATTCTATGTGTTTAGTTCTGATTACAATGGAACAATCACAGCCTTGTATTTTCATAGGTTCTCCAATGTAATACGCAAAGTTATAATCGTTTCCCATTCCATACCGCAATCCGCTTTTTTTGGCGGTATATATTTTCTATTTGTTATAACAGCCCTATCCGCTGCGCCGCCAAGTGTAACATCTTCACATAACGCCTTTTGAAAAGCGGCGGCGTAAGCGTAACAATATAATTCACTTTCAACAGTATCTAAAATCGGAAAAGTAATTGTTAATGAATATGTATCTTGCTTAATTATTCTTTCTTTTTCTGTTTGTTCACATGAAGAAAGAGAAACCACAGGAGCAATAACGGTATCACCCCTGAATATTCCAAACTCAATAATCGGTAT
>JGI24694J35173_10004241_pt1 | contig 10336 bp, 9 predicted proteins | sample TergutCo191P1_FD_35173 | JGI IMG/M metagenome (IMG submission 35173) | reverse complement strand
CAAGAGTGTAACTGCCTCCTCCTATTGCAATACCGCCGTAGTGCGTAACAAATTGCAGAAGAGTCGGATGCACCTGCGTTCCGTCAGTGTCAATATAAGGCCTTGTCGGGAAATAATTGTTAACAGGATCATTTAAATTGACATACGGCCTTCCTGTCCGCGGATTATTGAGCCTTGAAAAGTACGAAAGCATAATGGTAGAAATTGGTTTTGAAACAGAGCCAATCGGGAAAATCGAATTCTCCGTTACCGGCCTCCTGTTGGCGACTCTTCGCTGCTGTGACTCATGATATCCCCGGCTGAAAAACGCCGTCCTGCCGTTTTTATAAACGCCGACAGAAAGCCCTGTTATGTTCCAGTTGGCGTTTTGCCCCGTACTAAAGTTTCTGTTTTCAAAGTGGTTGTCCACTAACAAGTTTACCCTGTCGAGTATCAGCCGCCATTCTTCATCAGCGGGCTGCCCTGTTGTGCTTGTCTGCGCATAAACATTGGACACCGCCAATACACAGATTGCAAAAACCGCAAATAATTTTTTATTCATATAATTATCCTTATCGTTCTTTATTTTTACCGGCTGCCCTGAACGTTTACCGTGTAACTGCCGTTTCCCCTGTCCCAGATAACTCCCGCGAAAAATGTGAATGTTTCTCCTGCTCGCAGATTCCGTGTAAAAAGGAAATTATTACCTTGTCCGCCGTCATCGTTAATCTCCCTTGAGCCGCTCATCGCCGAATACGCTACCGGGTCAAGCGTTCCGTTGTCTGAAGATTCAAACGTGTATACGCCCGCAGATGACGCGGTAAAACTTATCTGCGCTCTTTGCCCGTTATTTATAGTGACAGCCGCCGGAGTATTTAACGCAAGCATCACTGACTGAACGCGTTGAACAGTTACCGTATAACTGCCGCTTCCTGTGCCGCTGCGAACTCCCGCGAAGAAAGTGAAAACTTCCCCTGTGTTTAAATTCCGCGCAAAGAGAAAATTTCTGCCGCTCCCGTCGTCCTGGCTAATTACCACTGCGCTTCCCGTGCCGGTCGAAGCTGAATACGCAGTCGGGTCAAGCGTTCCGTTGTTTGAAGATTCAAACCTGTAATCCCCTGCCGAGGGCGCGGTAAAATTCATCTGTACTCTCAGCCCGTTATTTATATTGACAACCGCCGGGGCGTCCGCCGTAAATGATAATGACCCTAGCTGCACGGCTCGAACGTTTACCGTGTAACTGCCGCTTCCATTGCCGTATACAATTCCGGTGAAGAAAGTAAAAACTTCCCCTGCGCGCAGATTCCGCGTAAAGCGGAAATTGGTACCGCTTCCATCGCTTCTAATAGGCGTTGTGCTGCTCGCATTTGTAAACACAGCCGGCCTTAACGAACCGCTGTTAGAAGATTCAAACGTGTATTCACCTGCCGAAGGTGCGGTAAAATTCAACTGCACACTCAGCCCTCTGTCTATGGCGACAGATGCCGGAACATTTAACGTAAGCGTCTGCTGTACCGCCATCCGGCTGATTTCCGCGCCGCTTTCGGTAACAGTAAGAATAAACGCGTTGGGAATTCTTGACACTCTGGAAAGTGTAACGATTTTCCATTGACCGCCTCCGATTCTTGTAACAGCCATTAAACGGTACTGTCCCTGCCTTACCGTTTCAGGTACAACACAAGTCATTTCCATTACAACTTCCGATCCCGGCCGCAGCGTATGGCCAACAAGATTATCGCCTATATTCCTGCTCGCGATAACAGATACGATATTGTCGTTATTATCCACTACCGCCATTCCGGCTTGACCGCCGGGGAAAAATCCCAAACTTCTTAAATTGATATTGGCAATAGACCTTCGGCCTGTAGATCGAATTGCGGTGAACTCAGTTAACGCAAATTCATTACTGCCGGTACTGCCTGCATTCGGTTTAATATTGATGACGACGGACTGCGCACGGTCGTAATTTCTTTCAGGACGAGGCGCCAGTGCGTTAAGAGAATACCACCCGTCGTAACCGCCGCCCCAGCCCCAGTTGACATGAAATCGGCCTTGATTGTCATATCCGTCTACTATAAAAGCGTGGCCGCCGCCATCCTCCCTGCTTGAGCTGTAGTATACCGGTAAGCCGGCATCCAACTGCGATCTTATTAAAGCTTCCCATCCGGCATCGGTGTAAAATATGCGCTCATGCTGTTGAATGCTTCTGTCATAACCGAAAGTCTCGAGCATTGCGGTGTAATAATTTCCTTGTGCGCCGACTGCCAGAGCAACATGATACATTAATACAGCTACGGCATTACGCTGACGTTCGTTGCTGTTTCCNCCGTCTCTGCGATAACTGTTAAGCATATTATTCCAATCATAAGCAACNTTAAAATTTACAGATGATACAGTGACAAAGTGATTCGGNCCAACTGTCCTGCTTTGCCCGCTGCCCCGCGCCGGATGCCTGTGAAACGCCATTATCTGCGCCCATGCCGTATTGGTGCAATTGGTAAGGAGCCGCCCGGTGCCGTCATCTTTTGCATGACCGGGAATAAAAGGAAACAAATCATTGTACGGAGCGCGTTGGTTCCACTTTGTTTGTATAAGCGGCCTTACTACAGCCCCAGGATTCGGAGCTTCTCTTAACAGCGACTCAAGTTCGTCATCGCTGGGTAAAATTGGAAAATCACCCGGCACCGCTTCCGGCGGATCAACGCTGTCTCCAGCCGCCTGCGCGTATAAATAATTGCTGTTGGAAAATGCCAGCATAAGCATTAACAAAATAGCGATAAAGCCGTATTTCGATTTCATATATTATCCTTATATTAATTCCAAACTACGCCGGAATTGTTTTAAATCCTTACTTGAGGCATACTTAATTTATGAGGAGTTTTTTGCCGGATTTGACCGAAGAAGAATATGACGCTCTTGATGAATTTTACACTAAAAATCCGCCGAAACTGTCGGGTAACGGCAAAAGCGGCTTTTTCGCTAAACATACGGAGAAGGGCAATACACTTATTTTCGTTGACGATCTTTGCGCTGCTTGGCTGCGGCTGTTTAGTTCCCTCATCATTCCTCTCGCTTCACCTCAAAATCGATCACCTTATTCTTTCATTATCTAAATAACCCAGGTTATGAGTAAATTCCGGTGGTGATCCGTACGCGACATTTGAAAAGCGGAAAAGATGATCATGGAAAGTGATGTTAGCCCATCTGTAATTATCCGTTTGATATATTATGCCTGTATCATGGTTTATATGTTCATTATCGAACCATGTCAAATCAAAATATAATGTTCTGCCGTCAGTCAATATTAAAACATTCCATGCGTGATCCGGACCTCTCCATCTCTGTACAGTTTGAACAGAATTTACTTCTAACGCTTTATCAAAAACTTCATTTGTATAACCGCCGCATACTCGGTATCTTTTACCTGGAGTTGGTGTTATAGGTTTATAGCCGGTATATCCGCTGTAACTTTGCCAATCATATTCTATTTCATCGCATAGTTCTTTCGCAAAATCAATTACTTCCGCAAAAACAGGATCATTTTCTAATAAATATTCAATATATAGATCGTATTCATATTTGAATCTTAATGTTTGGTAATACGCGTATTCACCGTAAGTAGTAAATATGGATGATCCTCCCCGGTATCTTGCTCCTTCCCCCCATGTTTTTCTTGTTCCGGCATCTTTATATCCCGGCGCTACAATATATGACGCTTCAAATAAAATGGTGTTATTATCATCATCCCACCATACTTTTAACAAAGAATTTCTCATGTACGCTCTTTCCATTCTCTCTTGTGAAAATCCGGTATTCACGATCCAGTCTCTTGCTTTAGGCGGGAAAAATCCAATATTGGCTCCGTAATGCATTATTTCAGGAAAAGTTAAATCATCGGGAAAACTAAAATGCGGAAGATCTAAAAATTCTATTTGTACTTGTTCGACGTAATTTCCGTTGGTCCCGTTTCCGTTAGTCCCGTTTCCGTTAGTCCCATTTCCGATGGTCCCATTTCCGTTGGCTTCATTTTCGATGATTTCTTCAAGTATAATTAATAAAATATCACAGCCGGAAAACGATAGTGCGCTGACAGCAAGAATTGCGACCATTGCAAATGCAAGCGCGGTAAAACTCAATTTCTTTTTCATACATCACTTCCTTATTTAATATATATTCTGTTAAACAAGTCTTTACACATTTAATATATTTACTTTTAACAAAAATATCAATGCATTTGCCTACTTAATTGTTCTTTTTTATTACTTTATTGAGCAATGGGGAAGTCACTCCCCATTGCTTGCTGTTTTTACTTAGGGCTTCGATACGCTTGTGGTATTCCCATCAAATAACGCGCCGATTGTGCCGCCAGTGTAGGTGAATGTAACTCCACTTGCTTGACCATAATTATAATTCAACATACGCACGTCCGCCGGTTCTTCATTTCTTAAATTGCCGATAATGGTTCCGCCGTTCATGAAAAAGTTGATGCGTTGAGCCGATCCGGAACTTACGCCCGCGCCATAGGTACTGCCAGATGTAGAACCGGTGGTAAAGACATTATTGGTAATTTCTCCGCCGTTCATGGTAAATGTACTATGAGCGCCCACAAATACAGCTGCACATCCATTCATGTTTGATGTTGATGCATAAGTGACCGTATTTCCGCTGATTTCCCCGCCGTCCATAGTGAATGTGGCGAGGTTGCCTTCATTTGCGCTGCCGGTTAAATTCACCGGATAATATTGACCAGTAGAACTATGTCCCGTGATTTTCGAGCCTGCTTTCATTATCAGGTTGCCTCTCGTACCCACTGCTATAAGGTGTGTTGTCATACCATCTACACCTTCGATGGTAATATTTTCTCCCAGTATCAGTGAAACACCGCCGTTTGTATTTGAATAAGTGGCAGCAACATAGAAAGCGCCGCCTACGGGTGCGGTTATGATACGTTCCTGACCTTGACCTATACCGATAATGGTCAGTTCACGGTTTAACAAAGCTGAAGTAACCGTTGAAGCTCTTGCTGCTAATGTAACATCTTGATTTATTGCCAGGGTGTACTTGCCGTCATTCGCCGCTCCTGTAAGAACAAAGCGGGTAAAAGCGGCGGCTATGTCATTTGCCGCAACGGATTCAATGCGGTTAGATGTCCAATGAGCGGTGAGGGTAATGGGGCCGGTTACGGTGCTGGAAGCAAAGTCCCAGGCGGTTGCGCCGTTACGCCATTCGACAAATGTGTAGTTTGCCGGCATATCCCCAAAGTACAATCCAGGCTCGGTAAGGGTAAAAGCTCTTGTCGGAGGTGTCGGCGCGGTGATTTTTGCTCCGCTGGTCACTGCCGTATACGCGGAAACGGTTGATCCGCCGTTGCTGTTAAATGTTACGGTGTAGGTTTGGGATTCACCCCCCGGAACTTCAGGGGTACCGCCGCTGGGGCTGCCGTTATCACTGCCGTCACCGCAAGACACTGCGGCAAAGCTGATAATTGTGATGATGGCAATAACGCATAGGCTGCGCTGCCATACCTTTTGTGTGTTTTTCATTATTGAAAAACCTCCTTAGTTGATTATTCGGACAGTGTTATAATGAATTTTCAATCAGTTATATCTATCCATTTGAATAAATATATCTTTCGATACCGGGAATGTTTATGTTGTTTTGCTCATATTTAGATAAAAAGAGAAATATTTACATTTTTAAGGCTCTTTTTGGGGTTACAGTTCTATATCAAAGTAATTTTTAGCGTAATCCTTTACCATAGTTACCCAGTTATGGTAACCGAACATCTTTGAAGCGTAATACGACTGCTTCAAAAGCTCGGGGCACTCATCCTTGTCCCCCAGATTATTCAGGCAGCGCACCTTATACGCGGTTACCAAAGGCAAAAGGCGGAAAACCCCTGTTTCTATACATATTTCCGCGGCGCGGTCGCACATCTTCAGGGCTTCCTCATATCTTTCGGCGTAGGCAAGAAGCGTGGCAAGAGCATAGACAACACTGGCGTAATATTCCCCTCTGGATTCCTTGTCAATGTTGGTTTCCTCGAAGTTCTTTTTTAAAAGGCTTAACACGTTGATGCCGTCTTCAAGACGCCCGTTGTCACGGTACACCATCGTTGTAAGGTTGATTATGCGCACGTCCTGCTTGGATAAATAATATTTGTCTATGTCTTTTTCGTTGTACTCAGGGATGCTGATTTTCATAGCTTCCATAAGAAGCTCAAGTATGCACCCGCCGTCTTCTTTTCTGTGCAAAGCGCACATAGCCTTGTTTAATAAAATATATTGACGATTAACGCGCTCTTCCATGAACTCCGCGTCATCTTCTAGCGTTTTTATTATCGCGTCCGCCTTTTTGGTTCTCTCTTCCTGGTCGTCATATATGCTTTCTGTTTTTAATAATCCAAACAGCTCATCCTGGCTCTTATGGATATCCGCTGTTTTTTTATCAACAACAATATCGATATTACTCGGATTATACCCAAGCCTTTCCAGCAGCATCTCTGTCGTGCTTTTATTAGGCATGGTCTGCCCATTCTCTATCCTTGACAATGTTGATTGTTCAATAATCGGGTACGCCAGATCCTCCTGCGTCATTCCCTGTTGAATACGAAGTTTTTTTATCAGTGTCCCTACGTTAAGAAGCGGCATGGCATACATTATATCTGAAATTATACTAATTTCAAGAACCCGGGAAGAATTAAGAATACAGGCGGGTGATGGTAATATTAATACTAGTAGTGCATAAGGTAGGTTATGTAATAAAGAGTAAGGATAACTTTTTCACGTTCAATTAACTTCACTGTCAACCACTTAAAAAAGAANATCAATCATGCTACAATCTCCTATGCGGATAATTTCATGGAATGTAAACGGTATACGCGCGGTGGAAAAGCGCGGTTTTTTTGACTGGTTAAAAAAAGAGTCGCCTGACATTATGTGCCTTAACGAAACAAAGGCGGAACCCGGACAGCTTACTCAGGATTTTATCAAACCTCCGGGAACAAANTATACATCTTTTTGGGCGAGCGCTAAAAAGAANGGTTANTCGGGCGTCGCAATTTACTCAAAAGTTCAGCCTGATGATGTNCGCTTTCTTGGTAAACCTGAGTTTGATGATGAAGGCCGCGTTCTCATCGCCGATTACAAAGATTTCTCGGTTATCGCCGCGTACTTTCCCAATTCACAGGACGAACGAAAGCGGCTTGATTACAAGCTCGCGTTTAACGACGCGGTACTTAAACTTTGTAAATCTATAGTAAAAAAAGGAAGGCATTTAGTGTTATGCGGCGATTACAATGTCGCGCATACGCCGATAGATCTTGCGCGTCCTAAGCAGAACGAGAACAACGCCGGTTACCTCCCGGAAGAACGCGCGTGGATGACATCCTTTCTTGACGCGGGTTTTGTTGACACTTTCCGCCATCTTCATCCTGACGAGACCGGGCATTATACATGGTGGTCTTACATGGGTCAATCGCGAGTGAAAAATATCGGATGGAGAATCGATTATCACTGTGTAGACAAAGCCTTCCTGCCCGGTGTAAAATCATCAATCATAAGGCCGGATGTCGAAGGTTCAGACCATTGTCCGGTGGAAATTAAAATTAAAACAGAATAGAATGAAGCCTTTTAAAACTTCAGCTTTTGGAAAAGGCTCGAATAACAGGATTTTACAATGAGGATTAAATACAACGCGCCTACAGTTCTGACATTCACTTTGTTATGCGCCATTATACTGCTTCTTTCGCAGACAATAACTCCACGTTTGATGGAATGGTTTGCGGTTCCNGGTAAAAATAATTTTCACATAACGAATTTTAAAAACTTAATCACCCTGTTAACTCANGTCTGCGGACACGCGAACTGGGGGCATTTAATCGGCAATTTTACATTGATACTTTTAATCGGTCCGATGCTGGAAGCCAATTACGGCTCGTCATCGTTACTGGTAATGATGATCATTACCGCTCTTGTCACAGGCATCCTCAACGCTTGTTTATTCAACACCTATTTAATGGGAGCTTCCGGCGTTGTTTTCATGATGATTTTATTATCATCGTTTACAAATTTTAACAAGGGAGAAATTCCTCTTACATTTATTCTTGTTTTAATCCTTTACATGGGTGTACAATTGCTTGATTCATTAAACAATGATAATATTTCACAATTCGCGCACATCGCGGGCGGTCTTTGCGGAAGTTTCTTCGGATTCTTCAGNCCGCCAAAGAGGTAATTTATGAAAAAAGAATTTTTACAGTTTGATACCGAACGCGACAACGCCCTTAAGATGGCGCACCGCATTTACAGCGAAGGATTTATCCCCGATGTAATTTATGTTTCGCTGCGCGGCGGAGCGTATCTTGGAAATATCATCAGCGAATATTTTAAAATCGTGCACAAAAGTAAAAGACCTGTTTACTACGCGGCTGTAGTCGCGCGTTCCTACACCGACGTCGCGCAGTCGGATAAAGTTAAAGTCGACGGCTGGACATATTCTCCCGATTACCTGCGCGTNGGAGACAAGGTTCTGCTCGTGGATGACATNTTCGATTCNGGCAGAACGATAAATCATCTTGCTCACATAATAATTGACAAGGGGATTCCCCGCAAAGATTTAAAAATCGCNGTTCACGATTATAAATATTTCGCNGATAAACCCGAACAGCTTCAGTTTCAACCTGACTACTGGTGCCGCAANCACGATCTTTCTATTCATGATGAAGACTGCTGGATCCACTACATGAGCCACGAGCTTATGGGTCTCNCGGAACCGGAGCTTGAGGAAAATTATTATAAGCACGATCCCGAACTGCGCAAAGTCTTAAGCGTAATTAACGGGAATCCTGATGATCGAAAAACCGGCGAATAATATAATTATCTGCGGCATTGACGAAGCCGGCCGCGGTCCGCTTGCGGGTCCGGTTTACGCCGCCGCGGTAATCCTGTACGGCGATTTTAAACACAGAAATATTACACGCGGAAATGCGCCTAACGGAAATTTTCCGCACGATATTTTTCCTGCGGATCTGTTAAATGATTCTAAAAAATTAAACCCATCCCGCCGTGAAAAAGCGCGGGAAATCATTCTTGAAAAGGCGTTCGCGTACGGCATCGGCAGCGCGTCTCACACTGAGATTGACGATATCAACATTTTACAGGCAAGCCTCCTCGCGATGAAAAGAGCTTTTGAAGATATGATGGAAAGATCAAACGGAAAATTGTTACGCGAAAGTTTATCCGCGGTAATAGACGGCAAGTTCGCGCCTGACATTGACATCCCCTGTACCGCGCTTGTAAAGGCAGACGCGCAAGTGCCGGAAGTGATGGCTGCTTCTATTCTCGCTAAAACGGAAAGAGATCATTACATGGATAAAATGGCGGCATTATACCCGCAGTACGGTTATGAAAAACACAAAGGTTACCCGACCAAAGCCCACCGCGAAGCGGTATTGAAATACGGTCCGTCGCCGATTCAGAGAGTGACATTCACGGTTAGATAATTTACGTTAAACGCCATTTTCAGGCTGCCGGATTAATTTTAGCAATCCCCTTGAAATTATATATCCGCCGAAAATTACGATGAATCTGTCAACAATGTTTACGGGGATTCGTGATAAAATATTTACTGCTAAAGCGGGCAGATTGTACATAATAAGACCCGGTTTAAAAAGATCGTCCACCCCGAAATAATGTCTTTCAAAAAACAAATGCGTAATATAATCCACAACTCCGCCTAAAACGCTGATCGTCATGACGCATAATATGTATAATAAAAAAAGTTTGGAGACAAGCGCTGTGTAAGAAGCTATTATTTTTTCTCTGGATGAAAAATTGGGTATATCGGGTACGGCAGGTTTCAAAGCGCAGACAAGTAAAACTTCCGCAATGCTGCATAGTATATAAAAACTGTAACTGCCGTAATAAACACATGGAAGCAGCCATGTAAGAAAAGCCGTAAAAACTCCGGGTATTATGCCAAAAGCGAAAGCGATTGCCGCGGAAAATACGGTGTCGAGAAACAGGGGGAAGCGCAGAAAATTCATTATAAAAACACTGAATAACAAATTCATTATAACCGCAAAAACACTGAGAGCCGCTAATACTATTATGTTTCGCCGTGACAGATCGCAGGTAAAAAGATTTAAGCATTTAAATATCATTTTAATATTATATCAATATAATCAAATATTTGATATGCTTGTTATAATGAGATTTATTTTATGCGTCTTATCCGCGGCGGTATTTTTGTCATGCGCAAGCCCTGATAATCAGGGACTACAAGGCATAATTAATAAATGGAACAATATCGACAAGCTTTTAAACGCCGAAATAGATACAGCACTTCCTGTAGAAGC
>JGI24694J35173_10004237_pt1 | contig 10341 bp, 10 predicted proteins | sample TergutCo191P1_FD_35173 | JGI IMG/M metagenome (IMG submission 35173) | reverse complement strand
CAGACTCAAGCCCTTTCAGGCGGTGCCGCAGAAACGACCGCTTATTCAGGCGCAAACGTTTCAGAAGCCGCACTGGCAAGCGAACACAGCGATGAGCGCTATCTTTCGCCGCTTGCCGCACAAGAGCCTGTAGCTTACGCCGCAGATTATGTGCTTTATGAACAGCAAAATGCCGAAAGCCGCTTGTTTGCGCAAAGGGAGTTCTTTGGTGCTGAAGCAGCTTTAAGTTACGCTGCCCGCTCCGGCGAAAAAGAACTCATGGAAATATCAGATTCAGATAATCTGACACTTACAGGCGAACACGGGCAGGCTTACATCGCGGAAACGATAGCAAACCCAAGCGCTCAGGCAGATGCGCAAGCTTCAAACGCCGCAAGCGCCGCCGCTTATTCAGCGTCCGCTTACTTAGCGGCCGCTTATTCAGCGGAAAACACCCAAGCCCGCGTTGAGGTGCAAACGCACAACGCACACAACACTCAAAACGCGCTTGCATCACAAGCGGCAGCGCTTGCAGACAGCGAAAAACCGCCCAAATACTCACTTGAACATCCTGAACGCGAGAGCAGGGAGCGCTTAAGTCTTGAAGTACGCGATTACCGTACAAGTGAGACGCAGGCGCAAAGTGGCGAAACAAACAGGGGAGTTGAGCGCGCCTTTAACCCGACGCACGCGGAAATCGAAATCCCCGTTGATTTAAAGCCTTCTTCAAAACCGGCTGACGGTTTGGCTTCCAAAAATTCCGCCCACGATTCTTTGCAGAGCAAGTTCTTTGAAGATGCCCTTGCGCGAGAACTGCGTGGAAATCTCGGAATGGATATAGTCAAAAACGCCACGATAATTATCCGCAACGGTGGGGAGGGGATTTTGCGTCTTGCACTTAACCCCGCTTCACTTGGAATGGTAAAGGTACACTTTGAAATGACCGAAAACAAGATAATGGGGCGTATTATTGTTGAAAGCAATGAAGCTCTGCGGGCGTTCCAAAAGGAACTTCCGGTTTTGGAAAAGGCTTTCAGGGATTCAGGTTTTTTGGAAACCTCCCTTGATATGTCACTTGCGCATGATACGCAGGGCGGCGATGAGGGAGATAAGGCAGGGCAGCGGAACGATGGAATGTCCGCCGCTGATCGCACACTTGCCTCATCCGGTTACGAAAGCGTGGCTGAATTGAGTGAAAGCGAAGGTCTTGATTTACAGGCAATGGTTTTAGCCGCTTCTGCGGGTAGAAAAACGGTAAACATATTTATTTAGGAGAACCAAATGGCAATACAGTCTATAATGACTGCTCAGGAACGTGTCGATCTTGACGCATGGGCACAGGCAGAAAACAGGCGTTTATCGCTTGAAATCGAACAGCGGAGCTTAAACCCCTCTCAATCACTGGGCAAAGACGATTTTTTGCGGATATTGCTTACACAACTTTCGCACCAAGATCCAACCTCCCCTATGCAAGATAATGAGTTTATCGCGCAGATGGCACAGTTTTCGGCTCTTGAACAGATGAGCAATATGTCGGCGGACTTCGCCAGAATTGCCAGAATTATGCAATCCTCTGAAGCTGTCGGAGCGCTGGGGCAGGGCGTTGAAATCGCCATAGGTGAGGAAACCGTACAGGGAGTTGTTCAGGCAGTTACACGCGATGAAGTACCGCAGGTGATGGTTGACGGCAGATTTTTTGACTGGAATCAGGTAACAAGAATTATAAATGTAGCAGCAAGGGGGAACGACGAAGTATGATGCGATCTTTATTTTCAGGAGTTTCAGGACTCCAGAACCATCAGACAAGGATGGATGTAATTGGTAACAACATCTCCAACGTGAACACATTCGGTTTTAAACGTGACCGCGTGAACTTTCAGGATATGTTTTACCAGCAGCTCCAAGGCGCTTCCCGCCCGACTGACACTGTCGGCGGTGTAAACCCGCAGGAAGTCGGTCTTGGTATGACAATTGCCTCAATAGACACTCTGCACATTCAGGGTTCGTTTCAGACCACAGGCGTGGGAACTGACCTTGCCATAAACGGCACGGGCTTTTTTGTGCTTAACGANCGCGGGACAAACCTTTTCACCCGCGCAGGCACTTTTTCCCTTGACCGTGAAGGCAACATGGTGAACCCGGGCGGAATGCACGTACAAGGCTGGCTGACCCAGGAAATTGACGGCGTTCAGTTCCTTGACACTTCGCGCAACGTGGAAAANCTTGTCATCCCCATAGGCGCAAAAGACGCGGCGCGGGCAACCACAATGGTAAACTTCGCCAGTAACCTTGACAAGCGAACGCCTGAAATACCGGACGATGCTTCGGCCTTGCAGATGGAGCAGGGGACGTGGCGGACACAGCAGCGTATTTACGATGCGTTCGGCGATTCGCACGATCTGCAAGTTGAGTTTTCACGCGTTGCAGGCGTGAACAATAGCTGGACNGCGCGCGTTGTGGTAAACCCGCAGGCTGACGTTCCNACTAACACGTCAGTCGGGCTTGGCGCCCTTGCTCCGGTTGCCGGCGGCCCTGAAATTTTCACGCTGAACTTTAACAATCAGGGGCGGCTGGTGAACGTTGTTGACGGCGCGGGAAACGAGTCAGCCGAAACAGGACCTGTGATCATGAACGTNGCCTTTGACGTACAAAGTGCNTTNCCTGAAGATGACGGAACGATGGTGCGCCAAACATTCCAGTTGAATCTTGGTACGGTTGGCGGTCTGGTAAACTCAATGACCCAGTTTGCCGAACGCAGTACAACGCGCATTTTTGAGCAGGACGGGCACACGATGGGCTATATGGAAAACTTCCGCATCGATACGCAGGGCATTATCACAGGTATTTTTTCCAACGGCACTAACCGCGTGCTTGGGCAGGTCGCTATGGCGAGTTTCCCCAATCAGGGCGGTCTTGAAAAAGTNGGNGACAACAACTTCCGCGTTTCACCGAACTCTGGCATTGCCGACATAGGCACATCAGGCGTTGCAGGCCGCGGCACGATGCGTGCGGGCGTTCTTGAAATGTCCAACGTGGATTTGGCGGAACAGTTTACCGACATGATCATCACCCAGCGCGGTTTCCAGGCAAACTCACGGACGATTCAGACATCTGACCAGATGCTGCAGGAAATATTGAACTTGCGGTAAACGTAACCTCAAGCGATCAAAAAAGGTTTTAGATCGCTTGAGATATGTTGCGTTTATGCGTTAAACTTAATAGTATTGAGGAATAAGGAGCGTAATGGTAAAGGTAACCCGGCTTAACGGGACTGAATACTACATTAACCCGCATCAGATTGAATCAATCGAGCTTCGCCCTGACACAACTTTATTAATGCTTTCCGGCAAGCATACGATNGTGCTAGAAAAGGTAAATACCATAATCGACNGGATTGTGGANTACCGGCAGCGGATAGGCGGATTTAAGAATGAGGAATAAAATCCGCCCGATAGAGGTATAGCGTGAACATAGCGACATTAATAGGTGTAATTGGCAGTATTGCCATGATTATTTTCTCTATTGTCGTCGGCGGCTCGAGTCTTCTGGCGTTTATAGACATCCCCTCGATAATTCTGGTTGTCGTCACTCCACTTCTTATACTTTTCACATTTTCCAGCATGAAAGACATTATGAGCTTTCCGGGCATTATCAACCTCACGTTTAAAACGCCAAGCTTCAACGAACAGGGAATCATCGTTAAACTTATGGCAATGTCTGAAAAAGCCCGCCGTGAAGGGCTTTTGGCGCTTGAAGAAGAGCTTGAAGATTTGGATGATGAGTTTGTAAAAAAAGGGATGCGCCTGGTGGTTGACGGAACGGACGCGGAAATTATCCGCAACCTTATGGAAAACGATCTGAACCAGATGCAAGACCGGCACATGGGCAAAATATCGATACTCAATATGTGGGGCGCGCTTGCCCCAGCCGTCGGGATGATGGGAACGGTTATCGGACTTATCGGGATGTTGGGCAACCTCGAAGACAGGGCGGCACTTGGTCCGAACATGGCGCTTGCCCTTATTACAACACTTTACGGCGCGTTTATNGCGAACTTTTTTGCGATTCCCATGTCAGGCAAGCTGAAAACNTACGACGCNCANGAAACAAGACTTAAAGAAATGCAGATAGAAGGGGTNCTTTCCATACAAGCGGGGGACAATCCCCGTATTTTGGCNATAAAACTTCTTACATACCTTACCCCGCAAGATCGCAAAGCGGTAGAAGCGGAAGTGCTTAAGGATTAGGGTGAGGTAAACGATGCTGAAGGGACGAAGGGCNAAAAAAGACCCTGGCGGGGTAAAACAGGATTGGATTGTCACATACGCAGACATGATATCGCTGTTGCTCTGCTTTTTTGTCGCCCTTTTCAGCCCCGAAGATATTGACATAGTGCGCCTTGAGGCGATAATTTCAGCCTTCCACAACCGGGGGCAGGGCATAGGGCTTGGCGGGCACACCCTTTCACCNGGTAACCATTCCGCATTGGGGAACACAATTGCCGCAATGCCTTCGATGGAGCAGGGGCGGGCTATGGGAACAGCGATGCGCCGGGCAGTAAGCCTTTTTACCCCTGAAGTGCGCAGTAATTTGGTGCGAATTACGCAAGATGAACGGGGGATAATCATAAGTTTTGCCTCGGACGCCTTTTTCCACCCTGCCAGTGCACGAATAAATATCGAGGAAACGCGAGATGCCCTAATTCGCGCCGCAGCCCTGCTTAACTCAAACGAAGTCGGCGGAAGGCGCATCAGGCTTGAAGGCCACACCGATTCAGTTCCTATTGACCCTGCCGGCCCTTGGCAGGACAACTGGCATTTATCCGCCGAACGCTCGCGCATGGTACTGCGTTACCTGGCGGATTTCGGCGTGGATGAGCGGCGTTTTCAGATTTCAGGTTTCGCCGATACCATGCCCCTTGCTTCAAATGAAACGGAGCAGGGCAGGGCATTGAATCGGCGTGTTGATATTATCATTATTGACGAAGCACATTTATAGGAGGTAACAGAAATGTCTGACAGCGATGAACTTGATCTTGAGGACGGTGACGCTCCATCTTCAGGCGGATCTGCAAAAAAAACTTCAGGTTTGGTTGCGCTCCTGCCGAACTTGCTCAAATTTGTGGCGATAGGGCTTGGGGCTGTAATTTTTATAATAACGGTCTCTGTTATTACACACAATGTTCTCAGCCGCGCCGGAGCCGCGCAAACAGCCATTCCTGTGGCTTCCCCGTTTGTAGGCCAGCGCCCTGTGTTTTCGGCTTTTGAAGGTATAGGGCCTATTAACACAAGCACAAATGATCCGGTTCCGTTTATGGTGATGGTGGACATGGTGCTGTTGTACGACTTAAACGATGCCGCGGCCTTTTCGGAACTTAACGGCCGCCTTCATGAACTGCGCGATTTTGTCAGGCTTTATTTCAGGTCGCGCCGCGCCGATGAACTGAGGCCTGAAAATGAGCCGCGCTTACGGCAGGAAATTATCGAGCACTTGAATACAAGGGTGCTCAATTCCGCGCGTGTAAGAGGGGTAACATTTAACCAGCTTCACGTCATGCAATTATGATCGAAACCCCTTGATTTTCTTTCATTTGTGTGGCAGACTTAATAAGCGGAACTGAATTGCCGATGAAATAAGAGAGGGGTTTCAGGGGCATGACTGAAGTACTGTCGCAAGACGAAATTGACCAGCTACTCACAGCCATAAATGCGGGTGATTCGGAGCCTGAGGATATACGTCCGGCTGCGGATACCCGTAAGATAAAAATTTATGACTTCAAGCGCCCCGACAAGTTTTCCAAAGAACAGATAAGAACTATCTCCATGATGCACGAAACCTTCGCCCGTCTTACGACAACTAGCCTTTCCGCCCAGCTTCGCTCCATGGTACACGTTCACGTCGCCTCTGTTGACCAGCTCACATACGAAGAGTTTATCCGATCAATACCTACACCCACAACGCTTGCCATCATCAACATGGATCCGCTTAAAGGCAACGCGATTTTGGAAATAGACCCGGCGATAACCTTTTCCATTATAGACCGNCTTTTCGGCGGCACAGGGGAAGGNACGAAAAACCCGCACGAGTTGACGGACATTGAGTCATCAGTTATGGAAGGCATTATCGTCCGCATTTTGGGAAATATGCGAGAGGCATGGACACAGGTAATCGACTTGCGCCCGCGCCTTGGGCAAATCGACACCAACCCGCAGTTTGCCCAAATAGTGCCGCCATCNGACATGGTCGTGCTTGTAACGCTTGAAACCAAAGTCGGCGATGTGGAAGGCATGATTAACTTCTGTATTCCTTACCTTACCATCGAGCCTATTGTCGGAAAGCTTTCAACACAGTTTTGGTTTTCTACCGTACACCGCGGTGCTACAACGGAAAACTTAAACGTATTAAAGGAGAAGCTTGCATCGGTCGATGTTAATGTAGTAGCGGAGATTGGAAAAATAAATGTTACCGTGCGTGAAGTGCTTTCACTGCAAACCGGAGACGTTATACAGCTTTACAATACAAAAGCAGGTGATCCGTATTCGCTTAATGTTGGTAACAAGAAAAAGTTTTTATGCCGCCCTGGTGTTATAGGGAAAAAGATGGCGGTGCAGGTGATAAAGAGAATAGCNGAACTTGAGCAGGAGAAGTTTGAGGAGCTTGCATCCGAAGGGGATGAACTTTTATGAAACTCTGTTTCATATTAGATCACTGTGCGGTTATGAAAACCGCACGACAAAGGGGTTATTATGAGTGATGGTGCTCTGTCGCAAGATGAAATTGATGCATTATTGTCAGGTGTAGATACATCGGGTATTGGAAGCCCGTCTACGCAGGCAATGCCTGCGATGATGGGCGGCGGGGGAGGAGGCTCTGATGAAGATCGCAGAGCCATGCAGGACTTTTTGAGTGCCAACATAGGCGCTGAATCTTCCAACCTTTCCATGATGACCGGAGCCAGCGTAAACATAAAAGAGCCGCGTGTGAGCTTTTCCAGCCGCGATGCGCTTTTGTCTGAACTTCCTGATATGGTTACAGTGGTAAAAGCGGATTACACATCAGGTTTNCCGGGNGAACANATTTTTATAATGCCTGAGGATACCGCCCGAAGCATCGCCAGTCTCATGAGCAAAGAAGACAACATCGAAATGGATGAAATGGCGATGTCGGTAGTGGGCGAGGCTATATCGCAGTTGATTGGAACGCAAATTACTGACTTGACCAAAAAGACAAATAACAAATCCATCGCCTCATCAGCCCCTGAGGCTGCCAATATAAGAAAAGCCGCCGCCGCTTTACCGGCAGGGGATTTTTTAAGCGCCCACTACCAGCTTGATCTTGGTGACGGGATGCCGCATGAAATGTGGGAAATCTATGGTGCGGGAATTGCCTCNGACATTGCCAGGGCATTAACCGGCGGCGGCGCTNCAATGGGCGGGATGCCAAACATGGGAATGCCAAATATGGGCGGGATGCCAAACATGGGAATGCCCAATATGGGTGGAATGCCNGGCATGGGAATGCCCAATATGGGCGGGATGCAAGGCATGGGGATGGGTGGAATGCCCGGNATGGGAATGCAAGGAATGGGGATGCCNGGTATGGGCGGGGCGCCGACCAATGTGCAGTCAGTCCAGTTCCCCAANTTGATGCCCGGCCGCACGCACCAGGAAATGGGAAACATCGGTCTTATCATGGACGTTTTCATGGAAATGACTGTAGAACTGGGGCGCACAAAAAAGTCAATCAAAGACATTCTTAGCATGGGTGAAGGTACCATTATCGAACTTGATAAGCTTGCCGGTGAGCCGGTGGATATTTTGGTAAACCACAAACTCATTGCCAAAGGAGAGGTTGTTGTCATCGATGAAAACTTCGGTGTCCGTGTAACTGAAATTGTCTCACCCATGGAACGTTTAAATGACCTGGGGTAAACATAATTAGGATAGCCTATGAAAAAAAAACTTTACGTATACTTTTCCGTTGCTTGTGTTTTTGCGCTGGGTCTTTTCCCCTCATGCCGATCTTTGGAAGAACCGCCTGCCGCTCTACCGTTGCCTGTCATAATGTGCACGCCAACTTTGCTGCCTGCACCTGTTATTTCATGTCTGCCTGAAACATTTTCCCCTGACGCGCTGCCTTTGGAAGGTTTTCAGGCGAGTGCCTTTGAGCTCCGCGTTTTTGAGCTCACAAACCATCAAAGGCGCATTCACGGTCTTTTGCCGCTACAGTGGCACGATGCCGCTTCCTGCGCCGCCCGCGGACACAGCATGGATATGCACCGTTATGACCTTATGCGGCACTCAAGTTCTGACGGCTCTAACGCCCGCCAAAGGCTTGAACGTTCAGGCATTTCTAATTTAAGAAGCTGGAGCACAAATATTGCCGGCGGATGGTCAACACCTGAAGAAGTGGTTGCCGCGTGGATGCAGTCCCCGCATTACAGACAGAACATAATACGCCGCGATTTCACACACATAGGCATTGGTTTTGTCCCGCGCCCTCAAGGCTCCAATTCACGGTTTCCCACATATTGGACAGCAAAGTTTTTTGTGTTTGAGTGAGCCTGGGTGCGTAAGTATAGTATTTACCTGACAGTTTGAAAAAACTGCGGTAATCTTCACAATATTAAATCATATATTCGCTTGTATTATTTAGCCCGTTTGTTTATGAACCCATTATCTATTTTTTGGAGACCAATTTTTGGATAATATTCCATTGCTGTTGGAGAAGAAAGAAGTATCAAGGCTGTCTGTTCACCAATATGTTTTTTTGTTATTTCTAAAAGTTTTTTGCCTATTCCGGTTTTCTGATATTCCTTCTTAACAGCAAGATCTGATAAATAACAGCAATAACAAAAATCTGTCAATGAACGAGAAATACCAACCAAATTATCATTGTCCCAAGCAGTTATAACTAAATTAGAGTTAGAATACATTTTTTTTATTCGCTCTTTATCCATTGTCGGGCGATTTATTCCGGAACTATTATAAAGTTCAATTATTTGATCTGTGTCAGGTATTATGTCACCGCGATAGATTATTTCCATATTTTATTGTCACCCCTTCAATAAATATTGATATTATTGCTTATATATTATATTAATTATACTGTCAAGAGATCGCAAGTGCACTTGAAAACTTGAACTTAACGTTCTTGTTAAATGAAGTTTGTTTTTTATCCCATATCCATATTTTGTATTTGTTTAAATGCCATAAACTCTTCCCTCAACTGCAGCTCAATTTCTATTAAGTTTTTTATCACTTTCTCTAATTCAATTACCGTTTCGTTTTGTTCCTCTCCTAACCGGGAAGTAACGGCAGCGGCTTTTTCCATTAAGTCCAAAATATTTAGAAGAACTTTCGAAGAGTCATCTATATCCGTAACAAATGTTAAAAGTTCAGAAATATTATTTGTACCGGTTGTTATGTCGTTTCCGGTAATATTAAGCGAATTTGTTGACTCTTTGACGAGTCCGATAATTTCTTGTATCGTGGAGTTAATTGATTGGGCTGATTCGTTTGAGTTTTTAGAGAGATCCCTGATACCGTCAGCGACAACTTTAAATCCTTTTCCTGACTCTCCGGCATGGGCGGCTTCTATAGAAGCGTTTATTGCCAGTAGATTGGTTTTTGCGGCGATGTCTTGAATTACTTTGATAAATTCAATTATCGTTTCCGATTTTGATTTNAGCTCCGCAATCTTACCTATAGAAAANCCCATCGATTCATTTACCGTTTTCATTGTTGTTTGTAAATTNACCGCATATTTACTACTGTAATCCGCTTTTTCACTTACACTGTTGCCGGCCTTAACGCCTGTCATAATACTATTTAAAGATTCAAGCGCTTGTTCGTTGACTTTTTCAGATATGGTTTGTGTTTTGTATATTTCAGTTTTTAAGGTTTCTGAGATTGTTCCTATTTTTGTTATTATCTGACCGATAGAATCCATGCTGTTTTTAATAATCGTATTATCCTTTACTATTTCGACAGCACCTGTCGGATTGCCGTTCTCATCATATATACCTGCATTGGATACGAGGGAGTGAATAGTGGCTCCACTTTTATGATAAACATCTACGGCAACATCCTTTAAAAACTGCCTTGATTCCAGACAACGCTGCGTTGGACAATCGCTTTGAGGAGGGCATACACAAGCTTTAAATATTTCATAGCATTTTAATTTTTTTGCCTCGNNAGCGGAATACCCCATAAGTTTGGCAATAGAGTCAGGCCAAAAGATAATATTATAATCCATGTCNCTGATATAATAAGGGTCAGGCATTGCTGATTGTATGGCTTTAAGCTGGGCAATTTCATTTATCAACTCTTTATTTTTAACATTGGCAGATTCTAATTCACG
>JGI24694J35173_10004234_pt1 | contig 10345 bp, 8 predicted proteins | sample TergutCo191P1_FD_35173 | JGI IMG/M metagenome (IMG submission 35173) | reverse complement strand
ACCGCCGAAGCCAAAGTAAAAATCACTGAGTGGCTTTCAGAGCGGGGGCTTGGAAAAAAAGCGGTAAACTATAAGCTTCGCGACTGGATTTTCAGCCGCCANCGCTATTGGGGCGAACCAATCCCTGTGATCCACTGCTCTTCCTGCGGNATAGTCCCGCTAAAAGAGGAAGACCTNCCCTTAANACTCCCTNATGTCAGCTCTTACTCGCCNACCGGCACAGGCGAATCGCCCCTTGCGGCAATTGATGAGTGGGTGAACACAACCTGTCACAAGTGCGGCGGCGCTGCGCGGCGGGAAACAAACACAATGCCCCAGTGGGCGGGCTCTTGCTGGTATTATCTGCGCTACCTTGACCCGCATAACGGCGCGTCCTTTTCCGAGCGCGAAAAGCAGGACTATTGGGCACCTGTGGATTTGTATGTTGGCGGCGTGGAGCACGCGGTTTTGCACCTTTTGTACAGCCGCTTTTGGCACAAAGTCCTTTACGATTCAGGGCTTGTGGGTACAAAAGAGCCTTTCATGCGCCTTGTAAANCAGGGCATGATTGTTTCGTTTGCATACCAGCGCAAAGACAAAACGCTTGTGCCCACAGACTTGATTGAAAAGCACCANGACGGAAGATTTTTTGAGAAAGAAACCGGTGAAGAAGTGACCGAAGTCATTGCAAAAATGAGCAAAAGCCTAAAAAACGTGATAAATCCCGATGACATAATAAGCGAGTATGGCGCGGACTCTTTGCGCGTTTATGAAATGTTCATGGGCCCTCTTGAAGTCAGCAAACCCTGGAGCACCGCGGGGCTTATCGGCGTTTCCCGCTTTCTTGAAAGGATTTGGGCTATAAGCAATAATGTTTTGGTTTCTGAAAACTCCCCCGCGCCTGCAAACACTGAAGAACTCACAAAACTACTGCACAAAACGATCAAAAAAGTGACTTCTGACACCGAAAGCCTTAACTTTAACACCGCCATAAGTCAGATGATGATATACTCAAACGAACTCAGCAAACTGCAAAGCGTTCCCCTTAATCTGTGGAAGCCGCTGGTTATAATGCTTTCTGCGTACGCGCCGCACTTGGGAGAGGAGCTGTGGGAAAAAATCGGGCATGCNGAATCTGTTTCAAAAAGCGAGTGGCCGCGTTATGAAGAAAGCCTCACCATAGATGATGAGGAAACAATTGTTGTTCAGGTAAACGGCAAAATCAGGGACAAGTTCAGCGCTGNAGCGGGAACCGGAGCCGGGGAACTTGAAAATACGGCAAAAGAACTGCCGGGCGTAAAAAAATGGCTGGACGGGAAAAGCATTGTTAAAGTAATCACAGTACCCGGGAAACTTGTAAACATTGTGATAAAGTGAACGGCTTAGCGGATTCTGGTGCTTCCCATGATTTGCAGGGGAATGTCCAGTTTCCCAAGCCCTTCGCTGTCCGCAATAAAAGTGACATTTCCNCGATTNTCATACGCAACGTTGCTTCCCTGACTTAAAACTGTAACNAGTTCCTGCACAATAACNGGCGCGGTGATAACAACATTAGTGGAAATGGCTGTCCTGCCATTCGCGGCAATTCGCGGTGTGTTACCCAAGCTGCTCTGCGTCCANGCACGGTTGTTNACGGTGAATTCGTAGTTGAACTCACCAACTTCAAAGNCAAAGTTGTTTCTGTTGTGCACTTCCCAGCCAAGTTCAAACTCAAATCTTAGCATTCCAAGCGATCTTCGTGTTATGCCAGTGAAAAAAACTTCAGGCGGCCTTAAAACAGGGATTACTGACNGAACAGACACAGCATTGTTTGATAACATTGCGAAGTGATCCTCTTGANGCTNANGCTGAGGAAACCCCATGTCCTTAAGGGAAACCGCAATTGAAAAAACGCCATGGGCTTGATATGCATTAAACTCATTCCCAAGAGAGCGTAAAATATCTTCATAGGGCACATTGATGCTGACAGGCGTTTTATAANNGGAAGTTGGAGGAATTATCGCCCNGTAGCCAAGATTGCCTGATGAAACTATCGTGTCATTGATATGGTAAACCCANATGAGGTTTGGGAAAGGAANGGGAAATGTATTGGGATTTTCAACTTCCACATCCCATGACAACTGAATGGCAGAAAAATCATAGCTTACAATGCGTTTATCTCCAAGATGGAGAAGCGGCAATTGCGGAGGGATGAGAATTCCTGAAACCTCAAAGATCTCAGGTTCAATTTCTTTGTCAGAATGCTTGAAGTTTATTGAAAGTTCAATGTGGTATGGAACTTCCTTCACCGGAAATAAATGTGAAAATTGATTGTAAAAATCCTTAAAAGCAAAGCTTACAGGAATTGAAACGCGCGCTGCTCTTCTGCGCCCAATAGTTCCGGTTAAAGATTGCGTGCCTGAAACAAATCTTTCACCATCAACAATCAGTCCCCATTCAATACTAGGCATAGGAAGCGGAGAGTGACCTGGATTTTGTATNTTCAGGCTGACAGCCAATTCTGTCCTATCAAAACCTGCCTGTGTAACATCGACAGAAACCAGTGACACGTTACGCCCTTGCTCTGCGTTATCAAACGATTGGCAAGCAGAAAAAACAAAAAGAGCAACAAAAAGAAAAAGAAAACCTCGAATCAATTTAATCCCTCATTTGCTTACTTTCGATTCTCTCAAATCCACAGTATGGAACGAGCGACGAAGGAATCTTCACAGATCCGTCAGGCTGCTGAAAATTTTCCAGAATAGCAATAATTGCCCGTGAAACGGCAATTGCTGTACCGTTTAACATATGGACAAACTTATTTTTACCGTTTTCATCCTTGTACCGGATGTTTAACCTGCGAGCCTGATAATCAGTGCAATTCGATGTGGAAGTTACTTCTCCCCAATCGCCTTGAGTTTTTGACTGGACACTTGCCCTTCCGGGCATCCACGCTTCCAAATCCCACTTGCGGTACGCAGGCGCNCCAAGATCACCTGTNCANGTATCNACCACACGGAATGGGATTTCAAGACCTGAAAAAATTTCCTCTTCTATGAGGCGCAGTTCTTCATGCATTTTATCCGATTCCTCAGGCAGACAATAAATGAACATTTCAAGCTTCGTGAACTGGTGAACGCGGTAAAGCCCTTTAGAAAATTGCCCGGCAGCCCCCGCTTCGCGCCTGAAACAGTGGGAAAGNCCNGCCATGCGAAGGGGAAGTTTTTCCCTTCCGATAATCGTATCTGAATAATAGCCGCCAAGCGTAATTTCCGCAGTTCCCACAAGGCAGGAGCCTTCCCCTTCAAGTGAGTAAATGTTGGACTCTTCCCCGCGCGGGTTAAAACCTATGCCTTCAAGGATTTCCTCCCGCGCTATATCCGGCGTAATAAAAGGGGTGAATCCTTTTTTTTGCAAAATATCAAGGGCATAACGGACAAGGGCAAGCTCTAAATACACACCTTCGTTTTTCAGGTAATAAAACTTGGTTCCTGAAACCTTCGTNGCAGTATCAAAGTCAACAATGTCCAAATCCTGCCCAAGTTTCACATGATCATGCGGCTGGAAATCAAACACAGNCGGCTGCCCTACCCGCTTAACCTCAAGGTTATCCTTATCCTCGCTGCCAACCGGAGCGTCAGGATGTGCCATGTTGGGGATTTTACGTGCCTCTGCAAGCAGTTCAGCTTCAGCAATAGACAAATCAGCTTCAAGAAGGGCAATGCTGTCTTTAAGCCTTTTCCCTTCCTCCACAAGTGCTGCGCGGGAAGCGTCTTCAAGTTTTCCCTTCATTGCCGCCGCATTTGCGTTCCGCTGCTGCTGGAGCGTTTGCAGGGATGTTGAAAGCTCCGTACGCGCGGCAAAAAGCCTTGCCACTTCATCAGCGTCAGCATCCATGTGCCTGTTGGTGATATTTTTTTTGACTTCTTCGATGTTATCGATGATAAAACGATAATCAAGCATAGCTATCAAGAATATATCAAGAATATCTTATTTAGTCTACCCGCAAAAAAAACCGGCTGCCAAAAGATTTTTCATCTTTGAGCAACCGGTTCTCGTAAGTCCCTTTTGGGCTAAACTGCCTGAAAAATTATCCTAATCATCGATACCTGTCGGGGGTGTAAACCCAAATCGCGCCTGCTGATCCGCGCCATGAATTGGATCCCAAGGGGATCTTGTCTGAACTTGAGCTTCCACGAAGTGGAGGATCTGGTTCTGACCAAAGCGCTGCATCTCAAACATTCGCCTTTCTGCTTCGCGGTCGCGGATAATGCCCCACAGAGCCTCATCATCAATGTCCCTTTCCTGATCAAGAACGGCAAGGTCATAAATAATGCGCACATCTTTGAAGTACACGATAAAGTCACCGCCTATGTGAGAGGCATCCCTATCAAGGCGGAAACCGCCGAACTTCACGAAGGGCATTGAATGGGGATACAGAGGGAAGAGCCTAAGGTCGCGGTGGCGCACATCGAAAATGTACTGGGGGTTGTTCCAAACAAGTTCGCCCCAGCCGTCGAAGTTAAGGCGTCCCATGAACACGGTCTGCTCATTGCCCATGCTGTCAATGAGAATCACGTTTAAAGCGTGGGGAAAGTTAAGCCCATACACGTTAACAGCGACAGACCTGATGGTTCCAACGTTTTTCACAACACCGAAGCCGCCTTCAAAGCGGGTCGGACCTGCGAAGCCGTTACCGACCGGAGCACCGATGTTGCCTTCATCGTCGATATCAACCATTGCCTCATAAGCCGGAATCTCAAACGGCGGTCTAATGAACGCGTGTGAAAAGGCTTGAATAAGCGGGAAGTGAACCCGCGCACCCATTACTGTTCCAAAACGCCTGGAAGGCGCTTCCCGCGTGTACGATCGGGTTACGTTGTGGATCGTGCGAGCGGAGGAATTCAATTCAACACTCCAATTCTCTATCGCAAGCGATGTCCTCATCAACGCCCTCTGACTGGCAGTGAAGCTGGCTCCTGCCACATGACCGTAGTCCATTACGGTACGGCGGTTCTGGTTCGGCATAGTGCCCTGATCATCTTCGCCTACAGGCACGCGGATATCCGCAGCCAGCAAGGAAAAATCAATCAACACACTTTCGTTCGCGAACAGCATCCCAGCAGAAAACACCGCGACGGTAACAAGAATGATAATCCGTTTCATTCAAAGCTCCTTTCAACTAAAAGTTTTCTTAAACCATTATTAAGTAAGTATATTATATACCCTTAATTTGTCAACACCTTATGGTGAGGTTTTACGTCCTACTATTATCGGCAGGATCATCAAAGATCCGGCGAAATTCTTCAAAAAAAACTTGATTTCCGCCGATAAATATTCGCACATCGCTTACNGAAGAAAAGTTGCGCCGTATCCCTTTGTTCAAGGTCAAAAGGCTTGTGAAAGCGCTCCCCCCTTGCGGAGGTGGTAAGGCTGCCTGNTTACTTAGGCTTGCAAACACAACGCCGTCTTGATATATCAAGGACAAAAGCTGCGTATCACGATAAAAAAGGAGTTTAGAATCGTGTGCCTGCGGGCCCAAAAGAACCTGCTCCACATACCGCCGCACATCCGTCTCACGGTTTCCCGATCGGTTAATAAAACGCTCTTCCACAACCGGGAAAGAGTCCCTCACTGCGTAAAACACAAAAGTTCTTCTGGTAAGTCCCATACTCGCAAAATCAACCAGCGCTATAATAACAAGCACCGCCAAATATACAAGGCGGCGGTTTACGCTGCTCTTAAAAAACTCACCAATTTTGGATAAAACTTCGCTCATGCTCCCACTCACTGTGATCCGGCCAAAGCTCCTGACCGTTCAAAAAAGGCAATAAAATCAGATATGCCATTATACAGTGCATGAGTGAGCAAGTTCAAGTGTGAAGGGNTTTCCAAAAGGAGCGCGTCAGTTTCGTTGGTCTTAAACGCCAGCTCAACCAGAACCGAAGGCATACGGGCGTTTCGAATCACAAACCATTCGGCGGGTTTTACCCCCCGGTTCGGTTTGAGATGCCCCACAGACTGCCCAAGCCGCGCAAGAATATTATTCGCCAAAAGTATGCTTTCGGTGGCAAGAGTCTGCTCCATCATGCTGTTTAAAATCCATAAAACTTCTTCGCTTCCGGCAACGCTTCCCAAATCAATTACCTCGCGGCGGTAACCGGGGCGCAGGTAAAAAATCTCAAAGCCTCGCGCGTTTCTGTTAAATGAAGCGTTTGTGTGGACGGAAACGAAAATCGCCACCTCGTTCTCCGCCATAGGAATCGCGTTTGCGAGGTTCACCCTATCCTCAAGGGATACGGTTACATCTCTGTCGCGGGTAAGCAGCACCTGCTTGTCCGGGAAAGACGCCGCAAGCTTTGCGTGAAGGCGGAGNGAAACATCAAGCACGATGTCCCGCTCAATAAGGGTAAACGTCCTCCCGGCGACTGTGTGAGTTGCTATCGCGCCCGGATCTCTCCCGCCATGCCCCGGATCGATTACAATTGCTGCGACTCTAAAACGGGAGCGGTTTTCTTCAATGTTGCGTAAGAGGGTGTACCTTACTTCCCTGATAAAACTTTCCGGAAACCTGATGTTTCCCTGTTCAGTGTAAGGCAAGGGAAGATTTAATATATCCCTGTGATCCATGAGAACCGCGCCGCTTTCCCCCGCCCTGCCGGATGCGAAGCTCGCTTCGTGCCGCCCGACGGTGAATGTCCCGGAAGAAAAAAACGGATCCCAGCGGAATTCGGCAGTTCCGGCTCCTAAACTTGAAAGGCTTACCAGCGCTTCTTCAAGGCTAAGGGTATGAACACTCATACTTTGGGCGAAGGCGTGGGAAGACAACGTTACAAGCAAAACAAAAAGAGCCTGAGTTTTGCGGGGGCGGCAAAGCCGGAGTTTATCCATTGGTCTCCCGCAGTTTGTCAATGAAATACGCAGCCCCCTGATAGCCGCCGCGGACAAACGCCTTCCAGAAGGATCGCCCAAGGACAAGTTCCCCGGCGTTTTTTTGCCCGGCGGCTGCCGCGCTTGAGTACGGCAGTTCCATATCGGTAAGAAGCCTTACCGCGTCAAGGCTTGAGTTTACGCTGCGCCCGACGTAATCGGTGATGCCGGAAGCGGCAAACTCATGGAACGGCACAATGGCAAGGCTTTCCCCGGAGCCAACGCCGCTGCCTTCTGCGCCTTCCGGTAAAGCGTATAAGAGCTGTAAAAGCCTTGAATCCAGGGCAAAGGCATCAGGTGGAAACGGCTCTCCAAGGCTGGAAAGAAAACTTTCTGTCGCTTCATCAGGCGCTTTAAGGCGTATAAGGACGGAACGCGCGGCGGTTTCGGCAGCATCTACCGCTTGAAGTCTGCTTTCGGCGGCGCTGATAACATTGCCGCATTTAGTGACGTTGTTTTGTGGAAAGTCCACGATGCTGCTGCATTTGACGCGGGAAAAAACATTTTTTACAAGCGGCATGATCTGCGCCTTTTCAAGTCCGGTTATGGAATGCACCGTGCCCGGAATGGAAATAAACGCCCGTTCGGCGGATGTCCAGTTCCATTCAGGCTTTGTGCGGCTGGGCTTTTTGCCGGAAGCGATTTCTATTGCCCCCTGGGCGGGCATCACCCCGCTTGAGTACGGATACGTCCAGCCTGACATATAACCGCCTGAAAGCCGCGCCGCTATTTCGCCTATCATAGGGCCCTGCGGGGTAAGCTTGATGTCGCCTTTTGCCGCGCCGCAAGTTATTCCCAGCGCCTTAATGCCTGCGGCAAAGGTTTCCAAAAGCGAATCAATTACAGCAGGACTTTGAGAAGACGGCATCGTATGTCCCATTTCGATAAAATACGGCGGAAAGAAAATGTGCCTGTCAGCGATTCCGCAGATAGTAATATCGCCTTCAAACACAAGCGCATCAACGGAAAATTCAGGACCTTCCATGAATTCTTCCACAATCACCCTGCCAGAACGCGAGAACTTCAAAGCCGAGCTAACAGCCGCATCAAGAACCCCAAAACTTTCCACCTTGCTGCAACCTCTGGAACCCATATTGTCCACAGGTTTTACCACAACCGGAAAGGGAAAAGGGAGAGCGTTTTTTTCACCAAACCCACCGTTTGCGGAAGGCGGACTTTTCAGTATGATAAAGTCAGGCGAGGGAACGCCTTTCTCCTTAAACTTTTTTCGCATACGCTCCTTATCCGAGGCGTCCAAAGCCGCCTGGTACGAAATCCCGGGCAAGTTAAGCTTTTCGGCAGCCCATGCTACGGTTGCGGAGAAATCAGTTCCCGCGGTCATAATGCCTGAAAGCCCGCCTTCTGCCAAAAGCGACCTTCCAAACGCTTCGATTCCTTCCCGATCTTTGAGATCGATTTGCCTGAAACGATCGGCGAAAGAGACGCAAGGGGCTTCAGGATCAGCATCTACAGCCACAACTTCAAAACCCATTTCACAGGCAATCTTGAGGGCAGGCCCCTGCATTATGCCTGCGCCCAAAACAAGTATCCGCGGTTTTCCCTTCAACATGGAAACCCTCCCCCTTCGATTTTCGGTTAAATGCGGAAGGTTCTAAAGGAGGATCGTGCGATTGACGATCGTCAATCGTGCCATTGAGCACGATAGGTTTTTTATTTGGTTTCTGATTGATTTAGTTTCAAGCAAAAAAAGGGCATCCGCCAAGCCTTGCTTTTCGGACAGCCCTTTTCAAAAAGTTAAGCGCCTAGCATTTATGCGCGGACGACTAACCTCGCCTGAATCTCAGTGATTCCAGCGTATTATCACCCCGGATGAAACTGAACCAAAGTTCGGTATCCGTTTGTTCCCTTAAAACCCTGTAAAACGATATCACATCCGTCACAGGAACATCATTTATCGCTGTAACCCTGTCACCGCGCTGAAGACCGACAATTGCGGCAGGGGTTTCAGGTATTACGTTTGTTACAACAAGCCCGGAAGCGTCGCTGCCCAAATTAAGGGTTGAGCGCGTTTGCTCGTTAATCGAAGTCACCATGACTCCGGGCCACAAGCGCCGTGAGTCAGCGGCGGTTTGACTTGTGCGCTCCTCAATACGAACCGTCAAATTGGAAGAGGCACTACCACGTTTTACAGTGAAAACCGCTGTGTCGCCCGGCCTGATGTTACCGACTATTTGGGTTAAGTGGTTGCTTCCGCGCACTTCAACGCCGTCAACGTGGGTAACAAAGTCTCCGGGTCTGATTCCGCCATTATCAGCGGGAGAGCCCAAGAAAACCTGACTTGCAAGCGCCCCCCTGCCGGAAAGCCCCATGTCCAAAAGCATTGCGCGATCCGGGTCAGTCAAAGACACACCAAGCCAGCCGTCACTCACCGAACCGGTTCTGATTATCTCATCAATCGTCCGCACGGCGTTGTTGATGGGAATGGCAAAACCCAAACCAACCGAACCGCCGCCGACATTGCTGGCTATCCACGTGTTAATACCGATAACCTCGCCGCGTATATTAACCAGCGGGCCGCCTGAGTTCCCCTGATTTATCGATGCGTCAGTTTGAATAAAGTCATTGATATTGCCGCCCGGGCCGCCTGTGCGCCCGACTGCGCTGACAACGCCCATAGTAACGGTAAACGAAAACTGCTCACCAAGCGGATTTCCCATGGCGATTGCCCAGTCTCCTACTCGCACGTTATCAGAGTTGCCAAGCACGGCGATTGGATAGCGGGCACTGCTTTGGAAAGAAAGGACTGCCAAATCCCTGCGGGGATCTCTACCGACAACGGTGGCAACGTATTCTGTCCCGTCAAGCGCGCCGATTACGATTTCAGAAACGCCGTCAATGACGTGGTTGTTCGTCAGCACGTAATAATTGCTCCCGTTATGCTGGATTATCACACCGGAACCCATGCCGCGGGAACGGAATTCTCCGCCGCCGCCTTCAGGCACGCGGCGCGGGCCAAAAAAGAAATCCCACGGCGCGCCGTCAGGGCGGGGGGTCGCCTGCTGGCGGCGCTGAAGCGAAACAGTTTTCACTTCCACGACAGACGGCAACACCCTGTCCGTCACTGCCCGCATGGTCGTCTGCAAGGCATCGGCTATTGCAAGCGCATCGGCAGGAATAACCACCGGCGTAACTTCCTGAGCTTGGGCTACATTATTGTTACGGGGTGTGGTNCACGAAAAAGAAAGAAACGCGAGTGAAAACCCGAATATCACCCCAATTAAAACCAAGTTAAAAACNAAAAAATTCTTCGATGAAAGCCTGCGTGTAAAGTTCATACTCCTCTCCTTCAATTTTCTGCGCTTGTACACAATACATTATAACAAATTCTAAACTACAAAGATAGTTACACAATGCAGAAAAATTAGGAATCGCACATAACCGGATCGGTGAGTATTTCAGTGTGCTCCTTAAAAATGGCGATTGTATGCTCCCAGTG
>JGI24694J35173_10004225_pt1 | contig 10359 bp, 8 predicted proteins | sample TergutCo191P1_FD_35173 | JGI IMG/M metagenome (IMG submission 35173) | reverse complement strand
CATAGCAAACAAAATTGGGTTTACAGGCGAAAGAAAACTTTTGTATTCATAGTATTTGTCGAGGTCTGGCTCATCAATATCACCAACAAACACACCAACAACAGCACCATTTTCAATGGCCACTACACAGTAGCCTTGGTCTATAACACCATTCATATAGTGTTCGCTAAAGCCGTACCATTCTTCGTGTTTAATCCCTAAATAGCCTACCATTGGCTCTTGTACCGTTTTTTCTCCAGACTTCATACCCACAAAAGTATGAGCCAAACAATCTATTGCTTGTTTGACATATTCCGTTTGGTCTTTGGCTAAAAATATGAAGTCATATTTTTTCTCTAACGTCATAGCGACACCAACCCTTTCTTAAATAAAGCCTACTTTACGGCTATTTTGGATAAGTCCTTTGAAAGCAATTCCATGTTTTCGTCAGAATGACTTGGGAATATTACTATATGAACCCTATGCAAGTCATCAATTCCAACAAACTCACTAAGTTGCCAATGCTTACAAATGTCTTTATACTCTTGTACCTCTTTGTTTACTTTGAATACAAATATACACCCTTTTGCAACACCGTCTGTCCACAATGTAAAAGTAACACCTAAGTCATTAAGCATATTTTCAAAGGTGTTAATATTTCGGATGTAACTCATTGGGGTAGAAAAACGTAACACTTCCGTTACTTGTTGTCGCAAAGAAAACGCAGGTACATCACGGGAACCAAGTACAGTATTATCTTCTTGCCCAATGTAGTCAATGAAATTACCCACAGGCTTTTTCGTGCTAATCAATACGCCTTTAGCCGCAGGATAACCAATGTATTTGTGCATACTAATAGCGATTGAATCATACCCCCAATCCTCTATACTTCCGATTTTTGGTGCAAATTCTTGATTTTTGGGTATGCCACCATAAAAAGCAGCGTCAGCATGAATATAGTGAGGTATGTCTAATTCCCTCAAATGCTTTTTTACAGCCCCTACATCATCAACAGCACCGCATTTAGTAGTACCAATAGTCAAAACAATAATGGCTGGCTTTTTATGGGCTTCCCAATTTGCCTTTATTTCCGCTATCAAAAGTTCAACATTTATAGCGTCATTATCAGCAGAAATTTGTGGAATTACCTTTATCTCATGGTTTTTCGCCGCTTTGGGTACACTGTAATGTGCGCCCTCGCTATAATAAAGCACTCCATTTGGGTATTGGGTAAAACCCTGTATGATAGCCCACATATTGCTTTCAGAACCGCCTGTAGTTACATAACCCCAATATCCGTCTTGGTATAAATGTGGGTTTTGCCTAAACTCAACAAGCCGTGGTTGCTTGGGTAGTCCAAAATTTTCAGCTAATAAGCGTATAATATCCCACTCAAGGCTTTTTGTGTCCATTGCGTAGTTGTTACCAGATACCCTTAAATTGTTTGGGTCCTCTGGAATATCTATATCGCTTATGTCTTGAATATCGCCAAAATTATTTTGGATTACCTCAAAACTTTCCATTACCCTAAAGAAGTCTACTAAAAATAAACGCTTGGCTAAATGCAGTTGATAGCCATAATGCGTATCTTTACGCTTCAATATTCTTTTTTTATAACCGTGCCAATCAGTTAAAACTGATTGATATTCACGATAACGCTCCCTGTCAATCTCGTTCTCGGAGTTTTTTAGCGAAGTCAACTCTTTATCAAGTTCGCTAAAAACAAGTTTGAACAAGTCCGTAAACTTAGCAAAGCCCTCTTGGTCTATAGGATTTTGTTCTAAGTTAGTAAAAAAATCCTTGTGCCATTCTGCTAACATAATGTAATCCTCCTCGTCTTTGATGCAATTTGCATAAGTTATGTTGCAAGCTGTTTTCTGTATAATGTGCTTATGGTGTTTACAGTTTGAAAAACGCTACTAACTGCCGTAACAATTCAGCCTGTGAATTTAACTCCTCACTTGCCGCCGCCGTTTCTTCTGAAACTGCGGAATTGTTTTGTACAACTTTGGAGATTTGTGCTAATCCGTCGCTAATATTAGTTATAGCTTCTGCTTGCTCCTTTGAAGCGTTAGAAATGTTGCCGATAATCTCCAAAACCTCGCTTGCACTTGTGACAATAGCGGTCAATGATTCGGCTGTCATTTCTGCAATATTTGAGCCTGTATCTACACGGTTAATAGAATTTTTAATAAGCTCTGTTGTTTCTGTTGCGGCTGTTTGGCTACGTCCTGCAAGACTTCTCACTTCATCAGCTACAACGGCAAAGCCTTTTCCATGCTCCCCCGCTCTAGCCGCTTCAACACTCGCATTAAGTGCTAGGAGATTGGTTTGAAAAGCAATATCTTGAATGGTTTTTACTATAGCACTGATATTATTGGACGAGTCTTTGATTTGTGCCATAGCTTCTACCATTTGTTTCATGGCGTTATTACCCTCTTGGGCTGTTGTGGTAGACTTATTTGAAAGTTCATTAGCCTGTAATGCGTTATCGGCATTTTGTCTAGTTTGTTGGCTTATTAANTCAATAGTGGCATTAAGTTCTTGTACTGAACTGGCTTGCTCNTGTGCGCCCATTGATAAATCCGTTGCACTTGTGGAAATTTGATTTGCTCCCGATAAAACTTGGTCGGAAGCGGTTGAAATTTCCGACATGGTTTTGTGTAAGCTACTGCTGATATTATTTATTGCGTCNTTGATAGAAGCGAAATCGCCTATATATTCCCTGTCTATTTTTNCGGTTAAATTTCCATTAGCAATAGCGGTTAGCGTGGTGTTGAGTTCATCAATNTAACCCTTTATAAAGGCTATTGCACNTTTTAGCGTATCACTAATTTGCTTATAGGAAATAGCGGATTCTGCTGTGTCCTCATCATGTGGTTCTGGCTCATATATGAATTGCAATAATCCTACGCCTAACCCCTCTGTGAGTTTTTCTGCTATATCGCTTGATTCATATTTTTGGTAAGCACCGATTTTTTTAGTTTTTACAATTTCACTGGCATCAATATTAACAAGAATTGCCGACAAAGTTTTACCATTACCGTCTTTAAGTGGGCTTACATAGTAATCCTCAACAATCTCTTTTCCTGTAGGGTCTATAATAGACATCTGAAAATAATCGGATTTGCCCGTCTGTATTACCTTCCGAATACGGTCATCAGTTTCTTTAGATTCTGGCAATCCTGTAAGTTCGTATGATGTTTTGCCTGTCGTAAAACCTTGTGCCTGTGCGAGTTTATTCACAAAAATTAAACGAGCTTGTTCATCAAAAGCAATCACAACTACGCCCATATTGTTGATAATTCCAAATAGCGTGTCTACTATGTCATTTACAATGGCTAGGGCTTCTCGCCCAACCCCCGACATATTGCTTACATCACAACGGGCAGACCAATTATTAGCTTCTAGTTCAGCGTCTAATTTTTTAAGAATATCGAATACAATGGTAATGTTGTTTTGGGATTCTTCTAAATTATGTGATTTCATTNCAGCTACGTTATGCAACAATGCTTTATTTACGACTGCATATATTACGGCAATGGAAACAACGCCCATTGCAATACTCACCACCGCACTCAATAAAGGTGTTAAAACCATTGTGGCGATAATGGAAATAGCAATTGCCCCTATGATTGTCAACGCAATCGGAAGAAGCCATTTTGAATTTTTACTACCTCGTGACTGTTCCATAACTTCATCCTCCTGTGATGTGTTTGGCTTGTATTGCCTAGCCTACGTCATTCTACCGTAGGATAAGCGGGTTTCTAAAAAGGTACGCCTTTATAGAAAGGTAGGATAGTTCCGTTTTTGTGAAAAATAAACGAACATTTTTTCGATTTAGGGGTTGTTATTTGGTAAATTTTCTGATATAATCTTAATCAGAGGGTTGCCAAGACCCTGTTTAACGCTGTCTATAAAGGCGTACCTTTTTAGACAGCGAAGAAAACCCTTAAATACTCGCTCTTGTAGTAGTTCAAGGGCTTGTCTGCCCTACGGCTTATCTGGAAAGGTAAACCTTGCTAGATAGGTGGCTGTATTCGGAAATTTGATAAAATCCCCCAAGTTTTAGATTGCTAATCCCACAGTTGCATTGTATACTATAGGAAGAAAGAGCGTTGGAGCGAAAAAAATCGGTATCTAAAAAGGTTTACCTTGTTAGATACCGTTATTTCTTTCTGCTCTCCCTAAGTTCACGCCTACGATTATAAAATGTGGCTCTTTTCAGCCCTGTCAATCTCAACGCTTCTGCAAAGTCTATTCTCCCTTGCTCCCAATCCTTCACCACTTTGGCAAAATTGCTAGGGGGCGTTTTTATCGGTCTGCCTAGATGTTTCCCCCTTGCCTTGGCTGCGGCGATTCCCTCCGGCAAAATTGCTAGGGGGCGTTTTTATCGGTCTGCCTAGATGTTTCCCCCTTGCCTTGGCTGCGGCGATTCCCTCCGCTTGCCTTTGTAAGATGTGTTCACGCTCCAATTCTGAAATTGCTCCAAATACGGTTAATGTAAAACGTCCTGCGGGCGTGGTTGTGTCTATGTGTTCCTTTAGGCTTACAAACTCCACACCCTTTTTTGTTAGCTTCTCCACAAGGCTTAATAAGTCTTTTGTGTTACGAGCAAAACGGCTTATGGATTCTACAACAATGACATCACCTTCTTGTACGGTGTTCATCAGCGATTGCAGTATGGGGCGGTTAGTATCTTTTCCGCTTTGCTTTTCCGTAAATATACAGCCTTGCGGAATACCTCTGCTTGCCATTGCGTCTATTTGTCGGCTCTGATTCTGGTCTTTTGATGATACCCTAATGTATGCGTACTCTTTAATAAAAATCTTCCTCTCTATTTTGGGAATAAATATAGCCCATGCAAGTTCTGCATGGGCATAGGCTGATGAAGCAGGCAAAATTAAAGCCGACATTTTTGATAGTCAAAAATGTTGGCTTGTACAGGGCTTTATAAAATGTTGTATGTAACAGATTTTAGGCACAGCTTGCGTTTAATAGTATAGCACAGCTTTGAGAGGAAATTTTAGACAATCAAGGGCAAATATTAGACAATTCTAATTAGATAACAGTAAATATGTTCTTTTAATAAAAACAATCCGAGGGTTTTGTATGTCCTCGGATTGTTTTATAAGTAACTTATTATTCAAGCATAACATGAACCTTATATCCGCCAGAGATATAATAAAGTATTGCATATCCTACATAGAGGGCATTGCATAAATTTTCATTGTCAAAGTATATACTACCCTCTACCGCTTAAAATGTACTCCTCTAGCCTTAAAAAAGCTGCCTTTTCCCCCGGACTCATTGAAAGTATGTTAGTTACAAAATTATTACTATCGTTCATATTTCGAGTGAGGAATCTTTCAAGCCCAAAGCTAGAAAAAAGGTCAATCAAATTATTGCGAGAATCCATATCCCCTGCCTTGGCAAGTTCCCATTTTTCCCTAAAAATATTGCTTTTTGCCGTTCGTGCTAATGAACGCTGTAGAATCTCATCTGGCAACTGAAAAACTCGTAGGGCTTCTACTCGTTCTTCGTCATTATCAATCTTAGACGATATTGCTCCTTGTAATTCGTTAAACGTCATCTTTTGGGAATCGCCTAAACCAAATTTCAGTACACCGTTTTTCCCCAAACTTGTGGTAATTTGATGATTAGCATTGTTTATAGTAACATTCATTCCATTTCTCTCCTTTGATAGCATAGGTATCCCCTCAAAGTTTATAGATAACAACTTTGAGGGAATACTAGCAATAGTTTTAGAGTTTTTTAATTACCTCAAATCTCTGGCAGGTATAAAGTGCATATTTGCACCTTCTACAGGGAAGATATAGGTGAATGAAAAATCTGGCCGCCAGATGAAGTTATTGCTACTCCTAAGTCTAGCTTGGATAGTAAATGGCTGTCTTACTTGAAGGGCCCATCTGGGAACATTTAAGGATTCAAAGCCACCTTGTAGGGTTGGTAGTTGGAATCCGTCCCAGTTGGCTCTAACAAATATTTCTAAGTTGTGAACGCCTGTTCCTGTAGACGCTGTTGAAACAATCGACATAGTAGTGATGAGCGAATTTACAGGAATGTTTGCATTGTTTAGCGTAGCGTTGGTAGTTAGTGCTTGTGAATTGAAGAACAATGGCGGTGGAACATTTTGTGTGCCGAAATTAAACGCCAATCCTGTGTTAATTAGCCCTGAATTGGCAGTTCTGAATGTATTACCATAATACAGAACGTAGCCTTGCGGTGCTATTGTTCCATGAGTTACTTGTACAGCTAAATATAGATTCATGGAAGTAATAACATTTGGATTCATACCGAACAAGGACGCTAATTCGGGGAATGTTAAATCTATCAGCGAGTTGTTTGGTAATTGGAAAGCCATAGTAAGGTTAGAGTTTAAGATGATTAACTCGTAATTATTGGGGGCTTGTATAACTATGGTATTCAAATTGCCCGGTATGCTGATGCCGTTTCTATCATCCCAAACTGTCCAACGATACCAGTTGCCTTGTGGTATAGCTCTAACATTGTTGAGAATACGTTGGTTTGGTAAAGATAGGGCAGTTGCGGGAGATTGTGTTCTTGCCATATCAGACATTGGAAGAATAAGGTTGTCTAAACGTGCCAAGTCAACAGGGATTAAGGCTTCCACGCCCACGGCTTCAATGTTGCCCATGCGTTCTTCCATAAGAATTTCCGCAAGTTCCTGTATCGGAGCAGAAAATACTTCTATTCCAACAACATCACTTCCAAGAAATTCATGGGAATACCCGTTCTCGGCGTAATTCCATTCAATTTCTTCTGTAGCCACAAGTTGTGCGGGGATATATAATTCTTCCGCAGGTACATAGGCTTCTGAAGCAAGCACAGATGTAGCACCAAAGAGCATACTTGCTCCGATTGCCAACATGGCACATTTGCTAATAAAACGTTTCATTTTACAGCAACTCCTTTTTTATTTTAGGTTAAATTTAGAGATTGACTTGCTACGCATTTTCACAATACGCTTACTCCATTTTTTGCAGTCGTTTTGCCAAATTTTTAGGCTCTTTTGGCTGATTTATGAGCATCCAACTGGTCGCTTTTATACCGCTCTTAGCGACACTTTTTGCTATATTTGCCATAGTTTTAACGGCTATTTTGGCAAATTTGTTTTCTTTGATGTGGTTGTTCACTAGCCAAACCTCCCCTCTAAGAAAAATTACTACTTAGCCTAACGTACAGTAGACTGGCAAAGACAGAAAACAAAGATAAGGATATAATGAATCCGACGCTACCCTCAATTATGTAGGCAGTAGCTAATAGGCAAATTACATAGAATGTAGAAGCTATCAACCTACTTTTTCTTTTTGATGATAAACGTAGTTCCTCGCCTATTGGCTTGTTTTCATTTCCTACAGGAGCAAGAACAAAGATACCAACCAATGACACCGTAGCGATAATCATGATAGCAATGTTTAAGGCTTGAGCCGTACTCTCTATACTTAAAGACAAAAGGGAGCAAGCCAATATAATCCCATAGGTTAAGATACACATTGCGTGTGTTTTCGCATGATGTCCACCAGTGTATCTTCTAAGCAGTACAAATACCAACGTAAAGACTATTCCTTCGACAACACGATTTAGCAACAATGCTATAGACAGAGCAACAACCATACTAATAAATGTAGAGATTATTGCTTCACAAGCATAGGTGTAAATGTCCGTATCTTCCTCGGTACTCTCCCCAAAGAAAACAAAAACGGATGCCATTCGGGTTGCCAAGCTGTGAATCATTTCGACCACCTCTAACAACAGAATAACATCCGCTATCTGTAGACGCAATAGCCCATACGCCAACGACAGATTTCAGTGGCGAACGGCAAATTTATTCCCTTCCAATCCCATAAACGGTATATATACCTTGATTATAAAATGCTTTTGATTGTATGTGTACTCAATATCTCCTTCCAGTTTGTCGCAAGTGCGTTTCATGCTTCTAAGACCAATTCCATGACTGAAAGATTCTTGCTTCTTAGTCTTGAACAAGTCATTTTCCAATTCGGGAATCTCCCCAAGCGTGTTTCTCATGCGGAACATAAAGACAGATGTATTTGCCTTTAATTCCATTTCTATAATTTTGGCTTCTTCGCTAGACCTATTACACGCTTCAATAGCGTTATCTAGGGCATTGCTCAACAATACACAAATGTCCATATCTATGTTCAAATATGAAAGGTTGGGCTGTACGTCCAGTTTGAGAGTAAATTTCACCCCTTGTTGCTCCGTTTCTTGCTTCTTTGATGATAACACAGCGTCCAGATATATGTTACCAGTATTAAAGATTAGTGATGTTTGTGCTTGATTGGATAAATTAGACAATTTATTGCCTAACTCATCAAGTCGTTTTTCCTCAAATAGCGTATACAATAGACTTGCTTGATGTTTGAAATCATGGGATATTTCCCTTATTTGCTCATATGTACCCAATAATTGTTTAATATGCTGTTGTTGTGAATCGCTTTGCATTTTAATAAGCAACAGTTCTTGATTTTTTTCATTTTGGCGTATTAAGTTTTCTACAAGCACAAAAATAAAAACATTTACGATTATAATGCTTATTAAGGGTATAATTTCGCTTATAGTCGGAACATATGTTGGTGAAACCATATGAATAAAAAATTGCTGTGCCACCAATATCGACACCAACGGTAACGAGCATAAGACTAGCATTAGCTTAGTGCTTATATTCTGCATACGCACACCCATGAACCGTCTTATAATTGCTATAACCACTAAATAAGCCAAATAGCTTAGTGTTCTAGCTTGAAGTCTATAAACATTAAATTGCACTACCTCTGTCAAAGGTATCTCTTGGTGTCCAGAAATCATAAGAATGGTTAGTAATTCAGAACTTACTCCTGCGAGAAATGAAAGACCCGTTATCAATAACACCGTCAGAATTTTCACTTTGAAAAACACTAACCCCATTACAAGAGTAGTTGAGATTGTAATACTGGAAAAAATAATAATGTTTTCATTGGATATATGACCCGCAAACGCTTTCACTGTTACTACCGCAACAATCGCAATAATTTTCCAGATAGTATGAATTTCACTTTTAGTTTTTAAGAACACTTGCATAAACAGATAAACTAAAATCACGTTAATGCTAGAATAAATAAATTCTATAACAATCCATAAATTTGAGTTTCCCATAATATTATTACCACTCCCGATTATGAGCCTTTTTAATTTTCTCTTTGTACGTTCTGCCGATTGTAAGTTTTTCCCCTGTTTCCAAAACGATAGAATCTTTGAAATATTGAAATATGTGTATTTTATTCACAATGGTTTGTCTGCTAATGCGAATAAATCCTTTATCTTTTAGGTCATCTGCTACTTTTTCCATGCTACTTCGGAATGTGTAGCCAGTTTCCATTGTGTTAGCCAATACATAATTATCTTTGCTTTCAAAATATAAAATTTCTGGTAAATACAATTCCGTAGACCCTTCGGACTTCAAATTTATTTGATATAAATTATCAGATTCTTGGTATCTGTGTTCTTTTACAAGTCTGTCCATTACTTCATCAATGCGTGATTGACTTACTGGTTTACATACGAAATCTTTTGCTCCGTACTTAAAGCAATCGTAAACATATTCATTTTCACTTGTGACAAAAATAATATTTGCACGTTTATCAATGCCATTTATATGTGAAGCAACTTCAAAACCACTAGGCTTAGGCATTTGTATATCTAAGAAAATAAAATCATACACGCCACGATTAAATTTTTTAATCAATTCTAATCCAGAAGTATAAGCTGTAATTTCATAATCGTCAATTTCATTTTTTTTCATACTTTGCACCAACAGCACTTTTAACACAGCGTTATAATCAAAATCTTTATTATCGTCACAGATAGCTATTCTCACTATGTTACCTCCCATTGTTTACCGTGCATGATATGCGTAGGTGATAGTAGGGCTATTTCGACCCACTTGACTTTACAAATTTTATCGGCTTTATATTCCAAAGCTATGAGCGTTTGAAAAATCAGTTACCCTTGGCACAAGTGAATGGGTTTAGTATCTGTGCATTTTAACCATAAGATACAATGCTCTATAAATTCGTTTTTACGGCAGTAAAGCCGTGTAGGACGCTCTCCCCAAGGGGAAAGCACTATACACGCAAGCAATGTATGTGCGGAAGCCCGCCCCACATACCGCTTGCAAGGGGGAAAATCCCCTTGACCCCTTTGACAAAAATTTTACGCTCCGCTTCATATTTTTGTCAATTAAAAAATCGGCTACGCCAATTTTTTATTAAGCGTTCCGCTACCAAAAGACAAAATCAAAATGCCCTTTTCTGATTTTAGGGCATTTCTCTTTTG
>JGI24694J35173_10004220_pt1 | contig 10365 bp, 9 predicted proteins | sample TergutCo191P1_FD_35173 | JGI IMG/M metagenome (IMG submission 35173) | reverse complement strand
GGTCTCCTCCCCGCCGGCCTGCCATATCTTAATTCTGGGATAACCGGGCGCAAGCCCCATTGGGTCGGACACGGTACCCCGAATGTAGCTGCCGCCCATTAGGAGCGGATTGGGATCCGCCGAGCGCGGAACCGAAAGGCTCACCCCGGGGGGGTCGTTTTTAACGACGTAAAACACCTCGACCGGCTCCGAAGGGCCTACGTTGTCAACCGCCCTGAACCGCAGACGCAGGGTGCCGTCCGCCAGGGGGCCGATGTCCGGAACGCCCCGGAAATTCAGCGTGTCCATGGTAAAACGCCACTGCGCGTTTATCCCGTCCCCGTACACCACGGTTCTGTCAACGCTTCCGCCAAAGGCGGTTTCTATGTTCACCCAATCGGTCCAGACGTTCGCGTCCAACCCCCTGCCGACAAGCGGCGAGCCCAGGAAGCTAACATCGATACTGCGCAGTTCGCGGTGGGCCCACGCCTCGCCGCTGATTACCGTTCCGTCCCCGTAAATGAAACCGGCGGTGGACGGCGCAACGTTGAAAACCAGCGCGTCGCCAATCGGCACCTTTTCCCCAAGGTCGCCGGTAAACGGGTTTCGGCAGGCACCCAAAAGCCCCGCGCCCGCGGCAACGAAAGCCAAAACGCTAAGTGAAAGCATTGCGCCTTTCTTCGAGTGTTTTCCGGTTATCATATCCGCCTCCTTGAGTTGGTAGGAACAGTACTGGGTTACCGCACGCGCAGGTATCCGCCATGAACATCGCCAGCGGCTAAATGCACGGGTACCTAAAGTTTTCCGCAGGAATGCGCATATGTCAAGAGTTTTTTTTTCGCCGGTGCTATGTTCGCTTCCCGGCGGCGTTCTACCGGTAGGCGTATCTTTGCAGAAATTCCTCCGGATCCAGTATCGCGAAAAACGCCGCCTTCGCGCTAAGATCCCGGTTGAACGGCAGGGGGAATCTGTCCGCGCGCCAACTGGTGGCGTCGTCCAGGCCCCACAGGGTTACGCGTTCTATAACGTCGCTGTGCGCCCTGAAAATCAAGAAAAGCCGGGCGAACAGAATGGCCTGCATGCGCTCGGCGCTTTCCGTAAGCCGGTCCCAGCCCTGCGCGTGATCCACCGTTATGTCCAGCTCGGTTATGCTGATTTTCACCCCCAGTTCCGAAAAACGCCGGATCGAGTCCTCCACCTGTCGGGGAAGGGTCGAAAGGCTGTAGTGGCCCTGCATCCCTATGCCGTGGATCGGCACGCCGCGTTCGCGCAGTTCCCGCACCATGTGGAACACCGCCTCCCGTTTTCCGGGGTGGTTCAGGTTGTAGTCGTTGTAGTACAGAAGCGCGTCCGGGTCTGCGGCGTGGGCCGCCCGGAAGGCTATTTCGATGTACTCGTAGCCTATGGCCTCAAGCCAGGGCGTTCGGCGCAGGTTGGCGCGCCAGTCGGCTGGGTTTCCGGAAACGGAGCTGGGAAACGCCTCGTTCACCACGTCCCAGGAATGGACGCGGCCCCTGTACCGGCCCACAACCTCCGTTACGTGGTTCACCAGGTTCTCTATGGCGCGTTCCCTGGATATGCCGGGGTAGTTCATCCAGTCCGGCGACTGGGTGTGCCACACCAGCGTGTGCCCTATCATGGTCATGCCGTGATCCAGCGCCGTCTGAACTATGCCGTCCGCAACGTCAAAGGTGAAAACGCCGGGCAGGGGCTGCAGGTATTCCGGCTTCATGTCGTTTCCGGCGGTTATCGCGTTGAAGTGCCGGCGCACAAAGTCGAACCTGGGGCCGCGCATGTCCCTGGGAAGCACCGCCGTGCCGAACAGAAAATAGTCCGCGTAAACCTCGCTCAGCGAAGGCAGGTCCTGCACGACAAAGTCCTCTACGACGCGCCTGAAAACCACGTCGTCTATGTAAAAACCGGCGAAGGCTCCGGCCGCGTCCGTTTCTATATATACGGTAACCGTGTCGAAGGCGTAAAACGCCCTGGTTCCCCTCATTTCCGTCCAAACCCCGGGGGGGGCCGTTACGCTTGCCAGGGCCCCGCCGAAGTGCCGCCAGACGGTGCGGCCCTGCACCGCGAACTCCGCGGAAAGCTGGAACGTAACCGCCCCCGCGCCGTCCGCCGGCCTGACCCAAAGCGAAAACTCGTGATCCTCAAACGGAACCGCGACGGCGGAAACGTCCAGGGCGATCCCGTTCCACGACCGGTTGCGCCCGGTTACCAGCAGCGAGTAGTTTCCCGTTTTGGAAACGCCCCCGACCCGCTCAACCCCGGCGTTTCCCGCGCTTCTGGCGGTAAACCCGTAGTACCCCGTCTCGAAGGAAACCGGCCCCTCCCCCGGCCCGACCGCCGTTCTGGCCGACGGAGCCCCGCAGGAGATTAGAACCGCGCCGGTCATAACTAGCGCGGCCGCAAACGCAAACGTTTTTTTCATGCCGTTTCCCCCTTTTCCGTTTCCCTAACGCTCCCTGCCCTCGCGGTTTTTGGCCAGCCTGGAACTAAGGGCGGCGAGTATCAGCACCAGACCCGCCATAAGAACCAGAAGCGGCCACCAGTCCAGGACGAACTGCGAAAACCGGAAGTCTCCAAGCGAAAAAATCATCAAAACCGAGCCCAGTACGATAAAGGCCACCGCCGGAACCAGGTAGTTTACCCGGACCGCCCCGTAGCGGTGCCAGCCGGCCGGCAGAATGGCGACGCCGGCAAAAACGGAAAGCAGGGGCCATATCCTGCCGAGCCCCAGGGGCAAAACGCCTATCCCGTTGAGGAAAAAAAACAGCCCGGCCTGAAAAAACAGAGCCGCGAAAAACAGGTACAGCGAACGGCGGTTAATCCTGAGCGCCGCAACGGCGCAGCCCACGCCAAGGGCTATAAGCAGAAAGGAAACGTACACCGAAGCCCGCGAAACGCCCGCCGGGGAACCGCCTATAAGAATGGCGCTGCCAAGAAACGTCAGCAGCAGGCCGATAATAGAGACGAGTCTGGCAACGGATCTGCGGCTTGCAAAACGGGGCATATTGCAGTATAACGGAATGGGAAAGGTGTATCAATGGGCAAGGTAGGAAAAGGACGCGCGATGATCGCGGTACCGCTTCTGGTGGCGTGCGCCGCCGTCGCGACCGTCTCGGCGGCGGCGTTTCGGGGACAGGACGAATCCGGGGTAAACCAGCGTTTTTTGGCGGGTTCCCGCGAAAACAGGGAACACCTGGGCATTCTGTTTTCGATGCTGGACGCCGGGAACAAGTCCCCGGAGGAAAACTTCGCGGTAATTCGCGAAATATCCAACAACCTTATGCGGGAAGGCGAGTACGGCAGGCTTATTCACTTTCTGGGGGAGCGCACGGTAAGGCTTCCGGACGACCCCTTCAACAGCCACCACCTGCTTATGATCGCCTACGCCTACATGCGGCAGGGCTCCCTTCCCATAGCGGCGCGGTACTTCGACCTGATCGTAAAAAACTACCCGGACCTTGAAGTCAACGGCAGGTCGGTTCACCTTGCCAGTCTGCTTCAGCTTATCGAGCTGAACGGCGACCCGGCGCAGCGGGCGTGGTACTACAACGAGCTGCTCTCGCGTTTTCCGGACCGCATCGATCGCGGCGTGGTCTGGTTCAGGCTGGCCCGGGCGTACGAGCGGGTGGGGAACTGGGACGGCGTGCTGCAGGCCTACGTCAACTTCCTGGCAAGCGGGGCCCCGGACGTTCCCGGTTTTCCAAACGCGGAAATCCACGCCAGGCATTACGTCAACTTTCACAACTCGGCCAGAAACTGGACTTTCGAAAGCCTTTCGGCGCTGACGGCCGCCGTGCGACACGCCCTGGACACAAACAACGCCGCGCAGATGTGGAGAATGCAGGCCGGAGCCAACTTTTTCACCCGTTCCTGGGGGCAGGACGACATCGTGGCAAGGCAGGCCTTCGACACGCGCCAGTTCATGCGCGGCAACCGGATTCGCCACGCCGACCGGTTTCACGAGCGTTCCGGCGCGAACGAGGTTTACCTGCGGACGTGGGGCTGGCCCGTGGTGGTTCCCGTCTGGTATCTTTACTTCAGAAAAATCCACTTTCCGGCGGATCCCGCGGTTCACGGCCGCTGGGAATGGGTGGGCATATACTTTGGGGAAAATTTTTAGGAGGCGAAAAACGGGATGAGCAAAACTTTGCGCAATGGGGTGTTCCTGCTGCTGCTGGCGGCGGGAACGGCGGCAGGCTTACGGGCGGATCCCGCCCCGGGCATTGCCGCGCCGTACGAGGCTCCGTTTTACGGAACGCCGGGGGCCGGGCTTTCGGGCGGTTCCGCGGAGCGGGCGGTTGAACCGGGCATAGAGGACTTCGGCTTTCCGCCGCATTCCACCCTGCACGGAAGCGCCAGGCCGGTTCGCAGCGATCCGGGGGACTTCGATCCGGAGCTGTTTCCGGACCGCGCCCCGCCGCCGCCCCCACCCTCCCGGATTCTGATTCCGGAGCATCTGGATCGGGCGCTGACCCGGTACTACATCGGAAGGTACACCGGCCCGAACGGGGTCGCCTGGCTTCACTCGGTTATCAGAAACGGGCACACGTACATTCCCTTTGTCAGAAACGAAATAGAGGCCCGCGGTCTGCCGCCGGAACTAATCTTCGTTCCCTTCATAGAGTCGGACTACATCGGCACGGCGCTCAGCCGTTCCGGCGCCATGGGAATTTGGCAGTTCATGATGAACAGCATCGCCCCCTTCGGGCTCAGGGTCAACGACATGGTGGACGAACGCCGGGACTTCCGCCTGTCCACGGTGGCCGCGCTGCGGAAACTGGAGGGGCACTACCAGAACTTCGGCTGCTGGGCGCTGGCGTTCGCGGCGTACAACATGGGGCCAAACGGGCTCAGGCGGGCGACGCAGAGGGCCGGAACCACGGACTACTGGGAGCTTGCCGAACGAAGGGAAATAAGCCGCGAAACGACAAACTTCGTGCCGCGAATAGTGGCCGCGGCGTACGTCCTTTCGAACGCCAGACGCTTCGGCGTAAACTGGTGGCCGGAGGGCGTGGAGTGGACGGCGATAACGCCGGGAAGGCAGGTGTCGCTGGACATGATTGCCGCGCAGACCGGAACGGACCGGAACCAGCTTCGCCGCCTGAACCTGGAACTGCTCCACGGCATAACCCCGGCGGATCCGACGCGCGAAATCGTGGTTCCGGCGGCGCAGGCCGAGGCGATTGCCGCCCTTCTGGCAAGGGAGGACACGGTTCTGGTGCGCTACCACCGCTACAGAATCCAGCCCGGCGACACGCTGTACGCCATATCCAGGCACTACGGAATCTCCGTAGCCACCATTCAGCAGCACAATCCGGCCATTCGCAACCGGCACATCAGGCCCGGCGAAACCATTGTCATTCCGGTTTTGAGGGAAGTGGAACCGTTCAGCCGGGAACCGGTGGCGCTTAGCCGGCCCTTCGACGGAACCCACATAGTTTCCCAGGGTGACACGCTCTGGTCCCTGGCAAGACTGCACAACGTCAACCCCCAGGAACTGGCCCTGGCGAACAACATGGAGATGAACCAAATTCTGTCCATAGGAAGAGCGCTGAGAGTGCCGATAATAGAGGAATGAGAGTGAGAGGCATGAGACGGCCGTACGGAAAACTGATATGCCTGGCGTGTTTTCTGCTGCTGGCCGGGGTTCCGCTTAGCGGCGAGTTGTCCTTTGGCCAGGCCGATGTCGGCATAGACGGCGCGATTGAATGGGAAAGCATGGAGATTCGCGCGCGGGTTTCCCTTAACCTGGCTTCGGCCGGAATCAGGATGCCCGCGGGCAGAATGCAGGGAGAGGCGATACTCGCCTCCGAGTACCTCAGGCTGATTCGGCCGGAAATTATGAACATACGGGTGGATTCGTCGTCCGTTGTCGGGGACGTGATAGCGCGGGGCGAGTGGAGCCTTTTCGAGCTGGAAAGCCTGGCGCTGCAGGCCCGCGTGGTGCCGCCGGCGCTTTCCCCGGGGTTCGACAGGCTTTCCGCCACCTACACCCTGGGCATAGCGGGAATAAGCGAGGCGTTTATCCGCCACAGGCACCCGGTGGACGTTCCCAGAACGCTAAGTCCGGTGGATGCCCCCGCCTTTACGGGGATTGTGATAATAGCGTCCGACGCGCAGCAAATCCACGGCAGGGAAACGTCCGACCTAATCCGCCCCGCCCTGTTCCCCAGAATCTGGGACTCCCAAATGAATCTGATTTTCGAACGGAACATGCTTAACCCGGGCGCCGGAGCCATGGCGCGTTATTTCTGCCGACGCGCCGTTTTCGCCGGCGGCCCCACCGGGCTTTCCCCGGAACTGGCGGCATTCGTGGGCGACCGCCCCCTGCGGATTTTCGCCCGGGGCGCTTTCGGAGCCACGCCCACGGACCCGATAATCAGCCGGGACGACGCGCTGATGATTATCTCCACGCAGGAAAACCGCAACCTGCTGCACCAGGGCCGGGTGGCCATTGTCCTGGACGATTCGGTGCTGAGCAGCCCCTTCGCCGGGCGCTGAACGGGAAACCGCCGTCCGTTTGACGCGGGCGGCGTTTTTCGCGTCTAACCGGCGACGGCCGGGCGGCGGCGTTTTTCGCGTTTACCCGGCGACGGCCAGGCAGTAGCGTTTTTTCCCGGCCCGCAAAACCAGTTCCCCCTCCGCGTTCAGCGCTTCCGCGCCCACGGTTTCGGCAGGGTCGGTAACCGCGGNCAGTTCGCCGCCGGGCCCGGAAACGAAGGCCCCGCCCTGCTGAACCAGCCGCCGGGCCTCGCTTTTGCTTGGGACCAGGCCGGCGTCGCAAAACAGATCCGCCACGTTGTAGCCCGCCTCGAATTTTTCGCGGGAAAGCCCGGCCCGGGGCATGGCTGACCTGTCGCCGGTTCCGGCTCCGCCGAAAGCGGCCTTCGCGCCGGAAAGGGCCCTGTCCGCCTCCGGCCTGCCGTGGATAAGCGCGGTTACCTCCCAGGCCAGGCGTTCCTTGGCCTCGTTCGGGTTTTTCCCCGGTTCGGTCAGCGCGCGGCATTCCCCCGCCGGCAGAAACGTGAACATCAGCAGAAAGCGCAGTATGTCCGCGTCCTGCACGTTGCGCCAGTACTGGAAAAAGTCGTATGGGGCGGTGATTTCCGGGTCGAGAAACAGCGCGCCCTTTTCGGTCTTGCCCATTTTTTTGCCGTCCGCAGTGGTTACCAGCGGAAAGGTCATGCCGAAAACCTCCGCGCCCTCGACGCGGCGGACCAGCTCCACTCCGGCGACTATGTTGCCCCACTGGTCGTCGCCGCCAATCTGCAGACGGCAGCCGTGGCGGCGGTACAGCTCCAGAAAGTCGTAGCTCTGCAAAAGCTGGTAGTTGAACTCTATGAACGAAAGCCCGGTTTCCAGCCGCGCCCTGTACGCCTCGAAGGTCAGCATCCGGTTCACCGAAAAGTGGCTGCCGATTTCCCGCAGAAAGTCAATGTAGTTAAGGTCGGCGAGCCAGTCCCTGTTGTTCACCGCCCGCGCCGTGTCGCCGTCGAACCCGATAAAGCGGTCGAGCTGGGCGGCGATTGCCTCGGCGTTCGCGTCCAGTTCCCCGTAGTCAAGCATTCTGCGAAGCTCCGTCTTGCCCGAAGGGTCGCCGATACGCGCCGTCCCCCCGCCGATCAGGGCCAGTCCCCTGTGCCCCGCGTCGCGCATGTGGCGGTAGGCGAAAAACGGAACCATGTGCCCTACGTGCAGGCTTTTTCCGGTGGGATCGCAACCCACGTAAAACGTAACCGGCCCTTCCTCCATCAGCGCGGAAAGACCGTCAATCCCGGTGCATTGTTTGAAAAAGCCCCGTTCCCGTAATGTTTCTAATGCCGGATGCATGGGCTTAGTATAGCGTTGGGCGCGGCCGGCGGCTAGTAGCCGGAGGTCAACAGCACGGCCTTTGCCACCTTGTCCGCTTCCGCCCTGCCCAGAAGCCGGTCGACAATGGCCAGGGAAAAAAGGCCGGCGGTTCCGGCGCCGCGGCTTGTAACTATGTTGCCGTCTACTACGACCGGTTCCCCCAGCCATCTGCCGCAGGCTACCTTTTCCTCCATGCCCGGATAACAGGTGAACCTTTTGCCGGAAAGCACGCCCAACGGGGCAAGCACAAACGCGGGGGAGGCGCAGATCGCGCAGACCAGCTTCCCGGCGGCGGCCATCCCCACGATAAGCACGCCGGCGTCGTTGCAGGCGGCAATGTTCGTCACGCCAGGGATTCCCCCCGGAACGACAACCGCGTCCCACAGGCCGTCCTCCGCCCTGCGCCGCTTTACGATGTCCTTTAGCGTGGTCTCGGCGTTGATCTCCACGCCCCGGGCACCCTTGACGGTAAGCCCGTCGCCAATGGACACCGTGGTTACCGCTATTCCGGCGCGGCGCAGATAGTCGACCGGCGTTACCGCCTCGACCTCCTCGAAACCTTCGGCCAGTAAAACAAGCGCGGTTTTTTTCATTCGCCAACCCTGTTCCCCGGCGCTTTTCCGCCGTAACAGCAGTGTTTGTACTTTTTGCCCGACCCGCAGGAACAGGGCTCGTTGCGGCCCACTTTGGGCGAGGAGCGGACTACGGTGCGGGGGACAATCGTCCCCTCGTCGTACAGCCACTCGCCGGGATCTCCGTCCGCGCCGCTTTCCTTTTTGAACTTCGCCTTTTCCTGGTGAACGTCCCTGAGCCCGTCGCGTTCGTAGGAAGCCTCGAACTCCACCGTTCCCTCGGTATCCTCCGGCCCGCCCTTTTCCACCGACGTGATTTTCAGCCCCAGCCAGGTGGATTTTTCGCTCCAGTCGCGGGTGGACTTGTAGTCGGCGGCGTCCTTGCCGTCTTTGACGGCGCAGGTGTTCATAACGTAATCCACGGCGTGTTCAACGTAAGCGGAATAACGGCTTCGCATCAGCGCCTCGGCAGTCGGGGCCTTCGCCTTGCCCGCAATGTACGGCTCGCAGCACTCGGAGTACTGTAGCCCCGATCCGCAGTGGCAGTTTTTCATGTTTTCGTCCCCTTCGGCGCGACCGAAAGCCGCACCCTGCAACAATCGTTAATCCGGAGTGAGGCCGCGCCCCACGCCTTGAGTTATTGTACCGGGATCGGCGGAAATTCGCAAGGGAACGCGGGGGCTTTGGCAGGGCTACCGCATGAGCATATTGCGCTTACGTTTTTAAGGGTACTTTATGCAACCCTGGTGCTTAAACATCCCCAAACAAACCAAAACCATATCGAAACCGCTGTCCAAAATACGCAAAACGATTCCAAACCTTGGTGGCCGCGATGTTCCTTTCGGGTTTGCCGCGTTCATGCGCTTGTCGTGAAAAACTTGCCCGAAAGTGTTGATTGTTTTTCCGGTTTTGAATATAATATATTAGGATTGGGTGCCGCACACGAAAAAAACCAACCGCGGCATCCTGAATTTGAAGGAGTACAGTATGAAGAAGAAAATGGTGATTGCCGTAGCTCTCGCTGCGGTTTTGACGACGGTGCCAGTAACTAAGGCGTTCGCGGATAGCCCTGTTCACCCTGATGGATTGGGGATTGGCGTTCTATGGGGAATGGGCTGGGGAGGCAACGATTTTGGCGGTGCCAGTAATGTTGCTTTGTCCTTAAAAGTGCCCACTATGCCTGTATTCTGGGGGATAAATCTTGGTATTGGCAATAATTGGTTTTCGATTGGCGTCCAGGGTGATGTGTACTTTATGGGTGGCTACCTAATTGGGGATATGCTGGGCTGGTTCCTGGGACTTGGACTATATGGCAATTTTGGAACAAGTACCGTGTCTGGAGCTGATATTGCGATTATTGGTTTTGGTGCCAGACTTCCCATCGGCCTAACCTTTCAACTGGCAAACTTTTTCGAGATTTTCCTCAATGCGGCCCCCACTCTAGGTTTTGGGGTTTGGACGGCTGGACCTTACAGTGGTCTTGAATTCCCCCATGGCGGTATATTCAACTTTGAAATAGGCCTCCGTCTCTGGTTCTAGGGAGCCGCCGTTTTACCTTCCGGGTTAAACCAGCTGCACAACAAGCCCCCGCGTTCTTCGGAACTGGCGGGGGCTTTTTTATGCGGTAAACACGTTTTACCGTTTCTATTGGTGCTAGCCCAGGCCCAACCGGGATTCCAAATGACGCGATAGCGCCTTGAACAGTTCCACCCAGTCCAGGGGTTTGCCCAGGTGGCCGTTTGCGCCGGCGGCAACGCAGCGTTCCACGTCCTCCCGGAACACGTTGGCGGTCATGGCGATAATGGGCACCTTCCCAGCTTGGTCGCAGTCCAGGGCCCTGATTTCCTTGGTCGCCTCGTAGCCGTCCATCAAAGGCATCTGAATGTCCATCAGGATAAGCCCGAACCTGTCCGGCTCCGACTTAAAGAAGGAGACAGCCTCCAGCCCG
>JGI24694J35173_10004215_pt1 | contig 10378 bp, 6 predicted proteins | sample TergutCo191P1_FD_35173 | JGI IMG/M metagenome (IMG submission 35173) | reverse complement strand
GTAAGGATAAACTGCCCCTTTTTCCTGCGGTCATCCACCTCGCGCCGGACGTAGTTCCATATCTGCGGGTACTCCTGCCATTCGTCCAGAAGCCTGGGAACGGCACCGTCCAGCACCGACCTGGGATCAAGCTCCATGCGAACCCGCGCCTCGTCGTCAACGTCGAGCCGCGTAACGCTTTGGGCGGCCCGGCCGGCGGTTTCCGTCTTTCCGCAGCCCTTTGCGCCCTGTATCAAAACCGCGCCCGCGTCCAGAAGCCGTTTTTGCAGGGTAACGTCGACAAAACGCCCAAGGTACGCACTCATCCTGCCTAAAAGGATAACCTACAACCTGGAAAAAGTAAAGGTTTCAATCTGGAAAATATGACGGTTTCAACCAGGAAAATGTAAGGGCCTCAGCCTGGAAAAAAATAGGAAACGGACTCAGGAGCCCATGGTTAACCACTCGCCTATGTTGCGTTTTTCGAGGTCGAACGAAACCCCGACCCTGAACAGCGTTTTCCCGCTTCCGGCCCAAGGCAGTCTTTCGTGTCTATCTGCGCCAACGCTTCCCCGGCCGTGCCCTTTAGCTTGAATTGGAAGCCTCCAGGGAGGGACGAAAGCACTGCTCCAGCAACGACTTTGCAAACGACGTGCGGACCTCCTCGTTTGGGTAGTCAAGAACGAACTGGTTGAAATCCTCGTCGTAGTCGGCTATGGTCAGGTATCCGCTTTGGTACAGAACCGGTTCCGCCCGCATGTTTTCGATGTCGTATTTTCTGAAGTCGTCGTACCCGACCCGCAGGTTGCATAGATCCACGACCCCTCTCGCAAGGCACTCCCCGATTTCCCGCTTCCTACTACAGTACCAAATGTTACTACAAGAAAACTGTGTTTCTAACGGTTGCCGCCGTCACCAAGGGCACCAGTGCGACCATCGGCTCCAGCATGGCCAGGGGCACCATTGTGATAAGTACGGCTAAGACCGCCATTGCCACCACGTCCGCCACTGCCGCCACTGCCGCCATTACCACCGATATTGCCAAAAATTTCACCACCATTCATTCTAACCACACCTCGTACACCACCGACGCCACCACGAGCGCCATCACCGCCACGGCCGCCGTTACCACCGTCACCGCCGCCTCGGAGTACGACCCAGCGTCCGCCACCGCCGCCGCCGCCGCCGCCACCACCACCGCCACCACCGCCGCCGCCGCGATTGCCATGGATTAGCCCACCGTACATTCTAAACGTGCCGTCCACGTTCACACCTCCAGTGCCTCCAATACCCCCAGAGGGGTAACCAGGGCGGCCATTTCCTCCGTTGTTACCGGGACGATTGGTACCGCCAGGGCCACGAGAGCCACCATCGCCACCTGCACCACCGATGCCAGTCCCTCCTCTATTGTTATAAATCTGCCCACCATGCATTATGAACGTACCATACACACTTATATTTACACCGCCAGTGCGACCAGTACTGCCACCGCCATTACCGCCGCGACCGCCGTTAGCGGTTGGTGTGCCGTTGTTCCGACCACTCAAACCACCAGGACCAGCAGTACCAGCGGTACCAGCATAACCGCCTGCACCAGTGCCAGCGTGATTACCAGAGACGGCCCCACCATACATGATAAACATGCCATCCACATTCACGCCACCACCACTATTGCTGGTGATTCTAGCCCCCGCATTCATAACTAATGTACCACCGCTGTTCACCTGTACCAAATTATTGCCAGCGTTGCCAGATCTACCTTGCAGGGTGATGTTGTCATCAATTACCAGAGTAACGCCAGAACCTATCGTAAAAAGGGATCCGTTGGAAGAAAGGCTAACAATTCTGGGGGAATCAATACCTTTCAAGGTTATGGTAATATTGTTCCTGCCGCCAAATGAAAGCGCATGTGGGCCTATACTTTCATTTCTGGTAACTACAAAAAAATACTCACCGTCGCTTTGGGCATTAGACCGTAGCAACGACAATTGTGTAACAAGGGGTATTTCAGGAACAGGGGGAGCCGAAACAGGAGGATCCGAAATCGGGGGATCAGAATCAGTGGCACCTAATGCGCTTTCCAGGGTAATCGGTACTTTCCTTATAAGGTTAATATCGGTGCCGTCAAATTCAAAAATGTAGATGTGCCCGCTCTCAAAAACCATGTCGGACGGGAATTGCATGGTGGCAGTTGGCCCTGCCGCAATCCGATAGTTCGAGGCCTCGCCTGGGTTAATTCTCCACCATGCCCAATAATCGCCCCCACCGTTTATCCTTTCCTGCCCACACTCCGACGCGACAGGCGTGTTGCCCTGCAGAAACCCCATAATCGAGAAGCTACTGTTGGTTATGCGAAGATAGACACCATCGCAAAGGATGGTATCGGGCAAAAGACCAAGTTCCGCAGGCGTAAGAATATGCGCGGTTGCCCTTCCGCCATCCGGAATCACTACCGAAACTGCGCCGGCATCATAGTGGAACTCCCTGTTTTCTACGGTGAAATGATACCTGGGCCAAAAATCGGTTCCCTGCGGCGGACTTTGGGTCCAAGGAATTTCCCCTGAAATTTGCCCGCCACTGACGTTCGCTATTTCATTTGCGTCTATCCTATGCTGGGCAGTGTGTACCGTTACCAGAAACTGGTTTCTGCTGTTATCAAATTTTACGCTCGACGGAAGTGATCCCTCAGGATCATCGAGATAGAGCTGACTTGGGCAGGAAATAAAAACCGCAGTTAATATGACCAGTGCAGCCACGCCAATTATTGACAAACCTTTCATGCTATCCTCCTTAACAAGGTTAAAACAGCGTTCTAAAAATCATCAAGCGTAATTTGCAAAGCGTTCTCAAGATCGATTACAGCCTGTAAACTGCCATCGATGTGACTACCGGTAACGGTTATCGTGTAGTGCATATCGGTAAGCAAAGTAAACGACGTTGGGCCATCCGCCGTTCCGGCCCTAACAGGCACCTCCGTTCCCATGCCCGCACCAACATGCAGGTTGTGGAAGGTTCTTTCGCTTAGCACGGCGTTACCTACGTCAGTAGCCATGGAAAAAGAAAATGTCCGTCTTGTTCCAGGGGAAAAAAGCGAGGTACCCATCATGTCCCTTTGCGGTTCTGTGCCTTCCAGCACTTCAACGCTCGAAATTGTCGATTGGTTCTGAATTGTTACCCATGCAGCCCCCAAGGTTACGGTGCCGTCTATGGCGTTCCAAGCGTCCTGCACGTTAAGTATCCATGTTTCTGCGGTGGCACCGAAACCGCGGCTAAAAAAGAACGGGGCTCGGTTGTGCGGAAAAACAGGAAAAAAATCGACAATCGTATTCTGGACGGGATGAAAAACCTGAAATACAGGAAAAACAAAAGTGTTGCCAATTCCTCCAAAGGGTAGAAGCGTCCTTCCTCCATGTGCCGCCACGCCGATACTTTGCCCGTATCGACTGTCGATGCGAAGTTCGGCATGAAGGTTGGTATTGTTTATGGCCTCCACCGTATGCATACCTCCCAGCAACGAGCTTATCGATATCGTATGGCGCACGGGGTTGTCGGTTCCATGGTTGTAAAAGGCAAACATTCTCGCGAATGGCTGTGTATCCAAGATACCAAGGCTGTCCCTGTTCGCGTTGAAATCCGCCTCGGTAACAAGCACAACGCTAAAGGATCCCGAGCTTTGAAACAGGCTCGGGTTTCTCCACAGCGCATGGTTATTTCGGTTAGCGGGTATTCCGCCAAGCAAAGTGTCCTCGGTCACGGTCCCCTTAAACGCGATTAACCGACTGCTGGTACGATTATCCACGCGCAATGCGGCGTCATCGTCATAGCTGAAGAAGCTTGGCTCTCGCCTCTCAGTGGGTTCCATGCCATTCTCGCAAGACGCAAAAACCGTCATGCCCATGATCAACAGGGCCGTGCCTACTTTTGGCAAGTGTTTCATGTTGTTCTCCTTGTAACTATAATGTGCCGCCCCTTACGGGACGTTTTTCTTTCCTTCGTTACGGCACCAACCGGCCGTTCCCCACCCGTATGGTTGTTACTATCTCACCTACTAAAGAAATATCACTGCCAACAACACTGCCAGCGTTGTCGATGAAAACAACATAATTCCTCCAAGTGGAGCCGTAAATACTACCAGGCGTGTTCCTGCGAACTCCGTATTCCGCCTCATCGCCGTAGATAACCCCGTTGTTTAGTCTTATTACGGGAGCATTTCTACTGCCGCTCACAGTAAATAAGGAAACACGCACACCGCCGCCCACACAAGCAGTATTGCCGAAGATTTCCCCACCATGCATGGCAAAATAGTCCCAATTATTACGGATCCAAACATACACGCCACCACCCTCAGTAGCGGTATTGCCAGAGATTTCTCCGCCATGTATGGTGAACCTGCCGCCGTTCACTCGCACGCCACCGCCACTATCAGCAGTATTGCCGAAGATTTCCCCGCCATGCATGTAAAACCTACTGCCATTCACACCGCCGCCAGAGCTAGCGATATTGCCGAAGATTTCCCCGCCATGCATGGTACCACCGCCATTCACACCGCCGCCATAGCTAGCGGTATTGCCGGAGATTTCCCCGCCATACATGGTAAACGTGCCAAACACGCCACCGCCACTATCAGCGGTATTGCCGGAGATTTCCCCGCCATGCATGATGAACCCGCCAAACACGCCACCGCCACTATCAGCGGTATTGCCGGAGATTTCCCCGCCATGCATGTAAAACCTACTGCCATTCACACCGCCGCCATAGCTAGCGGTATTGCCGGAGATTTCCCCGCCATGCATGGTAAACGTGCCGTCCCGAACACCCACGCCACCGCCTCTATCAGCGGTATTGCCGGAAATTTCCCCGCCATACATGGTAAACGTGCCATTCCACTGAACATACACGCCACCGCCTCTATCAGCGGTATTGCCGGAAATTTCCCCGCCATGCATGGTAAACGTGCCGCCCCGAACACCCACACCACCGCCAGTATTGCCAGAGATTTCCCCGCCATGCATGGTAAACGTGCCGCCCCGAACACCCACACCACCGCCAGTATTGCCAGAGATTTCCCCGCCATGCATGGTAAACGTGCCGCCAACAATAACCCTAACGGCATTCATTTTTCCGCCGTTCATTACCAGGGATCTTCCGGCATCTATTTCCAGGTAAGAGTTAAGTCCCACCAGCACGACGTTTTCTTCCAGCACAAGGTTAACAACACCGGAATCTGTCATGGCAAAGAAAGCACCGCCGGTTGGGGTCCTGATTTCGCTTCGTGTACTACCGCGAAGGGTGATGCTAATATCGCTTCGATCATCGTCCCAACCCGAACCAGGTAACGTTCTTTGGACAGGAGTAATGTCTTCATCGCCGCTTAATTCTATTGTGTACTCGCCGCCAGTGCGAGCAGTAAAATGCAACCTTGCAAGTTGCGCGGCAAGGCTATTCCCTTGCGGAATCTGTAAAACACCGTTTATAACATGAATGGTGGGGTTGCCGGAAATCAGAGTGCCGCTTGGCTGAGATTGGGTAAATTCGCCAGTAACAGGGTCAAAAAGGCCATATTGGACTGTGCCCCAGGCCACCAGTGCATCCCACCAGTCTTCATGAAAACCATAAAAACCGTGAACAATTCCGTTACTCATGCGGAAGGTGCCGTCGTTTTCGACCCGCACCACGTACAAAAACGGATTGCTGTCAGAGATTTCTCCGCCGTGCATATTAAAAAAGCCACCCCAAATAGTAACCGGACCATTGACCATCCCATTGTGCATGTTAAACGTGCCATCAACCCGTACCCCACCAGTGAGTCCATTCCGTACCCCACCGATGATTCCATTGTGCATGTTAAACGTGCCACTGCGAACCGATACCCAACCGATGATTCCATTGTGCATGTCAGATGTGCCAAAAGTGACACCTCCACCCAAGATTTCCCCGCCGTGCATGTTGAACGTGCCGTAAGTGGTAACATGCCCGATTTCCCCGCCGTGCATGACAAACGTGCCGGAAATGAGAACACTCGAAAGGATTTCCCCGCCGTGCATGTTAAACATGCCAGAAATATCCACCTCCGTCATCCCAACGGAAGAACCGGAAGGATTGGAAGAGATTTCCCCGCCGCGCATGGTAAACGTGCCATTAACATTCACACCGCCACCCCGACGGTGGGAAGTATTGCCAGAGATTTCCCCGCCGTGCATGGTAAACGTGCCATTAACATTCACACCGCCGCCAGTATTGCCAGAGATTTCCCCGCCGTGCATGGCAAACGTGCCATTATTAACATACACACCGCCGCCAGTATTGCCAGAGATTTCCCCGCCGTGCATGGCAAACGTGCCCCACTCAACATATACGCCAAGACGATTGCCAGAGATTTCCCCAGCGTTCATTATCAGGGTGCCCTGTAATACGTGTATTAGGGCATTGTTTTGATTACGTCCTATCAACGAGACGTTTTCATCCAGTACGATGGTAATGCCATAAAATACAGTGAAAAGTGCTCCGTTTGCCGAAAGTCTGATTTCGCTCCGTACGCTACCACGAAGGGTAATAGTAATGTTGTCTCGATTGTCATTCGAAATGTGGCGGCCTCCATCGGCCCACCAAACCGACCCAGGCAATGCCGATTGGGCAGGGGAAATGTCTTCATCGCCGCCAAGGTGAATAACGTACCTGCCGCCACTGCGCGCATATAGGCGCAGTCTGGCAAGCTGTTCGGCAAGGGTGTAATGGACGGCGCCATCGAAGACGATTTCTATTTTATGAACACCCACGCCCGCAACTACCACAAAACCGTAGTCGTAAGTACCATGGTTATTCAGCCAGTCAAAACTTACGGGGGAACCGTTCACGGCAAATCCGCGAATGGCCGTTACGGTAGCGGTCCTGCGATTATTGCCGCCGACAAGAAAACTCGCATTCCTGCTAGCCATGATTAGTGCGGTATCGACCAAAGCCTTCAAGCCGACCAAATCGCCGGGAACCGCACCAGGGGAAGTAAGATCATTGAAGTGGCCGACAAGATCGGCAAAATTGCCAAAACATACGCCCCTAATATCCAAAAGGTCAAAATGCCCCGGCGTGATTCCGTTCCCCTCAAAGTCCCATTCAGAACCGTTCCATGCGTCCAGAACAATATCCAGCAGCGAGACGATAAACTGCCGGTCTTCAAAAGTAGCGTCAAAATTACTTTCCATGTTCCTGTAGATGTGCAGGATTTCGCTTGCCACCGCCGTTTCCTCGCGGTCGTTGGTCAATGCGAAAGTAACGCGATACCGGCCGGCAGGCAACGCAGTTCGGCTGGCCCATCGCGTTCCGCCGGATGGAACGTCGAAATTTATCGCAGCCCCACCGGAAAGGCCAGCATTGGAAACATTCGTTATGCCAAGCTCGACCCTGACAACGTTTTCAGGAAAGCTTATATCCCAACCGAATGTTCCGGTGCCCTGTGTAATCGGAAGAAGCCTGACACTGCCGTCAACGGTTTCCCCTAAAGCAACTTTGATACCTTCAAGAATGCCGCTTGCCGCCTCATGGGGTTCTTCCCTGTCGTCGCCAGCCAAGTATGCGGTTACATGCAAGTCCCAGCTTCCCACATGCACACCAACCGTACCGGTAACCGTGCCAAGATCGCACGCATTTCCATTGTTGGTCCAGATTCTACTAAAATCCATGTTACCTTCGGAATTGGCGACAAACCTAAGGCGAAACTTGGTAAAATCGTCGAACGTGGTTTCCGGCATAATCGTCCGCCCCACGTCCTGCCTACCAATCGACAGCAAAAGGGTACCCATCCCTACTTCTGTTTCCGTTGTGTCATGCAGTTCAAATGTGTCATACGGTTCAAACGGGCTTCGGCATCCAAGTAAAAGCAGCAAAGAACCTACGGCAAGTACGCCCAAAAACGCAAATCTATTTTTCATTTTTTCATCCCCCTGTTTATCGCACTACCGTAAAGGTAATGCGTCTGCTGTACGGCACCTCGTTTACGCCAACTTCCACCGTCAAAAAATGCTCCCCTTCCCCCAGCGGGTTGCCGTGGATTCTTGGGCCCAAGGTAAGAACTTCCCCGTAATCACCGGAAACCATGCTCCCGACAATTTGGGTTCCGCGAAAAATCCATCTAATGCTATTGGCGTCGTATCGCTCGGGGGTACTCACGGAGATGTTCGCCGAAACCGGATGCGGATAGGTGCCTACCAAGGATATGGTTGGGCCGGCAATAAAGATGTCCTGCGCCATGTCCCGAAAGTCCGCAAAGCCTATGGTAAAGTTTTCCCTTGGGGCATTTCCAACCGCCACCTGTTTTGTGCGGCTTTCTATTCCCGGTTTGGTAATCCAANCCCATACGTCCCCGGCCATTGCAACGGTAACATTCAATGACCACGATGTGCCCCCGCCGGTCAAGGCACCCCTTGTTGCTATGCCTGTATGGTTGGCAACCATGACGTGGTCTGCGGTAAGCCCTGAAACGGGGGTGCCGAAAACAAAGTTTATGGCAGTCGTGGATATGACATCGTCGGCGGTGGCGACCCAAGTAACGGGGTGTACCGCTACTGATCTCCCCCTGCTTTCAATCCCGGGCCTGTTAATCGAAATTGTTACGTCCCCGGCGTTCACTACGGTAAGCGCCAGAGACCATTCCGTTCCGTCGCCGGTCAAGGCACCCGCCTTGACCGAACCGGTCCCAGCTATTACAGAAATCTCGGCTGCCCTTAACCCCGCGACCGGGGAACTAAAGGCAAAGTTGATTCTGTCCGTGTTTAAGTTATCATTTGCTGCCGTGGTAAACGTAATATCGCGCCTGGTATGCGCCCCTGGAACCAAGCCCGATGTTCCAACGTCGAAAAGCGTCAATTGGCCGCCCAAAAAGGTAAAGCTTGCGGTCCCCACCACAGTGTCATTCTGGTAAACGGTTATGGTGTTTCCGCTTACCGATATGCCGCGCCCAAAATAGCCCGCCGGGGTAATGATGCGGCCATCTATCGTAAACTCGTACATAAACGGGGCGGATGCCTGGTTTCCCATGTACCATCTGCCGATAAACTCCACTGGTATACTGGGTTCATAGCATATGCATGGATCCGCACCGCACTTTTCGCAGGGCTGTACAACCGCAGCGCAATCACCCCCACAGTCGGGATCACCGCAGTCAGCACAGGCCGGGGCAACCGGGCCGATCTGTACGCTGGTAACGTAGCCCCTGTAATCGGCGCGGGTTACGGTTACGGTAATGTGGTGGCCAACGTCGTCCGCCTGCAAAGTATACGCGCTGCTGTTCGTGCCGACGACGACGGTGCCGGTTTCCGTTATCCGCCTCCACTGAAAAGTCATTACCCCGTTGCCGTTAAGCGACGTATTTGCCGTCAGTTGCTGGCCCTCTTGTGCGGTTCCTTCTATAGTCACCGTCCCCGTCAGGGCAGGCGGCTCGTTGTCCGCCGGGTTGGTACAGGCCACCACCAAAAGCCCGATTGTCGCAATCAACATGGTAGCCAATTTGGAAAATTTGAGTTTATTCTTCATGAAAGCCCCCTTGTCCGCGATTACCCGCCTTGCCTATGGGCAGGCAATCGTCAAATACGTGTTTTGCAGCTTTTCGTGGTTGGTTTGCTTCAAAACTTCGTAAATATCCACAAAATTATGCTATAGGTAACTAATGTAATAATATATGCTTTTTGCGTAATTGTAAATACCTGTTGGGTACTTAAAATGGCTCAAAGTAACTTTTGGGTATATATGACCGATATACGAAAACTTTTGGCCGCCAATATAAAGTCCTTCAGAAACCAGTTGGGACTAACCCAGCCCAAGCTTGCGGAGCGAGCGAACACAAGCACCCACCATATCGCGATGATCGAGGTATGCAAAAACTTCCCGTCCCCAGAAATGATAGAGCGGATTGCCAGAGCCTTGGAAAAAGACACCGTTGACCTGTTTGCGATAGCTCCCGTTCAGAAGGAATGGAAGGAAGCCATCCTCACCGACATCGAAGCGCTTATAAACACCAGGCTAGGCGAGCTAAGAAAAACCCCCAAGCAACTAGGCTGTTGATTCTAGCCGTATAGAGGCATAAGGAATAAATCCCAAAGTCAAAGCCGACGATGGGAAGCAAAAACAGTCAATTATGCATGGCCGTGATAGACAAAGACGAGCACCTGAACGTCAAATTCACCTGGAAAAACTCATTGCCCTAAATCTCCACAACGCCATCAAACACCTTCACACAGTTACCCGTCATGTAAACAGTCTCATCGGTATACCTGACAACCAACTCGCCACCGGGAAGGCATACTTTTATGTCCGCATCCTTGTCGCAATGCCCGTTCAGAACCGCCGCCACGGCAGAGGCGCAGGCTCCCGTGCCACATGCCTGTGTCTCACCGCAGCCGAGTTCCCA